>Ga0302324_100001977_pt1 | contig 48586 bp, 39 predicted proteins | sample Palsa_T0_1_FD_201949 | JGI IMG/M metagenome (GOLD analysis project Ga0302324, IMG submission 201949) | Peat permafrost microbial communities from Stordalen Mire near Abisko, Sweden - Palsa_T0_1 | ecosystem: Environmental > Terrestrial > Soil > Palsa > Peat permafrost | place: Sweden: Abisko...
TTCGCGTCCAGCTCGTGCCCATGTCGAGCAGGTTGACGAAGAAGTCGTTGCTGAGCGTCCCCGGACGTTTGGTGAACACGCCATGCTTCGTGTGCCCGGCGTTCGCATCCAGCACGCGCAGCCCGCGGACCAAAACCGTCATCTCAGGCGCGGTCAGCGACAAGAGCTGTGCGCGATCGATGAGCAGCTCCTCGGCGGCGACGCCATACGGGGCGGCCTTCAGATAGTTGCGGAAGCCGTCCGCCAGCGGTTCGAGGACCGCAAACGAGGCGACGTCGGTCTGTTGCTGCGATGCGTCCGTGCGGCCCGGCGTGAAGGGAACCTGCACCTTCTGGCCTGCGTTTTTCGCCGCTTGCTCGACCGCGGCGCTGCCGCCGAGAACGATCACGTCGGCGAGGGAGACCTGCTTCTTGCCCTTTTGCGCGGCGTTGAACTCCTTCTGAATCTGCTCGAGCTTCCCGAGCACCGTCGCCAACTGCGCGGGCTGGTTGACCTCCCAATCCTTTTGCGGTGCGAGGCGCACGCGCGCCCCGTTCGCACCGCCGCGCTTGTCGGAGTTGCGGAAGGTCGCCGCGGACGCCCAGGCCGTCGCGACCAATTGCGAGATCGGGACGCCGGACGCGAGAATCTTGCCTTTGAGCTCAGAGATGTCGTCTTTGTCGATCAGTTTGTGCGTCACGGCGGGTACCGGGTCTTGCCACAACAGTTCTTCCGCCGGGACCAATGAGCCGAGGTAGCGCGAGCGCGGCCCCATGTCGCGATGCGTGAGCTTGTACCAGGCTCGGGCGAACGCGTCGGCGAGCTGGTCCGGATGCTCGTGGTAGCGCTTCGAAATCGGTCCGTACACCGGGTCCAGTCGGAGGGCGAGATCGGTCGTGAGCATCATCGGCGCGTGTCGCTTCGACGGATCGTGCGCGTCGGGGACGGTACCGTCGCCGGCGGAACCCTTCGGTTTCCACTGCGACGCCCCGGCCGGGCTCTTGGTCAACTCCCACTCATATTTGAAGAGATTGTCGAGGTAGCCGTTGTCCCACTTCACCGGGTTCGACGTCCACGCGCCTTCGAGTCCGCTGGTGATCGTGGCGTCGCCGTTCCCGCTCCCAAAGCTGTTCTTCCAGCCCAGTCCCTGCTCTTCGATCGGCGCACCTTCGGGCTCCGGCCCGACGTACTGCTTCGGATCGGCGGCGCCGTGGACTTTGCCGAACGTATGTCCGCCTGCGATGAGCGCGACCGTTTCCTCGTCGTTCATCGCCATGCGCGCGAACGTCTCGCGAATGTCGCGGGCCGATGCCAGCGGATCCGGGTTGCCGTTCGGCCCTTCCGGGTTCACGTAGATCAAGCCCATCTGCACGGCGCCGAACGGGTCCCTGAGCTCACGATCGCCGGAATAGCGTTCGTCGGCCAGCCACACGCTTTCGGTACCCCAGTTGATGTCTTCTTCCGGTTCCCACACGTCGACGCGCCCGCCGCCGAAGCCGAACGGTTTCAGCCCCATCGATTCGATGGCACAGTTGCCCGCAAAGACCATCAGGTCGGCCCAGGAGAGCGACTTGCCGTACTTCTGTTTGATCGGCCAGAGCAGTCTGCGTGCCTTGTCGAGGCTCGCGTTGTCCGGCCAGCTGTTGAGCGGTGCAAAGCGTTGCGTGCCGTTGCCGGCGCCGCCGCGACCATCATGGATGCGATAGGTGCCGGCACTGTGCCACGCCATGCGAATGAAGAGCGGTCCGTAATGACCGTAGTCGGCGGGCCACCAGTCCTGCGAGCGCGTCATCAGCGCGAAGATGTCTTTCTTCAGCGCGCCCAGGTCGAGTTTCTTGAATGCTTCAGCGTAGCGAAACGTCGGGCCCATCGGGTCGGAGAGCGAAGAGTTCTGGTGAAGAACCTTGAGGTTCAACTGACCCGGCCACCAGTCTCGATTCGTCATCATTCCGGCGTCCAAGTGCGTCCCTCGAGGAGTACCGTGCACTACCGGGCAACCGCCGTTTTTCCCGACTTCCGATTCGAGCATATTCCCCTCCGAGCTTCGCAGAACTGATCTGAAATAGGTCTACCGCGATGGCCGATACTTGCTTTGTGGGCGGTTCTCGCGTATAACTGAGTGTGAGAACCGATCTCACTCTCGTACCGGAGGCTACTCCATCCCAAAGCCCATGTCAAGCACCGTTGAAGGGCTCCCACCGAACTATCGAACCGTCCTCGACGTCGTCGAGGAAGCCGGACCCGGGAGCCATGTGACCGCCCAAGAGATCTGGGTGCGCGCCCGCGCGTTGCAGCCTCGGATTGGGTTTGCCACGGTGCACCGCGGGCTGATCCGGCTGCACGAGCTGGGCGCGGTGATGAAGATCGACGTCCCCGGCGGGGCCTCGGCGGTTTACGAGCCGGCGGTGAGCCCCCACGCGCACTTCCGCTGTACCGCTTGCGGCGCGATCACCGATCTTGCCTACGCCGTTCCTGCGCAAACCGTCCGCCGGCTCGCCGAGAAGCACGGCGTCGCGATCGAGAGCGAGGCCGTCACCTTCACCGGCCGCTGCGCGAACTGCGGCTAGCATCGCTGACTTGGTACAGGCGACTTCGCGACGAAATGAACGGTAACGTCAAAAGCGCGAAGGGGCCCATAGCCCTCGACTGACGAAGAGTCCAAACGTGGGGTACGTTCAGCGCCGCTTCGCAGCGGTGCTCTTAGTCGTGCTTGCAGCGCTGTGCGCGTGCGGAGGGGGGAACACCTCGGTTCCCCCCGCTGTCGTCGTGACGCCTGCCGCGCACGCCGCCTTAGTGCTGCGGGCCTTGGCCATGCAGGTGACGATCCCGGCAACGATCAGTGCGAGCGCAGCGAGCAAGCGCCGGTCGCAGTATCTGTCAGCCTCGACCAACGGCATTCTCGCGCAAACGTACGTCTCGCCGCAGGCCAGCAACCCTACCGTCACCGGCAGCAGCGCGACCGACGTCTCCGCCGGGTCTCCGGCCTGCGCGACCGCACCCTCAGGCGCGCGGAGTTGCACCGTCAGCGTGCCCGCGTCGGTCGGCACCGACGACATCGTGATCACGGCGTACGCGGTCGCGCCGGTCGCGGGAAGCTTCCCGGCCGGTTCCGCGGCGCTTTCGGTCGGCGCCCTTCGCGCCCAAACGATCCCGGCAAATGGGACGGCCACGCTGAACGTCTCGCTGGGCGGCGTGATCGCGAGCATCGAGACCACACCCGCATCGAACGCGCCGCTCGTGGCCGCGAGCTATACGCTAACGCTGACTGCATTGGATACCGGCGGCAATACGATCGTCGCCGGGTCGTCCGATCCCTACGCGAATCCGCTGCAGGTGACAGTCGGCGAGACCGGCGGCACAGGATACACGCTCGTGTCGCTGGACGGGGGCACGACGAACAGCGCGTCGGTCACGCTGACGCAGAGTTCCCAGGTCGTCACCGTCGTCTTTACCGGCGGCGCGCCGAGCGCTTACGGTGCCATCGTCACCGCTGCGGCCGTAAACGCGCCGAGTGTTACGCCGCTGACGCTGACGCCGCCGTCGGCAGGATCGTACACCCAGTTTGCCCCGTCTGTGTATTCCGGTACCGAAAACGTCACGACCGGGCCGGACGGCAATCTCTGGGCCACGAATTACTCCGACGACATCTTCCGCGTCACGACCAACGGAGCGATCACCACGTACTCGGTAGGCTCCGGCCTCGTGCCGATGTCGATAACGGTCGGCCCGGATCACAACTTGTGGTTCACGGAGCGAATCGGCAACGCAATCGCAACGATGACGACGGCCGGGGTCGTGACGGCGACCTATCCCGTCCCAACCGCATCGAGCTGGCCCTACGGGATCACGACCGGCCCGGACGGCAACATCTGGTTCACCGAGTGGCGCGGTAACCGCATCGGCACCGTCAACGTCGCGACGGGCGTCGTGACCGAGTTCAGCTCGTTGCCGACCGGCGGCAGTCAGCCGGATGCGATCGTCGCCGGCCCTGACGGTAATCTGTATTTCACCGAAAACGGGAACCCCGCCAACAAGATTGGCCGAATGTCGGCGGCCGGCGTGCTCCTCAATGAGTATCCCGTTCCCTCGCCGACCAGCAATCCGAACGGGATTGTCGTGGGCCGCGACGGCAACCTTTGGTTTGCCGAAGGCGGGAGCGGCAAGATCGGCGTCGTTACGACGGGCGGCACGTTTACGGAATACCCGGTGCCGACAGCCTCCAGCCAGCCGCAGGGCATCACCGTCGGCAGCGACGGCAACCTCTGGTTCACCGAAGAGAGCGCCAACAAGATCGGGTCGATCACGACGAGCGGCGTGTTTCATGAATACGGTTTGCCGGGCGATACGTCACCGCTGGGCATCACCGCCGGACCCGACGGATATCTTTGGTACGTCGACTACAGCAGCGGAAGAATCGGGATGATGGCGCCGTAGGAGAGTCACGTCCAGTGTTTCAGCGCTCGTACCAACGGAGCACGCGCAGCGCCCGGAGCGTGTTCCATCGACTCGGCTCGCCCACGGATTCGCCGACCGGAACGGCAAGTGCCTCGTCGTAGGCGCGATCGAGAAGCCATCGACCGTCGGCCTGGCGCCGCTTCTCGATGAGATGCACGGCGTCGCTGATGCGCGGGTCGGGCTGAGCATCGGCGGCTCTGAAATAGTCGAGCGCACGGAGGACGTCGTAATGGTAGCGGGGCGGGAACGCGAGTTCCAGGAACGCCGGACTGGCGACCTCGCCGGTCGAGCGCCGGCGGAAGAGGCCACGCTCGAGCAAGTACTCCTCGCCGCGCCGTCTGGCCGCCGCGATCTCGGGTGCGGGTCCGACGGCGCGCTCGTACTCGAGGAGCCCCTCCAGCACGCAGATGGTGGTGTGGAAGGACGAGCGCGAACTCTTCGGCGCTTCGCAGTTCCAACCGCCGTCAGCGAGCTGCTCGCCGAGCAGACGGCGCGCGAGGCTCGCCGTCGGGCGCCCGAAGTAGGCGCCTAGCGCGAGCACGCCGCCGTTGATGCACGGCTCCACTTCGCCCTCGAAGAACGTCGCGTCGGATTGCACCCGACGCAGGTCCCAGCCGCGGCCGGCCTGGTCGTCCCACCGCAAGCTCGCCTCCAGGCGCGCCACCGCCGACTCGACGGCAGGCTCGGCACGGCCGATGCCGGTCGCGCGCAAGAGCAGCAAGGTGAAGAGGGTCGGCAGCCAAGCCGGAGCATCGGCGCGGCGCCACGAGCCGTCCGATTCCTGGCGAGCGAGAATGTCGGCGCCGAGCCCTTCGCGCGAGACGCGGGCGCGCTCCGCGACGATCCCCGCCGCGGAGGCATCCGTGAGGTCGCGCGTCGCCTGCCAGCGGATCGCCGGGTCCGAATCGAGGAGCCAATCGATGGTGTCCACGCCGCCCTCGTTTCGCGCTTCGTCGGTCGTCACGCCTTGTATTAACTGATCATAATGTTGCGGCGAGAGCCACGACGCCGAAAGAGAATCGCATAGCGAGCAGAATACGCGCAAGCATGATCGCATCCGAGAATGAACGTGGCTTCGGACTCAGTCGACGTGAGCTGCTCGCCGGCGCGGGAATGACCGCCGCTGCAATCGCGCTCCTCGGTCCTGGAGAGGCTGCTGCTGCGCCCGCCGTCGGCCAATCCTCCGATCCGGCAAGCGCGCTGCCCGTCCACGGACTTCACCTGCAGTTCGGCGCTGATGCCTCGTCGGAGATGGTCGTGTCTTGGCACACGCTGCAAGCGGTTCGCCACCCGCGCGTCCTGCTTGGGCGACCCGACGGGAAGCTCGAGCGAACCGTCGATGCCGCAGAGACGAGCTACACGGATGCGAAATCCGGTCAGGCCGTCTACGCCCATCACGCCCGGTTGCGGGGGCTGCAGCCCGGCTCGGCTTATCTGTACGCGGCGCTACACGACGGTGCGGAGCCGGAGTTCGGGACGTTCCGCACCGTGCCGCGCGGGCGGTCCCCGTTGACGTTCACGAGCTTCGGCGATCAAGGTACGCCGACGCTCGGCAAGCGGTACGTGCCGCCGTCGGACGTCACGATCGCGAACCCGCCGTTCGTCAACGACAATCTCGGCTCGCCGGCCGCGGGCGACACCACGCTGGGTGTCGAGCGACTGCGGCCGTCGTTCCATCTCTTCAACGGCGATCTCTGTTACGCCAATCTCGCCGAGGACCGCGTGCGGACATGGTGGGACTTCTGGTCGAACAATAGCAGGAGCGCTCGCAACCGTCCGTGGATGCCCTCAGCCGGCAACCACGAGAACGAGTTGGGCAACGGGCCGATCGGCTATCGTGCGTATCAGACGTACTTCTCGCTGCCGGCGGCCGGCGGGCAGACGAACGTGACGCGCGGACTCTGGTACGCCTTCACGGCCGGCTCGATGCGCGTGATCAGCATCGCGAACGACGACATCGTCTACCAGGATGGAGGCAATTCCTACGTCCGCGGCTATTCTGCCGGCGCGCAGAAGGCCTGGCTGGAAGGTGAATTGGCCGCAGCTCGCCGCGATCGTGGCATCGACTGGGTCGTGATCTGCATGCATCAGGTCGCTATCTCGACGGCCGACAAGTTCAACGGCGCCGACCTCGGGATTCGCCAAGAGTGGCTGCCGCTGTTCGACCGGTACGGCGTCGACCTCGTCGTGTGCGGCCACGAGCACCATTACGAACGGTCGCATCCGCTTCGCGGCCAGCAGGCCAACGCGACGCTCACGCCGATTCCAGTGGCGACCGCGACCGACGTGATCGACACGACCAAGGGCACCGTGCACATGGTCATCGGCGGCGGCGGAACGTCGCTTCCGTCGAATCAGCTGTTCTTCAACCCGCCGGCCTGCCGCGTCATCACCGCCGTCGACGCGCCCAATGCGACCACCGGCAAGCGCCTGCCGATCTACGTGAAAGAGGACGCGCCCTGGTCGGCCGTGCGCAACGCAGCCCACTCGTACGGCTTCGCCGCCTTCAGCCTGGACCCGGGATCGCACCCTGGCGGCTACACCACGATCGCGGTCACCTATTACGACGTGGTCGGGAACGACGGCCAGTTGGCGCCATTCGAAACGTTTACGCTGCGCCGCCCGCGCCGCGACTGATCGGCATCGAGCGCTCGCTGTAGTGTTCGCGAGGCCGCGCGTCGTAGGACCGGGGAGATTGGGCGCGGGTGGGTATAGGCATCCCAGCCGGGTGACCACTGGCGAGGAGATAACGCCATGCGATTCCATGCGATCACGACGGGCGTGTTGCTCGTGGCGGCGGCCTCCGTCGCGTTGTCGGGTTGTAGCGCGACCACCGTCCCGCCGCGGCAGCTCTCGATTACCGGGTCGTCCACGACGATCACCTTCTCGACCGTCGTCACCACCGTCAGCGATTCCGGTGCGGGCTCTCTGAGGGCCGCGATTCTAGCCGTCAACACGCAAGGCCCCACTGCGTACTCGGCTATAACCTTCACGGTAAGCGGCACGATTACGCTCGCCTCGAGTCTGCCCGCAATCAGCGCGAAGGTCAAGCTCGACGCGACGACCGCGCCGAGCTACGCGGGAACCACTCCGGTAGTGGAACTCAACGCCAACCAGAACGCCGGTCTGGTCTTCGCCGCCGGCTCGGCCGGATCGCAGTTGCTGGGCCTTGCCGTGGACAACGCGAGCGGCAACGGCGTGACGCTCAATGCCGGTTACATCACCTTGAACCGCAACTACATCGGATTGAACCTCGCGGGCGCCGCATTCGCAAACGCCGGCGACGGCGTCTACGTTGCGTCGACCTCCTCGAACGACCTGATCGGCCTGAACGCGTCCGGAGCAGCAGGCGTCGTGGCGAACGTGATTTCCGGCAACACGGGGAACGGCTTGAGCCTCCACGGATCCTCCGGAAACACCGTCGTCGCGAACCGCATCGGCACCAACGTTGCCGGTGCAGCGGCGATCGGGAACGGGATGAACGGCATCTGGATAACCGCAGGTTCCAACAATAATGAAATCGGCGGGACCGCCTTCACCGACACCGCCACCGGGAACGTCAACAACCCGACCGGCAATAAAGGAACCGTCACGCCGGTATTCGTCGTTCCTCCGCTCGGCAATCTCGTCTCCGGTAACGGCCAGACGGGGATTCTCATCGACACGAACTCGCAAAGCAACGCCCTGAACGGGAACTTCGTCGGAACGACGGCCAACGGTGATGCAGCCCTAGGCAACGCCGCCGACGGCGTGTGGATCAACGGCGGGGCGGATAACTCCCTCGTCGGCTGCCAATTCGTCAACAATCCGTTCGTCTATTACAACGTCGTCGATGGGAACGGCGCCAACGGCCTGCACATCACGAGCACCAGCCTGACGATAGTTCAGGGAAATTTCTTCGGCATCAGCGCGAACAATAGCGTCGCGGTAAAGAACGTCGGGGACGGAATTCTCGTCGACGGGGCCTCGACCGGCACGGTAGTCGGCGGCGTGATCCCGCTCGGCAACGTCTCCGCCGGCAACGGGCTCAACGGCATCGAGGTCACCGGTACCAGCTCGGGGTTCATCTCGTTCAACACGTTCGCCGGGATAGAAGCCTTCGGCGTGGCGGTCCCGAACGGCAACGACGGTATACTCATCTCTGCGACCGGCGGCAATCAGACCCTGCAAACCAACGTCGTCTCCGGCAACCTGAACAACGGGATCGAACTGGCTGGGAACGCCTCCGGGGTCACCATCGAGCCCGATATCATCGGCTTGAATACGGGCGGCACGGCTGCCGTGCCGAACGGCAACGACGGGATTCTCATCGGCGGAACGGCACACGGGAACGTCATCGGCGGCTATACCGTCTCGGTCATCCCGCAGAATACGATCTCCGGAAACGGCGGCTACGGAATCGCGATCATCGGCCAGGCCAACGGCAATCAGATCATCGACAGCTTCATCGGGACGAACGTCGCCGGCGAAGCAGCCGTAATGGCGGCCACGTATCAAGGCAACAAGCTCGGCGGCGTGTATATCGGGGGCACCTCGACGAACGACATCATCGGTGGATCCGGCGGCAGTCCCACGCAGCCAACGCGAAACGTGATCAGCGGAAATACGGGCAACGGGGTGACCTTAGCGGCCGGAACGAGTTCCATCCAGGTCGTCGATAACCTGGTCGGCGTGGACCGCACCGGCATGAACGCGGTGCCGAACTTGGGCGTTGCGATTTACGTCGATCCGGCCAGCACCTCCGACACCGTCTCCGGGAACACTACGACACCTTGATCGAAGGCTTAGGCGCTCGCGCCGCCTAGTTTCGCCTTCAGGAGCGCGCCCAGCGACTGCCAATGGCGCTCTGCTGCAGCCGCGTCGTAGACCAGCGTGTCGCGGAACACCCAGCCGTGCTTCGCTTGGTAGGTTTCTATGGTGTGATCGACGCCGGCCGCCGTGAGTGCAGCATCGAGGCGAGCCTTCATGTCGTCGGGGAAAGACTGATCCTCGATCGCGCCGGCGACGTAGATGCGTCCCTTCATCTTGGGAGCGAGAAGATGGGGGCTGTGCGGGTCGTCCGTGGCAAGGCGTCCGCCGTGGTACGACGCCGTCGCGACGATCTCGTCGGGATACGTGCCGGCCGCCGTCAGCGACATCAAGCCGCCCATGCAGTATCCGGTTGTCGCGATCGGGCCGGGCTTCACGTCGGGCTGCGCGTGGAGATAATCGAGGAACGCGCGCGTGTCGGACATGACGTTCGCCTGCGTCGCCAGCGCAAAGTACTTCTCCATGAGGACCTTGCGTTTCTCGGGATCGCTGAACACCGTGTGCGGATCCATCGGCTCGTATGGCCCGGACCGGTAGAACAGATCCGGCAGCAGAACGAAGTAGCCGAGCGTTGCGAGCCGCTCACCGAGCTCGAGCATGGCCGGACGGATGCCGAGGCCGTCCATGTACACGAGCACGGCGGGCCAAGGCCCCCTTCCGGTGGGCCGATACGCGAAGCTGCGGCAGGTCCCGTCCTTGGTGGCGATCTCAATCTGCATGCGGCGCGGCCTTCGCTACGGTGCCGGCGGCTCCCGCGACCCGCCCCGACGGGGCGGCTGGGTGGCACCCCGGCGCGGCCTGACGTTTTATGGAGGGTGTGAATTCTTCAACTGAACGGGCGGTTCTGGCCGGCGGGTGCTTTTGGGGCGTCCAGGACCTGATCCGCAAGCTCCCGGGCGTTCTCGCCACCCGCGTGGGATACACGGGTGGCGACGTCGCCAATGCGACCTATCGCAACCACGGCACCCACGCCGAGGCCATCGAGATCGTCTTTGACCCGAGCCGGATCACCTATCGCGATCTACTCGAATTCTTCTTCCAAATTCACGATCCGACGACCCTGAATCGCCAAGGCAACGATCGTGGACTCAGCTACCGCTCTGCCATTTTCTACACGACCGACGAACAGCGCCGAATCGCGGAGGACACCATCGCCGACGTGAACGCCTCCGGCCTGTGGCCCGGCAAGGTCGTCACGGAAGTCGTACCGGCATCCGCGTTTTGGGAGGCCGAGCCCGAGCACCAAGACTACTTGGAGCGCATCCCCAACGGCTACACCTGCCACTTCGTTCGGCCGAATTGGAAGCTCCCCCATCGGGCGAGCGCACAACGCACCGGCTGAACCAACCTCCTACCGACCGGATGCTCGGGAGCGGTTTCGGTAATCGACCGGGGGGGTACGTTGTACGTCGCACCACCCGGTCGATCATGTTCGATGGATCGCCCACATCGAAGATGGAGATGGGGTGTCTGAAGTCAACATTCTCCTCGTCGAGGACGACGAGGTAGACGTCAAGGCGGTCAAGCGAGCCCTACGGGACTTGAAGATCGCCAACCCGGTCGTGCGCGCGACGGATGGCATCGATGCCCTGGCGATGCTGCGCGGCGAAAACGGCCGTGAACGCCTGAAGCGCCCGTACTTGATCCTCCTCGACCTCAATATGCCGCGCATGGGCGGCTTGGAGTTTCTCGCCGAGGTACGCAACGATCCAGAGCTGCGACGCTCGATCGTCTTCGTCATGACCACCTCGGCGGCGGAAGAGGATCGTTTTCGCGCTTACGACAGCCATGTCGCGGGCTACGTACTCAAGCACGGCCCCGCCAGCTCCTTTATCGATGCGCTAACGATGCTGGAACATTACTGGCGGGTCATCGAGTTCCCGGACTAGCCGATGCCGGTCATCACGCTACTCGTCATCGATGACGATGAGGTAGACCGGAAAACTGTTGCTCGTGCCCTGAAGACGTTGGGGACGAGCTACGAGCTGCTCGAGGCTAGCGACGGTCACCAGGGCGTAGAACTGGCCCGCTCCCACCCGGTTGACTGCATTTTGCTGGACTACAATCTGCCGGACATGAATGGGCTCGACGTGATGGCCGAGCTGCGCGACCACTTTGGCATCACTGCTCCGATCGTCATGCTCACCGGTTCGGGCAACGAGTCCATCGCGGTCGATGCCATGAAGGGCGGGGCGCACGACTACGTCTCGAAGGCGCACCTGGGACCCGAAGAGCTTTCCCGCGCCATCGTCAACGCCATCGAGAAGAATGCGCTCCAGCGAAAGTTTACCGAGGCACAGCACAAACTCGAGCACCTCGCGCTCTACGATGTGCTGACCGGTCTCGGCAACCGCAATCTCTTCTATCTCGAGCTCGCCCGCACGATAGCCGTCTCGCACCGCAAGAGCAAGACACCGTTCCCGGTGCTGATGATGGATCTCGATAAGTTCAAGGCGGCGAATGACACGTTCGGACACGAAGCGGGCGACGCGATCCTGACGACCGTTGGGTCGCGATTGCGAGGCATCTCGCGCGCCGCGGATTCATATTTCCGCGTCGGCGGGGATGAGTTCACCGCGATCCTCGATCCCGGGTCCGCGGGAGATGTGGCTGCACGGCGGATCATTGAGGTCATCCTGGAACCGGTCCCGTTCGGGTCGCATGCGTTGGACGTCGCGGTCAGCATCGGCCTGGCACACTATCCTGCCGACGGCGAGGCACCTGAGGACCTTGTCCGCGCGGCCGACGCCGCGATGTACGAGGCGAAGAGACTCAACCTCGGCTGGGTTGCCGCCGCCGACACACCCGTGCAGCAGTGATCTGAGATGATCGCGCAGGTTCGTGGCGCCTCAATCCGCACCCACGTCTGGCAGTTGGCCGGCGTAGCCTGCGTCGCGCTCCTGGCGCTGAGCGTGCTGGTAGCCTGGAATCTCGAGCGCAGCCGTCAGGCTGAGGGATGGGTCGACCATACCCAGCGGGTGCTCAGGAGCTTGGGCAATTACACCAGGGAGATCGTCGACGCCGAATCCGGTCAGCGTGGCTTCTTGCTTACGCGGCAAGCCATCTATTTGGCTCCCTACAACCGGGTGCTGGGCGACCACCAACAAAAGTTTGATAAGCTGAACGCGATGGTCACGGACGGACCCGAACGGGTCAAGCTGGCGCAGCTAGCCGCGATCATGAATGTGAAGCTTCGCGAGCTGGGAGAGACCATTCGACTTGCAAAGAGCGGTGATCCGGCAGGGGCACTCGCGATCGTGCGCGAGGGGCGCGGCCGCCGCTATACCGTGGCCTTCCAACGCCTGAGTCGCGAGATCGCCAACGATGAGACGACTGCGTTAGCCGAGCGGGATGCCGCTGCCACCAGGGTGAGCGGCAATCTCCTGGGCGTCGTCGTCGTCGGGGGTATGCTGATCATTCTGCTGATCGTCGGCGCAGCGGCACGGACGATCACGAAGATCGTTGGGCCGCTGCATGATCTCCTACGCGGGATTGCGACGCTGGCTATTGATGATCTTGGCGGGCGGGTAGAGGTGCGATCGAACGATGAATTCGGCAAGGTGGCGAGTGCCTTCAACGCGATGGCCGATAATTTGGAGGCGGTAAAACGAGCTCGCGTGCGTGTCGAGGCTGAGCTTCGGCGTAGCAATTCGGATCTGGACAATTTCGCCTATAGTGCTTCCCACGATCTCAAGGCCCCGCTCCGCGGGATACGCAGTCTGGCGGAATGGATCACCGAGGACGTCAAGGATACGGCTAGCGCCGAGACCCTCGAGAACCTCGGGCTCCTAGCGAACCGGGCGGATCGGCTCGATCTGCTGTTGCAAGCTCTGCTGCAATATGCGCGGGTCGGGCGTTCGGGCGGCCCGCAGGAAGACATCGACAGCTCTCGCCTGACCGAGGAGATTGCCGGCTATCTTGCCCCGGCGGACGGGTTCAGCGTGACGTCACGCGGCGAGATCCCCATCATTCGGACCGACAAAGCGCCATTGGAACAAGTCCTGCGCAATCTGATCGGGAACGGCCTGAAACACCATGACCGCGATACCGGCAGCGTCGTCGTGAGCGCGCAGGATCTCGGTGATAAGGTCGAATTCCGGGTGGAGGATGACGGGCCGGGCATCCCAGTCCATTTTCATCAGCGCATCTTCCAGATGTTCCAAACGCTGCGGCCCCGCGATGAAGTCGAGGGCAGCGGCATGGGCTTGGCCATCGTCAAGAAATCGGTGGAGGGCCATGGCGGCACCATTCGGGTCGAAAGCTCTCCGCCAAATCGAGGAAGCGCTTTCATTTTTACCTGGGAGAAGCACCCGAAGGAGGCACTGACCTGATCGACTAGGGGTCAAACCGGCAGGCTATCTGGGCACCGTGCGGGACGGCTTGTATTATCCCAACAGCTACCAGGCCGATTGCGATGATCGCTACTCGACGACCAGCGCTCTGCGACACCTAGTGACCGACGATCGACCCGATGAGGACGACGAGGAACGTCACGGGGAAGAAGAGCACGACCATGACGGCGGTAACGAATCCACTTCTGTTCCATGCATCCGACGATACGGGAAGGCCGACGAGCGCAGCATCCGTAGAATTACATAGCGGTCGGCAACTCCTCGGGTGCCAGCAGCAACTGAAGGCAGGCGGGTGACGTCCGGGGAAGTCGCGCGCATGAGTCGGCTGTCGCGATCGCGGTGATGCCAGCCAAGCACACGGGTCCCCTTGCCGTAGCTGCACTCGGCATCGTGTTCGGGGATATCGGGACCAGCCCGCTCTACACGATCCAGACCTGTTTCACGACTGCCCAGGCGAAGCCGACGTTGGAGAATGCGCTGGGCATCGTGTCGCTCCTGGTTTGGACGCTGGTCTTGGTCGTGTGCGTTAAGTACGTCACCGTCTTGATGCGGATCGACCACGACGGCGAGGGTGGGATTCTGGCCTTGCTCGCCCGCGCCGAGCCGCCGAAGATCCTGGGCGTGCCGATGAAGGTGGACTGGCTGGTCTGGGTCGTCGTGATCGGCGGGGCGATGATCATCGGGGACGGGATGATCACGCCCGCGATCTCCGTCATCTCCGCCGTCGAGGGCTTGAGCGTCGCGACGACGGCGGCGCAGCCGGTCATCGTGCCTCTCTCCGCCGGCATCCTGCTCGGGTTGTTCGCGATTCAGTACCGGGGCACGCAAAAGGTCGGCGCCCTCTTCGGGCCGGTGATGATCGGTTGGTTTGCGGCCATCGGCGTCGCCGGCTCGATCGCCATCGTGGCGCACCCGGCCATCCTCGCGGCGCTCAACCCGGTCCACGCCATCCGCTTCGTCACGCACCACGGCGTCTTCGGTTTCATGATCTTCGGCGCGATCATTCTCGGTATGACCGGCGCGGAAGCGCTCTACGCCGACATGTCGCACTTCGGCCGCATCCCGATCACGGTTGCCTGGTACGTGTTCGTACTGCCGGCGCTCGTGCTGAACTACGTGGGCCAGGGTGCCATCATCGCGGCCAACCCCAGCTCGCTCTCCAATCCGTTTTACGCGCTCACGCCGGGCTGGGTCTTGCTGCCGATGGTCGCGCTCGCGACGGCAGCGACGATCATCGCATCGCAGGCGCTCATCTCGGGCGCGTTTACGTTGACCGAACAGGCGATCAATCTCAACTTGTTCCCGCGCATTCGCGTGGTCCATACCTCAGAGGACCAGCGCGGCCAAGTCTACGTCCCGCTGGTCAACGCGATCCTGGCGATCGTCTGCATCGTTCTGGTCGTCACCTTCCAGAGCAGTGCGCGCCTAGCCGCGATGTTCGGTCTGGCGGTGTCGGCGACGATGCTTGCGACCGATATCGTCTTCTTCGTGGTCGCGACGCGCGTCTTGCGGTGGAAGCCGGTCTTCGTCATCCCGTTCACGGCGGTCTTCGTCGCACTTGACGCCACCTTCTTGCTGGCCGGACTGCCGAAATTCGCGGAGGGTGCCTGGGTCCCGATCCTCGTCGCCACCGTCATCTCGATCATGGCGATCACCTGGCTGACCGGGCGTCGCGCCGTTGCCCGTGGCCTCGCCGCAGGGCAAGAGTCGGTGGAAGACTTCCTCAAGGAATACGGCAACTTGGACCACGAGCCGAAAGGCACGGTCGTCTTTCTGACCGGCGACCCGACCGGCGTCCCGTTCGTCGCGAACCATCGTTGGCTCGGTCCGTTGATCGCCGAAGAGCAACTCGTCTTGATGACCATCGCGCCGGTGCCGATTCCCTACGTTGCGGACGACACACGAGTGACCATGGAGCGATTCTCGAGCCGGTTCGTCCGGGTGAAGGCAAAGTTCGGCTACATGGAGCGCCCCACGCTGACACCGATCTTGCGGCAATGCAAACGGGTGGCGCTCGATATCGACAAGGAGACGACGTCGTTTCTCTATGCGAGCCCGGTGATCGTGCGAAGTGACCACGACGGCTTGCCGGCCTGGCAACGCGGCCTGTTCGTCTGGCTCCAGAACAATTCGCGCACGCTGGCGGCCGATCTGGAGATTCCGGCGAACCGCCGCGTCGCGCTCAGCGTCGACGCCGCGGTCTAGCTCAGGCGCCGGCGGCGTTGGGGTCGCGCCAGCGTCGCTCGAAGGGCAGGCGCCAGGCGTGCGGCGCGACCAGCTGATGGATGGATTTCGGTCCCCACGAGCCCGGCGGGTACTCGCGAACCGGCGGCGGTGCTTCCAACAATGGTCGCGACACCTCCCACAGCCGTTCGATGCCCTCGGCCGTCGTGAACAGGGTATGATCGCCGCGCATCGCGTCGAGAATCAACCGTTCGTAGGCCTCGAGGACGTCGCCGATCAGGCTGGTGTCGTGCATCGCGAACTGCAAGCTCAACTTATCCAGGCGCATCCCTGGGCCGGGGCGCTTGCCGTAGAAGGAGAGTGACATCTTCGAGGCGTCGGCCAGGTCGAAGGTCAGATGGTCCGGTCCCTGCGCCCCGATCCCCGAGCCCACCGGGAACATGCTCTTCGGCGGCTCCCGAAAGGCGATGGAGATGATCCGTTGCCCCTCTTCGAGCCGCTTGCCCGTGCGGAGGAAGAACGGCACGCCGGCCCAACGCCAGTTGTCGATCGAGCATTTCAAGGCGACGAACGTCTCGACGTCCGACTCGGGATCGACTCCCTCCTCGGATCGATACCCCGTGTATTGCCCGCGCACGACGTCCTTCGGGTCGATCGGCAAGAGGCTGCGAAAGACTTTGTTCTTTTCCTCGCTGATGGGCCCGGGCTCCAGGGACGTCGGGGACTCCATCGCCATGAACGCGAGAATCTGGAAGAGATGCGTCACGACCATGTCGCGGAACGCGCCGGTCGACTCGTAGAAGCCCGCTCGTTTACCGAGTCCCAGCGTCTCCGGGACGTCGATCTGCACGTGGTCGATGAAGTTGCGGTTCCAAATCGGCTCGAACAGCCCGTTGGCAAACCGGAACGCAAGGATGTTTTGCGCCGGCTCCTTGCCGAGGAAGTGGTCGATCCGGAAGATCTGGTCTTCCGAGAAGACCTCGTGCAGCTTGGCATTCAGCGACACCGCGCTAGCGAGATCGGTGCCGAACGGCTTTTCCATGATGATCTGGGACCGAGCTACCAGATCGGCTGCTCCCAGCAGCCGGACCGTCGACAACGCTGCAGCCGGCGGCACGCTCAGATAGTGCAGGAGCCGGCTCTCGCCGCCCAACGTCTGCTGCGCCTGTTCCACCGCCGCCTTGAGTGCGCCGGCGCCCGCGGCCTGCGGTACGTAGTCTAGGGTCTGCGCGAAGGCAGCCCAGTCGCCGTCGTGCACCTTGCGGGTGGAGAACTGATCGAGCGCCTCGCGTGCGAACGCGCGGAAGCCGTCGGCGTCGAGGTCGTCGAGTGAGACGCCGATGATCCGGCAACCCGGGATGAAGCCGGCACTCGAGAGGTGGAACAGGCCCGGCAACAGTTTGCGTTGGGACAGGTCGCCGGTGGCGCCGACCAGGACCACGACTTGCGGATGTTTCGGACCGACGCCCGGAGGAATCTTTTTCAAAGCCCCATCCCGTCAAAGTGGTGCCGGAGCCGCGCAAGGATACCGCGTTTGTAGAAGTCGCGCGATCCGTAGCTGGCCGATTGTCCAAACGCCGCATCGCACGCGAGCCTGCGAGCATCGGCGCTGCGCTTACCATAGCCGTCAACGAGCGTCGCGCGCAAGTGCGCCGCCCCTGCTGCAACGGCCACGTTGCGCGCAGCGGGACGCGATTTACCGCGGCTTAACTTACCACGATTTAACGCGCGAACGGTTAGTCGGCATGGCTACAGACCGACCAAGCTCCGATACCTAAGGCAAGAACTCCGAAAGGGCACGACTTGCGCACCACACAGAAAACCCGTGACGTCGCAGCCGAGATGCTCCGCGCTGAGTGGAGCGGCCGGCGTTGGATTGGGATCGAACGACCGTACTCGGCCGAAACGGTCATCCGCCTGCGCGGATCGCTCGTGATCGAGCATACGATCGCGCGCAAAGGCGCCGAGAAGTTCGGCCAGCTGCTCGCGCAAGAGCCCTTCATCCCGGCGCTGGGCTGTCTGACCGGCGCTCAGGCGGTCGAAGCGGCGAAGGCCGGCCTCAAGGTCATCTATCTTTCGGGCTGGCAGGTTGCGGCCGACGCCAACAGCGCGGGCCAGACGTATCCGGACCAGTCGCTCTACCCATACGACTCGGTTCCCAAGGTCGTCGAACGCATCAACAACGCGTTCCGCCGGGCGGATCAGATCGAGTGGGCCGAAGGCAGCGACGAGCGTGACTTCTTCCTGCCGATCATCGCGGACATGGAGGCCGGCTTCGGCGGGCCCCTCAACGTCTTCGAACTCGCCAAGGCGATGATCGCCGCCGGTGCAGCCGGCATTCACCTGGAAGACCAGCTCGCGTCCGAGAAGAAATGCGGCCACCTCGGCGGGAAAGTCCTCGTGACCACCCCGCAGGCGGTGCGCAACCTGGCGGCGGCGCGCCTGGCAGCGGACGTTTGCGACGTTTCGACCTACCTCATCGCGCGGACGGACGCGGACGCCGCGACCCTGCTCACCAGCGACTACGACCCGCGTGACGCCGCGTTCTGCACCGGCGAGCGGACGCCGGAAGGCTTCTTCCGCGTCCGTCCCGGCGTCGAGCAGGCCATCGCGCGCGGCCTCGCCTACGCGCCGTACTGCGACCTCATCTGGTGCGAGACCTCGCACCCCTCGCTCGAGGAAGCTCGCGCCTTCGCCAAGGGGATCCACGAAAAGTTCCCGGGCAAGCCGCTGGCCTACAACTGCTCGCCGTCCTTCAACTGGAAGGGCAAGCTCGACGCGCAGACCATCGCCTCGTTCCAACAGGAGCTGGCCGCGATGGGATACCGCTTCCAGTTCATCACCTTGGCCGGCTGGCACGCGCTCAACCTGGGGATGTTCGAGCTGGCGCACGACTTCGCACACCGCGGGATGTCGGCCTATGCCGATTTCCAGGAGCGCGAGTTCGCCGGCGAGGCGTTCGGTTACACCGCGACCCGTCACCAGCGGGAAGTCGGAACGGGTTACTTCGACGAGGTCGCGCAGGCGATCGCCGGGGGCCAGTCGTCCACGACGGCGATGGCCGGTTCCACCGAGACGGCACAATTCAAGAAAGCCGCATCATGATGTACGCACGGAAGCCCGACACAAGCGACAACGACGTCAAGAACGGCCACATCTTGCGCAGCGGCTTCGCACACCTACGGACGCGCATCCAAGACGTGGTCTTCGGACAGGCCCAGGATGGCGCGCCGTACGCTCGCGTTCACGGACGCTCCGTGCAGACCAACGACGCGATCATCGCCTACATTCCGCAGAGCCTCTTGTCGCCGCAAACCGTCGCCGCGCTCGAGGGACTCCATGAGATGGTCCTAGGCGGTCGGCTCGACACCGTCCAGTGCCCCAAGACCGCGCAGGTCGTTTCGCGACTGCACGTCGGTAGCGTTATCCACACGGCCTAAAGCACCGGTCGCTTACCGAGGCTTAACCGGGAGCACGCCTGGACTTAACCAGGAGGGCGCTTGGTCAGCTGGTTGGTTGACCGATACCCAACATATGCAGGCGATCACATTTCCTGGGCGCGCTCGATGATCGGCGCCATCCTGGCCGTCGTGCTTGGCCTCGTCGCCTGCTTCTTCGGGAGCCTGGTCGGGTTCGGAGGCGGCTTCATCTCCGTCCCGATTCTGCGGCTCTCCGGTCACCTGGCGCCGCAGGTCGTCGCCGCGACCTCGCTCTTCATGGTCGGCGTCAACGTCGCGGTCGCCTCGTTCGCGCTGCGGAAGAAGAACCGGATCAATCTGCGCATGGGCTGGGCGATCGGCGTCGGCGGCATCGCGGGCGGCTTGGCCGGCGTCTACATGCTGCGGTTCGTGAGCTCGGGTCAGTTCGACGTTCTGTACGGACTGATGCTGCTGTTCATCGCGATCAACATGCTCAAGCCGGCAAAGCCTTCGACCCTCTCGGACAACGAGATCGAGACCGATCGCTCGCGAGCTGCCGGCAAGCTCGAGCTCGGCTTGATGGGCGTCTTGGTCGGGTTCTCCTCGACCTTGTTCGGCATCGGCGCCGGGACGGTCGCGATCCCGCTCCTGCTGTGGCGCTACAAGCTGCCCGCGTACGTCGCGATGCCGACCGCCTCGTTCATCGCGCTGATCTACATTTGGCCCGGCGTCATCGCTCAGATCGGCGCGCAGCGCGTCGACTGGGCGCTGGCCATCCCGCTCTCCATCGGTGCGGTGGTCGGCGCCCACTACGGCGCGCGCTATTCCTCGCGGTTGAAGTCACTGCAGCTCAAGCGGATCTTCGGCGCCGTGTGCGTCGTCGCGTTCGTGGCCCTGAGCATGCGGCATCTCCCGATGTTCCAGCGCCCGGTGGCCGTCGCTGCCGTCGCCGCCGCCACCATCCCTCTTGTGAAGGTAGGGCACTAATGGACCGGATCCGCGTCGGCGGTCAGCACAGGGCGAAGGTCGGGATCGTCGGGGCCGGCGCCGTCGGCGCCGCGGCCGCGCTCTCGACCTGCGTGCGCGGCGTTGCGCGCGAGGTCGTCCTGATCGACCGCGATTTCGCGCGCGCGAAAGGCGTCGCGACCGACCTGCGCTACGGCAGCCCGCTCTCACCGGCGGTCGAGGTCCGGGCCGGCGACTACGACGACCTCGCCGGTGCCGGCCTGGTCGTCATCACGGCCGGGATCAACGAGAAGGCCGGCGGCGCGACCGACCGCAACGACCCGTTGGGCCGCCTGCGGCTCCTGCACACGAACGTGGGGATCTTCGAGGACATCGTCCCCAAGATCGTCACGGCGGCGCCCGATGCGGTCATCTTGATCGTGACGAATCCGCCGGAGCCGCTGGTCGATCTGACCTGCCGCCTGGCCGGCCACAACCGCGTGATGAGCACCAGCACCTTCTTGGACACCCTGCGCTTTCGCGTCCACGTGGCGGAGCGCTTCGGCGTGAGCCCGCAGAGCGTCGACGCCTACGTGATCAGCGAGCACGGGACGTTCAGCGTCTTTTTGTGGTCGTCGGCGCGGGTCGGCGGCAAGCCGGTCACCGAGATGGTCGCGGAACGCGGGATCCCGTTCGACGAATTCCGCCGGTCGGTCGAGCACGACGTCCGCTTCGCCAACATCTCGATCATCGAAGGGATCGGCGCGAGCCAATACGGGATCGGGATGGTGATCGCACGCGTCGCCGAGTGCGTGCTGCGCGACGAGGGCGCGGTGATCCCCGTCGGCTCGTATCAGCCTCGCTATAGCGTGACGCTCTCGCTACCCAGCGCCGTCGGGAGCAGCGGCGTCGCCGAAGTTCTCTGGCCACGGCTCTCCGAGGAGGAGCAGCGCGGGGTCGAGGCCAGCGCCGAGCGGCTCAAGGGCATCGTCGATCGGTACGTCGGCGTGGGCGACCGTCTCCCGTCCGCCCCCGCTCGTCTCGCGCAGATCAGCTAGGCGGTCTATCTACCCGGGCGGACCGGGCCGGGATCGAACGCCCCGTAGGGGGGCGGGGTCGCGCTGACGCCCTTGATCGCGTGCCAGAGCACGTCGTTCAGCGTGCCGTCGTCGACGTCGTCGGCGACCGAAAAGTTCATGCGCGCCGAGTCGGCGGCCCGGTAGGCGAGCGGCGAATTCGTCGCCTCGGCGTCGACTTGGAGCGGTAACGCGATGAAGGGCTGGAGATTCGCCGTCGCCTGAAACGCCGCGCTCAGCGGCGCCGCGCCCGCGTCGTACGGTGTCATGGGCGGTAGGCCGAGAAGGATCTCGATGGTGCGCAGCACCGAAGCCGTCGTATAGTGCGCGTGCTGGACGCCGCCGACTGCGTACGGCGAGGCGACGTACAGCGGCGATCGCTGCTCGTCCACATGGTCGGGGCCGTTTTGCGCATCGTCTTCCAGCACGAAGATGGCGGTGCTGCTCCAATCCGGACTGTGCGAGACGGCCTCCACCAGACGGCCCACCGCCTGGTCGTTGTCGGCAACCATCCCCTGCGGCGTCACGGATCCCGGCTTGGTGCCCTCGGTGTGGTCGCGCCCGAAATAGACGATCTCGAGCTGTGGCAGCGTCCCGTCGCGTTCGAACGCGTCGAACTCGCGCTTCCACTCGGCGAACCGGACCATCTCCGGGATGTCGAAGTCGACCGTCGCGAACTGCCGGTCCGTCCGGGGGCGCAAGATATCCGAATTCACGGCAACCGGCGTCGCGCCGGCGGATCCTTCGGCGGCGTACTCTCCGTAGTTGCGCAGGCTGATGCCGTGTCGGACGGCATCGTCCCAAAGATACCCGGCGTGCGGGCGGGCAGCCTGCGCCCCGTCTTTGATGTCGAAGTAGGGCCGCCGGTTAGAGAAGACCTGTGGCCACATCTTCTCGGTATAGTCGTTAGCGATCGCGGCGGTCGACCAATTGTGTCCGTCCGGGCTGACATGGCCGTCGACGAAGAAGCGATCGAAGATCCCGAAGCGTCCGACGATGGCGTGCTGATTCGGCGTCACGTGGCGGCCAAACAAAACCAGCGCCGGATCGCCGTCGGCGGCGGGTTCGTCGCCGAGCACTTGATCGTACGAACGGTTCTCCTTGATGATGTAGATGACGTGACGAATCGGCCCGTGCGCTCGGATCACCGGGTTCGGCGGGATCGGATCGTGCTCGGCGAGCTCGCGCACCGTCGCCAGGCCGGCGCCCAGCTCGGCGTCACTCGGGATCGTCTGCCGCCGGATGGAGCCTACCAGCGCCGCCGCGATGTACCCCGCGGCGTGCGAACCCTTGGTGACGTCGTACTGCGGATTCGCACGGCTCCCCTCGCCCTTGCCGTTGGCGATGTAGAGCAGGTCGTGCACTTGGTCGATCGCGATGGCCGTCGGATACCAGCCGGCCGGGATGGCTCCGAGCGGCGTCAGGCCCGCCGCGTCGATGCCGAAGACGGCCACGGCATTGGCCCCACCGCAGGTGACGTAGACGCGCTTCCCCGCTCGGACGATCGAGTTGGGCAGCGTCCCGATGACGCCGTCGCGCGCGAAGGGGATGCGCACCCGCGCCACGGTTCGGCTCTTCGCGATGTCGACCACCGCGACGTCGTCGTCGTCGCTATCGGCGACGAAGAGCCGCTTGTCATCACCCGTGATCCCGACCGGATGGAGGCCGACGCGGATCCGGCCGCGGACCGTTCCGCTGCTCGCGTCGATGACGTCGAGGTACGACTCCGCCCGATCCGCCACGTAGAGCGTCCGGCCGTCCTCGGAAAACCAGACAGCCGCCGGATGCCGACCGACGTCGGCCATCCGGATGATGCGCTCTTCGTTCGGCGCGATGAAGGCGACACGGTTTCCGACATCACCGGCAACCGCGAGGGTCCCGTTCGGGGCGCGTGCGATCGCGACCGGATAGAATGGCAGCGGAAGGGAGATGTCGCGATCGACGGCTCCCGTCACCGTATCGACGTGGGCGACCTGTTCTTGGAACGGCCCGGGAACGTTGACCCACACGCCGTCCCCGTTTGCATCGCGGAGCGGCTGGCCGTATGCGCCGCGCAGCGTGATGGCATGCACGACGTTCCAGGTTGCGCTATCGAGCACGCGAAGCATCTTCGGACCGTAGCCGGCGTCGATGCTCATGATGCGCGAACCGTCGCGCGAGAGTGCCAGCCCGGACAGCAGGTCACCGGTCGTGGCAACGGGAGCCTGCGCTTCGAGAATCTTCCACTGCGTCGGTAACGTCGTGATGCCGGGCGCGGCCAGCACGACCCCGCTGAGAGTGAGCGCGCCGACAATCGTGCCGATCGCAATTCGCTTCCAGCCGCGTGCTGTCATCACTGATCTCGCACGCTAGGCGACTGTCGTTAAGAGTCCATTATCTCGCTTGTCGTCGAGTCTAAGCGTGAAAATAATGTCTTCAGCTGGAATTAGGGTCCTCTTAAGACCTCGATAAAGCGGCGCGTCTCAGAATCGAACCAGTTGCTGCCTAGGGTGCGGGCGTAGCAACAACCGATGATTTCGCAATTGCGGAGGATGCCATGCGTCGTCCTAGCTTCTCGATTGTCCTGGCGTTCCTCGCGTGCCTCACGGCGGTGCCGCTCGCGGTAGGTGCGCAGACGTCCAACGTCGCTCCGGTAGCGGTCGATCAGTCGGCGAACCTCTGGGGAGTGGTCCGCGATGTCCACGGAAAGCCGGTCGCCGGCGCGAATGTAACCGCGTCGAGTCCGACCGCGACGCAAACCGTCGTGACGTCGAGGGATGGGCGCTTCGCATTTCACAGCCTCCCGTTGGAAACGTATACGGTCGTCGTCAACGCGAGCGGCTTCAAGCGCTCGGAAACCGACGGGGTGACCATCGCCGCAGACAAAGGGACGCCCCTGCCGATCACGCTGATTCCCGGGATACAGACGATCGGCGGCGTCGTCGGAGGCAGCTCGCCCACGGCGATCAACGTCTCGTCGGCATCCATCGCCTCCATATCGGGCGACACCTTCGTCGGGCAAGGCCAAATATCGATTCTGAACACGCTCGACCAGATCCCAGGGATCGACGCGATGCGCTATCAGGGCGGTGCTCCCGGGGCCAACTCCAACATCTCGATTCGCGGCGCGATGCCCTACGAAGTTCAAGTCTTGCTCGACGGTAATCCGGTCAACTCGAGCGCGGCCGGCGCCTACGGATTCAATTCGACGTTCCTCAACTCGCTGCTGATCGCCGGAGTCGACGCGTACAAGGGGCCCGGCACGATGCCTGACGTCGTGGCCAACTCCATCGGAGGCGCCCTGAACTTCCGGACTCCCGCGATCACGCCGACCCTCACGACCTCGGCGCTGGTCGGATACGACAGTTGGGGCGGCGGCTACCTGATGGCGAAGTACTCCGATACGTTCGGCAAGCTCGGCGTCCTCTTCGGCTTCGCCCAAGACAACACGCCCGGGTACATGAGCCCCACCAACGTTCTGGTGGGCTATCATGCCGTAACACCGACGCCGTCTGACGTCCCGCCGTCAACGGTGTCGGGCTTTGCCACGATGACGCAGAACTTCTACACGAGGTCGCAGGTCGCGAAGCTGTCCTACAGCTTTTCGTCGGCCACTTCGCTGACGGTGAGCGACTACTCGACGCAAACCTACAACGACGAGAGTGGCTTGGGAAACTATAGCCCGTACGTCGTCGAGTCGAAAGTCTGCACCTCGCCGACCTCGACGAAGTGCTACTACACGGCGCCGATATACTCGCCTTTGGTCGGCCAGACCGTGAATGTGTTCTCGGCCAGCGGCAACGAGGACGAATACGACATCGAGCCGTTCGTGACCGCAGCCTTCCGCACCACGATCGGCGCCGGCACGTTCCACGCCGGCGCTTACTATGGCGCGATCGTCCGCACGATCAATGGGCTCGCCGATCAAGGAGCGATCTCCGGGTGCATCAACGCGTCGTGCACGCAGAATTACTACCAGCCGCCATTCGGCGAAATCCAGTCCGACACACAGCGCGGCGCCAACGCTGATTACGTCTATCCGTTCGCAACCGACGATACCGCGATCGTCGGCTACACCCACAACCTCGACATCGCGACGATGTGCGAAGGCGACAGCACGAGCTACGTCGGAATCGGCGGCGCTCGGTACAACTGCACCCCAGGCGCAGGCCTCTTCAAGAACATCCCCGTTCAAACAGACACCTACAGCCTGCGTCTTGATGCGGCGCTGAGCTCGGATATGCGGTTCCAACTGGGGAACTACTTCTCGAGTGCCACCGGCGTCGCGTCGCGCTACGATCCGCACGCAGGCTTCGTGTTCAACCCCAGCCCGACCGCGGCGATTCGCGTAGCCTACGGCACGTCGTTTGTCGCCCCGTTTGCCGGGTACGCCCTACCGTCGTCGAACGTGTACGGCTCGGGGACCGGAGCGACGCTCATCACGACCGCGACGAACGACAAGCCGGAGACGTCCTCGGGGTTCGATGTCGGGACGGACATCGCGGCCCAGTCCGATGCGCGCCTTTCACTCGATCTCTACTCGACGCACATCTTCAACCGGTTCGCCACGGTCACGAGCGCGGGAACCGGGACGTTCAACGGCGTGCCGTACTTCAACGTACAGCAGAATTTCAATCAGGCGGACGCCCGTGAAGAAGGTGTGGAACTGTCCTACATCAAGGCTCCTCGCCTCGGCTTCGGCTACAGCGTCGACGCCGAACTGAACCGTGACTATGCCTACGCGCAGACGCTCGTCCCGGGAACATCGATCGCGCCGGCGGCGATTTTCGCGACGGCAAACGGGGTGCAGATTCCGGAGCTTCCGTTCAGCCGGGAGACCTATGCGATCACCTACGCGTTCAGGTCGGGCGCGACGGCTCGGCTGGCGGGCACCTCATACGGGCAATGGAACTCGCTGGGCCAGCCCGGATTCACCGTGATCGACAGCAGCGTCCGCGTCCCGCTCGGAAAGACCGGATTCGCCATGAACGTCGGCGTCACCAATCTCTTCAACCAAGGCGGTGCCAGCAACCCGTTTACGATCAATAACTACGGCTATAGCTACGTCTCGGTCACCGGCTCGACGGTCTATCGCCAATGGTACCCGTACCAGCCGCGCACGGGCTTCATTCAATTGATCAGCGACACCGGCAAGAGGTAGGCCGATCGGGCGTCGCGCCAAAAAGGAGGGCCCTGCATTAGCTCGGGTCGAAGGGCGCGCCCGGAGGTGCGAGCCTATGGCGATGACGCGTTTCGACCACATCAACATCCTCGCGGCGGACATCGACGAGATGCGGGATTTCCTCGTCAACGTGCTCGGCGTGCGAGTCGGGCCGCGGCCGCCGTTCGCCTCCCCTGGTTATTGGTTGTACGACGGTGACATCGCGCTCTTGCACATCAGTCACATGTCGGATCACGAGCAGACCCACGTCGTGGACATCGGGGCGGTCGATACGACCTCGCACCGCGGCTCCGTCGATCATCTGGCGTTCCGCTTCGAACGGTACGGCGAGGTCACGGCTCGGCTGCGCGCTGCCGGCATCGCCTTTCACGAGGCGGACGTGCCGTACGCGGCCGACCGTCAGGTCTTCGTGGACGGCCCGAACAACATCACGCTCGAGCTTCTCTTCACGCACGACGACGTCGTTACCAGCGGCGGGCGTCTCCTCGTGAAGAGCTGACGATGACCCGAAGCGGCGTAAGCACGACGGGGACGATGCCACGCGCGACCCCCTGGATTCAGCTGGGTCTGGGGATCGTCTGCATGTGCATGATCGCGAACCTGCAGTTCGGCTGGTCGCCCTTCGTCCCGAAGCTCGTCAAGAGCACGCACTGGACGCTCACGGCGATCCAGTGGTCGTTCACGATCTTCGTGCTGGTCGAGACGTGGCTCGTTCCGTTCGAAGCCGCGCTCGTCGACCGGTTCGGCCCGCGTCTGGTCGTGATCACCGGCGGGTTGTTCGCCGCAGCGGGCTGGATCTGCAATGGCCAGTTGCACTCGCTGCGCGGCCTCTACATCGGCGGAGCGCTCGCCGGGATCGGCGCGGGGATGGTCTACGCCACCTGCGTCCCCAACGCCGTCAAGTGGTTTTCGGCGAATCGTGGCCTCGCCGTCGGGTTGACCGTCGCGGGCTTTGGTGCCGGCGCGGCGGTCACCGTGACGCCGCTCGTCCACATGATCCAGACCGCCGGACCATTCCCCACCTTCACGTTCTTCGGCATCGTGCAAGGCGCCGTCATCGTCGTGTGCGGTCTCTTTCTGGTCAGCCCGCCGCGGGCGACTACGCCGGCGATGCTGGCCAACGTCCGCGTCCTGCAAGGGACGCACGACTACACGCTGGTGGAGACCCTGTGCTCGCCGGTCTTCTGGCTGCTCTACGCGGTGTTCATTTTGATCGCGGCGCCCGGCCTCATGTTTGTGGCGCAGATCGCGCCGGTCGCGACGGCGTTCCATCTCGCCGATTCGCCCGTGCACGTCGCGCTGTGGGTCGCCCCGGTGCTGCTCCTGACGCTCCAGCTCAACAATATCGTCGGCGGCATCTCGCGGATATCGCTTGGCTGGATCTCGGACCGCGTCGGTCGAGAGAGGACGCTGGCGGTCGCGTTCGCGGTCGAGGGTGTCGGCGTCTGGGCGTTCAACCGCTTCGGCCACTCGCCAATCTCGTTCATCCTGCTCTCGGCCCTGGTGTTCTTCGCGTGGGGCGAGATCTACAGCATCTTCCCGGCGCTGATTCGCGATCACTTCGGCCAGCGCTACGCGGCGACCAACTACGGCGTCCTCTACACCGCCAAGGGTGTCGCCTCGCTGCTCGTTCCGCTCTCGAGCGCCATCGCCATCGCGACCGGCAGCTGGACGAACGTCTTCTATCTGGCGGCCATCATGAATCTCGTCGCCGCGTTCCTCGCGGCCGCGGTGCTGGGGCCGCTCCGTCTGCGCGAAGTGGCTCGCGTCCGCGCGCAGCAAGCCGAGGCCTTGGCGTACGCTCGTTCCCCGGCCTAGGCCCGCCACTCTCGAAGGAGTCTCCCGTGTCCATCGCGTCCCCCCTCTCGCCGTCCGATGCGCCCGGCGCCGTCCCGCGTACGATGCGCTCCGCCGTGCTGGTCGAGCCGGGCGAGTTTCGCATCCTCGAGAAACCGGTTCCGGAGCCCGGACCCGGCGAAGTGCTGGTCAAGGTCGCGATGTGCGGAACGTGCGGAACGGACCTCAAGATCATGCTGCATCCGTTCCCGCACCAGCCGCCGTTCGGGTCGTTTACGCCGGGCCACGAATGGACGGGGACGGTGGTCGCGCTGGGCGACACGGTCGACGAATTCGCGGTCGGCGACCGTGTCGCGATCGAGGCGCATAGCGGCTGCGGTCGGTGCGAGAACTGCGTGCTGGGCATGTACACCGCGTGCTTGAATTACGGGAACCTGCACAAAGGGCATCGCACCAGCGGCTTTACCGCGGACGGCGGCTTCGCCGAGTACGTCGTGCACCACGCCAAGGCGCTCTATAAGATGCCCGACAACGTGTCGTGGGAGGATGCGGTGCTCGTCTCGACGGCCGGCACCGGGCTGTACGGAATCGACGCCGTCGGTGGCTTCATCGTCGGACAGTCGGTGGTCGTGATCGGCCCGGGCCCGGTCGGCTTGATGACGGTTCAGCTCGCCAAGGCGTTGGGTGCGGCGCAGGTCATCTTGGTGGGAACGCGGGCCAGTCGGCTGGAGTTCGGGCGCAAGCTCGGTGCTGATGCGGTGGTGAGCTCGCGCGACGAGGATCCCGTCGCGGCCGTCCGGCGTCTCACCAGCGGACTCGGTGCCGACCTGGTCATCGAGGCCTCCGGGGCCGGCGATACGCCACAGCAGTGCGTCGAGATGGTCAAGCTCGGCGGCAAGATCCTCTTCCTCGCCTTCTACAAAGACAAGGTGACCTTCGATCTGAGCCGTGCCATCCGGTCCGACGTGACCTTGTATACCACCCGCGGTGAAGGCGGCGGGAACGTCGGCCGCGCGCTCTCCCTGGCGGCGCAAGGGAAGCTGCGTGGCGGTGAGCTGGTCACGCACCACTTCAAACTCGACGACATCATGGAGGGATTTCGCGTCGTCCGCGAGCGCGAGGGCGATCCGATCAAAGCCGTCTTCGTCCCATGACCCCGCTGCGCGACGCGGTGCAGACCGTGACGCTCGTGCACGCGGTGCTGCCCGCGCTCGAGGTGATGGAGACCGCGCTCCTCGCGGAGATGCCGGAACTGCGCGTTCGGCATCTGCTCGACGAAGGGCTCAGCTCCGAGGCGGAGCGCCGGGGTGGTGTCGATCGCGTCTGCGTCGAGCGCATGTTGACGGTCCTCGAGCTGGCAGTCGCCGCCGGGACCGATGCCATCTTGCTGACCTGCACGGCATATTCGACGATGGTACCGGAAGCACGCTGTCGCTTCCCCGAGACGCCGCTCTACGCCGTCGATCAGGTGATGGTGGAACGCGCGGTCGAGCGAGCGTCACGGATCGGCGTCCTGGCGACGTTCGCGGCCGGGTTGGAGCAACAGCGCGAGATGCTCGGCCGCGAGGCGGCGGCGCAAGGGAAGCCGATCGAGATCGTACCGAGCTTGCACCCCGCCGCCATGGTGGCGCTGCGCCGCGGCGACGCGCGGGAGCACGACCGCATCGTGCTCGATGCGCTCCCGGCGCTCGCCGAGGCGACCGACCTGGTGCTGCTCGCGCAGGCGAGCATGGCACGCGTCTACGACCAGATTCCGCCGGCGTATCGCGATCGCGTCCTGAGCAGCCCGCGCTTGGCCGCGGCAGCGCTGCGGAAGGTGTTGCGCGAAGGTGCGGCGGCCACCTAAGAGAACGGCGTTGCGTGAAGCTGGCGTACATGATGACGACCCCCGAAGCCAGTCCGTTTCCGTTGTGCTGGTACGGCGAACCGGAACACGTCCTGGAGCGCGTCGCGGCGATTGGCTACGCGGGGATCGAATTGCAGGTGCGCGACCCCGAAGCGTTTGACACGCGGGCCTTCGGCAAGCTGGTGGCGGATGCGGGGCTCGTCGTCAGCGCCGTGAGCACCGGTCCGATCGGTGCCTCCGACAATCTGTATCTGACCTCGTCCGATCCCGCGACGCGGCGCCGCGCGATCGACCGCTTCGCCTCGGTGCTGCGGCTCGCGCACCAGTACGGCGTCGACGCGAGCATCGGCCGGTTTCGGGGCAGCTCGAAAGGCGCGCCGAGCCGGGAGCTGGCGCTGGCGTGGTTCCGCGAAGCGCTCGACGAGCTGCTCCCGCTGGCGAAGTCCCTCGGCGTGCGCATCGTACTCGAGCCGCACACCCGCTACATCGGTGACTTGCTCAACACGGTCGCCGAAACGGTCGCCTTCATCGGCGCCTTTCCCGGCTCGTCGCTGACCTTCGAGGCAGATTTGCACCACCAGAGCCTCGAGGAGCCGAGCCTGATCGCTTCGCTGGTCACGGGCCAGCGCAGCGGCCGCATGAGCTACGTGCAGCTCAGCGACTCGAACCGCTCGGCGCCAGGCTCGGGCAGCTTCAATTGGGTCGATATCCTTGCGACGCTGCAGGCTGCCGGCTACGACGGCTGGCTCGCGATGGAGTTCTTTCAGACGCCCGAGACGAGCGAGCGTGATGCGCGGCAGGCGTACACCGTCGTGAACGGCGTCCTGACGAATCTCGGTCTCTGATGTCTCGCGCGCGCGACGGGTTGCTCGGCGTCGTCGCCGACGACTTCACCGGAGCGAGCGACATCGCGAACACGTTGGCGCGCGGCGGCCTGCGAACGGTGCTCGCGGTCGGCCAGCCGGCTCCCGAGCGCGACTTCGGACCGCTCGATGCGCTGGTCGTCGCCCTCAAAACGCGTTCGATCGCGCCCGCCGATGCGGTCGCCCAATCGGTCGCGGCCCTCGGTGCGCTGCATGCGCGCGGCGCGCGGCGCTTCATCTTCAAGTACTGCTCGACGTTCGACTCCACGCCCAGCGGCAACATCGGCCCGGTCGCGGACGCCCTGCTCGAGCGGCTCGGCGCCTCGTTCACGATCCACTGTCCGGCCATGCCGGCAAATGGGCGGCGCGTCTTCGGCGGGTACCTGTACGTCGGCGACGTGCTCCTCTCGGAGTCGGGGATGCGCGATCATCCGCTCAACCCGATGCGCGATGCAAACCTCGTCCGCGTGCTGGGCGCTCAGACGAGCGGGCGTGTCGGCCGTATCGACTTCGCCGTCGTGCGCCGCGGCCGAGCGGCGATCGCGCAGGCGATCCGCGAGGCTGCAAGCGCGGGCGTTCGACACGCGATCGTCGACGCGGTGGACGACGACGATCTGCGTGCCCTCGGTGAGGCGGCGATCGATGCCGATCTCCCGCTGATCGCCGGCGGCTCCGGGATCGCCCTCGGAATGCGGGCCGGCGATGGCGGTTCGCTGCGGGAAGCGGACGCCGCAGACCGGCTACCGCTCATCGACGGCCCGGCGGCGGTGCTGGCCGGCTCGTGCTCGCGGGCGACGCTGGCACAGATCGCCTACGCCCGAACGCGGCTACCGGTCTTCGATCTGTCGCAGGGTTCGCTCGACGAGCCGCCGGCGCGCATCGCCGAAGCACTCGCTTGGGCCGACACGGCGATCGGGGAGCGCCCCGTCCTCGTCGTGGCGTCCGACACGCCGGAGCGGGTCGAGCAGAATCAGCGCCGGTACGGTGCGGCGGAGGCCTCGGCACGGGTCGAGCGGGTGCTGGTCGGCATCGCACGCGGGCTGCAAGCGCGCGGCGTGCGGCGCTTCGTCGTCGCCGGCGGCGAGACGTCCGGTGCCGTCGTCGACGGCTTGGCGATCGATGCGCTGCGCATCGGGCCGCAGATCGATCCGGGCGTCCCCTGGACGGCGACGTTCGGCGAGCGTCCCGTAGCGCTCGCGCTGAAATCCGGCAATTTCGGTGCGGAGGACTTCTTCGTGCGCGCGTTCGACTGCCTCGGACAGGCCGCGTGAGCGCGGCATACGATCGAGCGGCGGAGGCGCTCTGTGCGGCGGGCGGCACGCTCGTCGCGCGGGGCTTAACCCCCGGTACCTCCGGCAACATCTCGCTTCGGGTGGACGGCGGCGGTTACGTGATGAGCCCAACGAACGTTGCCCTCGGCGGTTTGAGTCCCACCGAGGTGGCGCGGCTCGACGAGCGCGGCGTTCACATCGGGGGGTTGCTGCCGACCAAGGAATGGGAACTGCACCTGACGTTCTTCGAGTACCGTCCGGCCGCGACCGCGATCGTCCACGTGCACTCCAGCTACGCGGTGGCGCTTGCGTGTCTCGAGCACGTCGATGAGGAGAGCGTCCTGCTCCCCTTGACTCCGTACGCGCTCATGCGGATCGGTCGCCTGCCGATCGTGCCGTACGCCCCGCCCGGCTCCGCCCGGCTCGCCGCCTCGATCGCCGCCCGCGCCGCGCAATCCCGGGCGATCCTCCTCGCGAATCACGGGCCGATCTTCGCCGGCGCGACGCTCGCCGAGGCGGTCGCCGGCATCGAGGAGATCGAACAGGCCGCGAAGGTCCAGTTGCTCCTGCACGGACAGGCCGTGCGCCCTCTCTCCGACATCGAGATCGCGCAACTCACCCAGCCGCCGTCGGGTTAGAGCCCGCACGACGATGCCGAACCGTAGGATGCAAGGATGATCACCGTCGAGCTCCTGCGCCAGATCCCGCTCTTTGCGGAGCTGCCGGACGAGCTTGCGGCGCGCGTCGCGGCGAACGCCGCCGACATTCGTTTGCGGGCCGACGAATGGTTCATCAGCGAAGGCGAATCGCCGGCGTTTTTCGCCGTGATCGAGGGGCGCTTCGAAGTGGTCAAGCGTTACGGGAAGGCACTGGCGTCCCTTGCCATACGCGGGCCTGGAGAGTACATCGGCGAGACCCCGATCATGCTCGGGGGTACGTTCTTCGTCGGTGCGCGGACCCTCGAGCCCTCGCGTGTGATGCGCCTGGAAGCGCACGAATTCCGCTCGCTGCTGCGCAACGCCACCTGCGTTCGAGACGAGATCATGCGCGTCGTGCTCGAGCGCGTCGAGGGCGTGCAGGAGCAAACGACGAGTGCGAGCGCGCCGCCTATCGTCATCGGCGGGCGTTTTGACGACGAGTGCCACCAGATCCGCGACTTTCTGTCGCGAAACCGGGTGGCTTTCGAATGGTACGATCCGGCCGATCCGGACTGTCCGCACTGTACCGACGTCGGACCTGCAGACGTTCCGCTGGTCATTCTCCCGGACAAACGGCGGCTCAAGCGTCCGACGTTGCTCGAGGGCGCAGCCGCGCTCGGGCTGCGCACGGAGCCGAGTGCGAAAGAGTATGACGTCGTCATCATCGGTGGGGGGCCGGCCGGTCTCGCCGCGGCGGTCTACGGCGCTTCGGAGGGCCTGCGCACGGTGCTCGTCGAGCGCTACGCGACGGGCGGGCAGGCCGGTACGTCGTCGCGCATCGAGAACTATCTGGGTTTTCCGTCCGGCCTCTCCGGCGACGAGTTGGCCGATCGTGCGCGGACGCAGGCGGAGCGTTTCGGTGCCGAGATCGTGGTCCTGCGTTCCGTCACGCAGGTGGTGAGCGGCGCGCCGTTCCATCGCATCGAGCTGGACGGTGGGTTTAGCCTCGACGCGCACGCGTTGGTCGCGGCGACCGGCGTCGCGTATCGTCAGTTGCAGGTGCCGGGCATCGAGCGGTTCCTGGAGGCGGGGGTCTACTACGGAGCATCGCGGGCCGAGGCGCGAACGACGCTCGGCCGCGACATCGTGCTGGTCGGAGGGGGAAACTCGGCCGGACAGGCCGCGATGTTCTTTTCCGGTTACGCGCGCAACGTGACGATTCTCGTGCGTGGGCCGTCGTTGAGCCGGTCGATGTCGCAGTATCTGATCGACGAGATCGGCTCCAAAGACAACATCGCCATCCGCACGAACGGCGAGATCGTCGCGGTCGACGGCGACGATCGTCTCAGGGCGATCGTCGTCCGCGACACGCGAAACGGCGGAACCGAGCGCTGGGACGTCGACGCCGTGTTCGTGTTCATCGGTGCCGACGCGGTGTCGGACTGGTTGCCGAGCGAGGTCATTCGGGACGAGCTCGGCTACGTCTGTACCGGCCGCGACGTCCTGGACCTCCTCGAAGCGGAGCAGAGACCATGGCCACACCAGCGGGATCCGTACCTGCTGGAAAGCAGTGTGCCCGGCATCTTCGCCGCCGGCGACGTGCGACACGGCTCGATCAAGCGCGTCGCCGCGGGCGTCGGCGAAGGCAGCATGTCGATCGCGTTCGTGCACACCTACCTGGCGAGCCTGTCGGCCCTAGACGTAGTCGCGCAACGTTAGCGTCACGTCGCGTTCGCCGCTGGCGTTCTTCACGTGCAGATGGAGCACCGTCCCCGCGCTGCCCATGAGCCTGGCACGGAGTTGCGCCAGCGTCTGATTCGTCGCCGGCGCACCGTCGACGGAGAGGATCACGTCGCCCTTGGCCAAGCCGGCCGCAGCCGCCGGCGTCCCGGCGCGCGCGTCCAGCACGGTGTACGCGTCGTGGTTATCGATCAGGAAGAGCCCGGAGCGGTCGTAGGTGAACGGGCGGCCGTAGGCTGCGTTCGGCGCGAGCAGCACCACCGAGTGCGGGTAGTCGAAGGTGACGGTGAAGCGCTTCCAGACGTCGCCGCCGAGGTTCGCGGAGACGAGTGGATTCGCAAAAGTGCCCTTCGTCTGCGTGCCGAACGCGACGGTCGGATGCGCGATGGCAAAGGGGCCGATCTGCAGCACGCTGACGCGTCCCAGCTTTCCGAAGGCCGGCCCACCGATGCCGAAGCCGATGACGCCGTCAGCCGTGGTGGCATCGCCGCCGATCGCCGGATGCGCCGCCACGAACGGCGAGGTCAGTGAGAGCGAGCCGCGCGAACCGGTATCGATCTCCGCATCCGCCGGAGTGCCGTCCACGAGGATCGCGATGTTCGGGATCGTGCCGTCGAAGTAGAACGGAATCGCCGACGCATTCGGGGCCGTCGCCGGTGCATCGGTCAGGGTGGCGAGCGTGAGGGTCGAATTGGCATAGTCGATCGTCGTGATGAAGCGTGCGACCGTCTCGTAGCCGATCATGCCGTCGATGTGAACGCCCTCGGACATGCCGAAGGCCTTGCCGATCGGGAGGACGAGCGAATACTGGTCGCGGACCGTCGCGTTGCCGATTTGGAGGGTGTCGAGGTGGGTGAAGCCGGCCGCCTCCGTCGTGTTGCCGACGCCGCCGAGCTGCAGGCTGCCGGCCGACCCTGATTTCACCGCCGCCGCGACCTCAGGTGTTACGATCAGCGCGCCACCGGTGTCGAGGATGAACGTGTACGGTCCTTTGCCGTCGACCAGCAAGGACAGATAGATGTGATTGTTGATCACTTGGATCGGGACCGTCGTCGACGTTCCACCGGCGATCGACGTGTCGTGTACGTGGGAGGCCGGCAGGGCCAGGTGCGGGCCGATGTCCTGGTTCAGGTCGATTGAGGTCAGGGCGATCGTCTGTGAGTTGCCATCCGATGTAGTCGCGATCTGACTGAAGGGGAACGTGACGCCGTGACTGCTCCGATAGTCGGCGAGGGTCACGGTCACGGTCGTGAGGCCGATCGTGCCGACCTCCTTCGCAATCAGATGCGTCCCCGCATCGACCCACAAAGCGAACTCGGAACCACCGGGCGGCGTCAGCTGGAGGATGTCGTAGGCGTGATTCGTTTCGGTCTTCCGCCCGCCGTACGTTATCGTGGCGCCGTCGGCGTTGGGGGCAAGGAAAGCCAGCGTGTCGAGATAGGCCTGATCGATCGCTTGCAACCGCGCGCTCGGTCCACCGTCGACATGGACCAGGCCGGTTCCGTCGGCGGTCCAAGCGGCGCGGCCGTCCCAGCCGTTCTGGCCGGTGAGCGGGCCTCCGGTCTGTGCCGTCGCGAAGCGCAGCCCGCCGAGATCGTCCCACTCTTCGTAGCTAGCGTGGATTCCGACCGTCGTTTGCGAGCCGACCAGGTGAAACGAGGTGATCGAAGAGAGCGGTCGCTGCAGCATCGCGCCACGCACGGCTTGCAGGATCGCGGTGGATTGCGCGTCGACCGCCGGAGTGCTCGCCGCTTGCGCGGCCACGGGTAGAGCGGCTGCCAGCAACGCGCCCGCAAGGATCTTCATACTCATCTCTTCCTAACACTACACTTCGCGGCTGCACGTTGTTTCGCCACTCTGGAAGGGAACATATGTTCTAGAAGGTGCCCCAATGGCTGACAAGCCGCTCGTTCGCTTCGCGCGTGCATCGATGTGCGCGACCCTCGTGATCCTCTGGACTATTCCCGCTTTGGTCGGCGCGCAGCCGAGCCGGCCGCCGGCCCCGCTCGCCGCGCCGGCTAGCGGCGCGACGGAAGAACTGAGCCGGTTCGCTCAGGCGTGGGCCGGCGTGACGGCGTACAGTGCAACCGTGACGGTGTTCGAGCAGAAGGGCACCCAAGTCCAGAACGTCGTCTTCGACTACACGTTCCGCAAGCCGGCCAGCGCGACGGTCCACGTCGCCTCGGGACCGGATGCCGGCGTGACGCTCGAGTGGGCGGGTGGCGAGACCGTGGTCGCGCGGCGCGGCACGGGGTTCGCCGCGCTCTTCAGAAAGACGTTCGGGCTGCACGATCCGATGGCGACGACGATCCGCGGATCGTCGATCGACCAGCTGAGCTTTGGCGCGATCCTCGCCCGAGCGCAGCAGGGCGCGGGGATCCTGTCCGAGGAGCCCGGCACAGCGATCGACGGCGTCGGGGTGAGCGCGGTGACGCTGATCCCGAGCGGGCCGACGACCGAGGTCGGGCTGACCCGCGAGGCGCTCGACATCTCGACGGCGACCAACTTGCCGATCCGCGTGCTCGGCTTCGACGGCGACACGCTCGTGCGCAAGATCGAGTTCTCCGACGTCAAGCTGACGGAGTGACAGGCGACGGCAGCCTTCCCTAAGAAGGCGGGGGCGCGATGAGAGTCTCTCTGCTAGCCGTGACGACGGTACTGACGGCGCTGCTGCTCGGCGGCGTGGCGCAGGCGACCGAGATCACCGTCCTCAGCTCCAACGGCATGGCCGAGGTGATGAAAGTCCTCGGGCCCCAATTCGAGGCCGCGACCGGGAACAGGCTGATCGTCCACTACGACGTCGCCAACCTGCTCAAGGCGCGCATCGCGGGCGGCGAGCCCTTCGACGTCGCGATCCTGACCGGGCCGACGATGGACGAGATGGTGCAGGCTGGGAAGGTCGATCCCACGACGCGTGCCGTGATCGCGCGCTCGGGTGTCGGCGTCGCCTACAAGACCGGCTCGACGCCCCCCGACATCCACGATACCGCCGCTTTCCGGAGCACGATGCTCGCGGCGCGGTCCGTCGCCTACACGACGGCGGGGGCGAGCGGGCTCTACTTCATCTCGGTCTGCGAGAAGCTCGGCATCGACCAACAGGTGAAGGCCAAAGCCAAAGTGATCCAAGGCGGCCGCGCCGCGGAGCTGGTCGCCAGCGGCGAGGCCGAGCTGGCTGCGCAGCAGATCAGCGAGCTGCTCCCCGTCCCCGGCGTCACCGTCATCGCGTTCCCGCCGGAGTTGCAGAGCTACACGTCGTTCCCGGCCGCGGTCGGATCGGCGAGCGCGCATCCGCAAACCGCGGCCGCGCTGATCGCGTTCCTGGCGGACCCCGCGAACGCGGGGGTGATCCGAGCCAAAGGCATGGAGCCGGCCGGCCCCGTGGCGCAGACGACGCAACCGTCCCCAACGCCGGCACCGCCGCCGGCGTTCAGCGCGCGTGCGCACGCCGCGTTCACCGCCACCTCGCAGAACAACACCTTCGCCGGCTCCGTCCAATTCGCGATCGCACGGCGTGCGAACCTGATTCGCGTCGATGTGCTCTCGGTGAAGAGCAACCGGATGCCGGTGCCGGCGATGCTCTTGCAGTTGTCCTTCGTCATCGATTCCAGCACGAGAATCGTCACGCTGTGGAGCGACGTCACCAAGAGATATTACGTCATGCCGATCCCGTTGCACCCTCCGGCCGCGTTCCACCCTCCGGCGGCATCGTCGCCACGGACGTCGTCGCCGTTCAGCACGCTCGAGGTGTTCGCGTTCACCCTGAAGCTGGTCGGTCACGCGACCATGTTAGGGTTCCACACGACGGACCTGGCCTTCGACGTCCAGACGCGCACCAAGGGTCAGCGCGGCACGTCCCACATCACCGGAGTGATGGACCTCGCCGACGACTTTCTCGCCTTTCCGCTCAAGATCGATATCGTCGTCAGCCCTGGGCGAGCACGGTCCGGGGCGAGGGTCACCTACGCGGTCGACGAGTTGAAGACCGATCTCCCGCCGGCCGATCGCTTTGCGGTACCTGCCGGCTATGTCGCCGGCACGTCACTCCTGGACGTCTTCATGCACGCGCCGGCGGCCCTGCCCGCGCCGACCGGGACTCCCGCGGCGGCGCCCGGCACGGTACCACAGCCCGTGCCGAGCGCGCGCCCTCGATAGCGAGAGTCCGTTCTACGGGATCAGGACGCCGTCGATGACGTGGATGACGCCGTTGGACTGGTAGACGTTGGCGATCGTGACGATCGCCGTTCCGCCGCCCGCGCCGGTCAGGACGATGTTCGAGCCGTCCATCTTCGCGGTGATCGGCTGGCCTTCGACGGTCGCGAGCTCGGCGGTGCCGCCGCCGGCCTTGATCTTCGCCGCGATGTCGGCGGCGGTTACCCGGCCGGCGAGGACGTGATAGGTCAGGACTTTCTTGAGCAGCGCCGGATCCGACGTCACCTTGTCGACCGTCGCCTTCGGCAGCTTCGCGAACGCTTCGTTCGTCGGCGCCAGCACGGTGAACGGACCGGGCCCTTCGAGCGTGGTGACCAAGTCCGCCTGCTTCACCAGCGAGACCAGGGTTGTGTGGTCCTTCGAATTGACCGCGTTCTGGACGATGTTCTTCGAAGCGTACATCGGCGCGCCGCCGACCATCGGGTTCTTCGTCGTGCCCATTTGACCCGACATCGCCGTTTGCGCGAGCGCCGGGGCCGCGATGGCGAGCAGGCACACGGCCGCGAGCGCCGTGATGCGATTGATCATCTCTGTAAATCTCCTCTGGATGCGTGATCCGTGAGGAGAACGGCCCTGACGCCGCGGCGGATTGGTCGTCGAAGGAAAGGGCCCGTCACGGTTTTTGGGGAACGGCGCCGGTAAACTATTTCCTACGGAGATTTTCGATGCGCCTGCTGTTCGCGGCGATCCGCCTCGCTGCCGCCGTCGCGCTCTTCGCCGGCCTCGGCTGGGTCACGAGTCATGCGCAGGCGCAAGAAGGCGCTGCGCTGCCCGAGCCGTTCGACGCCTCCGCGATCGACCGGACCGCCAATGCCTGCACGAACTTCTTCGATTTCGCGACCGGCGCGTATCGCAAGGCGCACCCGATCCCGGCGGCCTACTCCGAGTACGGCTACACCGAAGCGCTGATCGACCAGACGCGCGCACTGGTGCGGGCGATGCTGGAGCGTGCGGAGCGCGCAGCGGCTGCGCCGGGGAGCGTCACGCAGCAGATCGGCACGCTGTACGGTAGCTGTATGGACACCGCGGCGATCGAGCGCGCCGGGTTGCGGCCGATCGCTGGCGAGCTGGCACGCATCGAGGCGCTGCGCTCGCGCGGCGCGCTGACGGCCGAGATCGCGCACCTGCACGAGATCGGCGTCGACGCCGGCTTCTCGCTCTCACCGACGCAGGACTTCAAGAACAGCAGCTCGGTCATCGCCGAGATCGACCAGAGCGGGATCGGCCTGCCCGAGCGCGACTACTACCTGCGTGCCGACGCCGCGTCACGCACGCTGCGAGCGCAGTATCTCGTCCACCTGCGGCGGATGTTGTCCCTCTCCGGCGATCCGACCGCAGTCGGAGATGCGGCTGCGATCGTCGCGTTCGAGACGCAGCTCGCCCGCGGCTCGCTGCCGGCGGCCGATCTGCGCGATCCGGCCGCAGTCTACCATCCGCTGCGCGCACCCGCCGTCGCGGCGCTGATCCCGCACTTCGGCTTCGCCGCCTATCTGCGCGCGACGGGCGTCCCGGCGCGGGGCACGATCAACGTCGCCGAGCCGCGCTTCCTGAGCGCGTTCGATCGGCAACTCGCCCAGACACCCCTTGCGACCTGGCGCGCCTACCTGCGCTGGCGGCTGCTCGACGCCTATGCGACGACGCTGCCGCGCCGCTTCGACGACGAGAACTTCGCCTTCCGCGGCCGCATCATCGACGGCACGACCGCGCAGCTGCCGCGCTGGAAGCGCTGCGTCGAGGTCACCAACGCGTACCTGGGGATGGCGGTCGGCCAAGCCTACGTCGCCGCCGCCTTCCCGCCGTCGGCGAAGCAGAGCGCGCTGGTCATGACGCTGCGCGTCAAGCGCGCCTACCGCGCCGAGCTGGCCGGCCTCACCTGGATGACGCCGCCGACCAAACGCTACGCGCTGGCCAAGCTCGACGCGATGGGTCTCAAGGTCGGCTACCCCGACCGCTGGCGCAGCTACGCGGGGTACGTGCTCACCCCGGCGACGTACTTCGCCAACGTCGAGCGCGGCCACGCCTTCGACCACGACTACGAGACGCGCAAGATCGGCCGGCCGCTCGACCGCAGCGAATGGGAGATGACGCCGCAGACCGTCAACGCCTACGACGACATCCAGCGCAACGAGATCGTGTTGCCGGCGGCGCAGCTCCAGCGGCCGTTCTTCGACCCCGCCGCCGACGACGCGGCAAACCTCGGTGCGACCGGCGCCGGCACGATCGGTCACGAGATGACCCACGGGTTCGACGACGAGGGCCACAAGTTCGATCTGCACGGGAACGTGCGTAACTGGTGGACGCCGCAGGACCTCGCTCACTTCACCGCGCGGGCGAACTGCGTGATCCGGCAGTTCGATCGCACCGTCGCCGTCGGCGACGTCCACTACCAGGGGCGTCTGGTCGCCGGCGAGGCGATCGCCGACCTGGGCGGCGTCGTGATCGGCTATCGCGCGCTCGAGAGCACGCTGGGCGACGGCCCGCGCCCGCAGGTCGACGGCTTCACTCCCGAGCAGCGCTACTTCATCGCGTTCGCGCAGTCATGGGCGGAGAGCGTGCGGCCCGAGGCGGCGCGCACCCAAGCGCTGACCGACCCGCACCCGATCCCGCGCGACCGCGTCAACCAGACCGTCGCGAACGTCCCCGCCTGGTACGACGCCTTCGACTGCACGAAGCCCCCGCAGCCGGTCTGCACCGTCTGGTAGTGGTCGCGGTGCGGCGCGTCAGTGTCGGCCGGCGCGCACGTCGCGGACGAGTAGGAAGCCGAACAGCGCGAACAGGAGCGCGGTGAGCACGGCGTAGACGCCGAACACGTAGAGGACGCCGACGATCGCCAAGTCGATCCAGTCGAACACGACCAATCCGGTGCAGCACGAGATCAGGCCCACCAGCGCGATCCCCCACGGGACCAGCGGATACTGCGGGACCAGGATCGTGGCCAGGACCTCGAGCACGCCGGTTCCGATCGCCCAGGCGGCGACCACGACGACGACGGCCGGCGAGCCCGGCGCCCAGGCCCACACCATCCCGGCCGCCACCAGGCTGAGCAATCCGTCGGCGGTGAAGAGCGCCCGCGAGCGGTACGGCGTCCCCGCCGCGAAGGCGGCCAGCGCCAGGGCCAGCGCGGCGTCGGCCGCGAGATAGCTCCCAAGCACGAGCCGGCCGAAGGCGACCGAGATCTCGATCGCGGCGATCCCGACCGCGACCGAAGCGATGCCGTTGAGGATCAGGAAGAGCCAACGCCGGCGTAGGCCGCGTGGATCGTCGCGCATGATCCATTCTTCCGGCAAAGGAGGGCGCGCTCCCGGCCGCTGACAACGAAGAGCACGTGTCGCTCCGAGATCGTGTCGCCATCGTCGCCGGGGCCTCGGGTGGGATCGGCTCCGCCACCGTTCGCGCCTTCCTGGCCGAGGGGATGCGGGTCGTCCTCGCCGCGCCGCCGGACGCCTTGCTCGCGGCGCTGGCGGCCGAGGTCGCCCCGCACGGCGAGCGCGCGGCGGTCGTCCCGACCGACATCACCCGGCGCGACCAGGTCGACGCGCTGGTCGCCCGCACGCTGGACGTGTTCGGGCGCGTCGACGTCTTGGCAAACATCGCGGGGGTCGGCTCGCCGCCGTCGTTCTGCGAGACCTCGGACGCCGAGATCGAGCGTGTCCTGGCCGTCAATCTGCTCGGGGCGGCACGCACGATGCACGCCGTGCTGCCCCTGATGGTGGCGCAGCGTTCCGGCGCGATCGTCAACGTCGGCTCGGTCGCCGGGGAGATCGCGGTCATGGGGATCTATTCGGGTTCGAAGTTCGGCTTGCGCGGACTCACCGACTCGGTCCGCCGCGAGATGCGGCGCCACCACGTTGGCGTCACGCTGATCGAACCCGGTTTCGTCGACACGGCGATGAACGTGGGGATGACGAACCTGCCCAGCCCCGACATCGTCGCGCGTGCGATCGTGCGCGCCGTGCGCCGGCCGCGCCGCACGGTCGTCGTGCCGGCGAACTACCTCGTCCCGGTGCTCTTCTTCAAACTCTCGGCAGGGTTCACCGATCTGATCTTCGGCGACGCCCGCGTGCAGCGGCGGCTCAATCGCGAAGCGCGCGCGGCACGGGCGGTGGCACGCTGATGGCCACCGAGGCCGTCGTCGTCACCGGCGCGTCGAGCGGGATCGGTCTAGCGACCGTCGAGGCGCTCGTGCGGCGCGACTTCATCGTCTACGCCGCGGTGCGCGGCGAGACGGACGCGCAACGGCTCGGCGCGCTCGACCAACGGGTCCGTCCCCTGCGCTTCGACGTCACCGACGCGGCGGCGATCGCGGCGGCGGCCGACCGGGTCCGTGCCGGCGGGCTGCCGCTGCGCGGCGTCGTCAACAACGCCGGCGTCGCGCTGGGCGGCCCGCTCGAGTACCTGCCGGTCGATCAGCTGCGCCGTCAGTTCGAGATCAACGTGTTCGGCGCGATCACGGTGTCGCAGGCGTTTCTGCCGCTGCTCCGCCAGTCGCACGGCCGGCTCGTCTTCGTCGGTTCGATCTCGGGTCGGCTGGCGGTCCCCTTTGTGGGGCCGTACAGCGCCTCGAAGTTCGCCTTGCGCGCGCTCGCCGACGCGCTGCGGCTCGAGCTGCGCTCGGCCGGCGTCGCGGTCTCGCTGATCGAGCCGGCCTCGGTCAAGACGCCGATCTGGGAGAAGAGCCGGCAGTCGCGCCAAGCGCTGCTCGACGCGATGCCGCCCGAAGCGATCGCGCACTATGGCCCGAACCTCGAGCAGCTCTTTGCCACGACCGAGGAGCAAGAGCGAACCGGGATGCCGGTCGAGCGCGTCAGCGACGCGATCGTGCAGGCGCTGACCGCCGCGAAGCCTCGGGCGAAGTATCTCTTGGGAGGGGCGGCTCGCGCCGGCAGCATCGTCGCGATCCTGCCCGATCCGTTGCGCGAACGCGCAGTGCGCGCCGCGATTCGTCTGCCCTGACCATCGCCTTACAATCCCGCAACACTCCGCATACGCTCCCACAACAAATCACGCTGCGCGGTAGTGTACCGGTCGCTCGCTTTACGATAATGTAGCCGACGCCTGGTTGCCAGCCCTCACCTCGTTTGGTACAGTGCCTGCGAGGGTCGGAGGAAGCGCGATGTACACTCTATTGTATCGCCAGCAGCATGCGATGATTCGGCGTCAAGCAAAGGCCTTGATCGAAGGCGTGCACGGTGAAAAAGGCGCCTCGGAACTGCGTGTGGCGCTGTCCCGTTTGGCGGGAACGATCGTCATCCACTTCACGACCGAAGAAGAGTCGCTCTATCCGCGACTGCAGCGCTCCGGCGACTCTGCGGTCTGCGCGACCGCGAGCCGCTTTGAATCCTCGCTGGGTTCGCTGATGCGCTCGTTCAGCTCGTTCTTCGAGACCTGGAAGCCGTACGGTGCGATCGAACGCGACCGCGGTCGGTTCGCGGCCGAGGCGCGCCACGTGCTCGAGGGACTCACCAGTCGCCTCGACGCCGAGGACGAGCAGCTCTACGTGCTGGTCGACCAGCTCCCCGCCGCCAGCTAAGACGTCGTCGGCGGCGCCGCGGCGCCGAGGTGGTACTTGCGCCGAATCTCTTCGAGATCGACGCTGGGCTTCGGGTAGCGCGGGTCGAGCTCGTCGAGCGTGTCGACCAGGATGCGCGAGACCGCGAGGTTGCGGAACCACTTGTGGTTTGCCGGAATGACGTACCAGGGTGCCTCGTCGGTGCTGCAGCGCTCGAGCAGATCCTTATAGGCGCCCATGTACTCGTCCCAACGCGTGCGCTCGGAGTAGTCGGCCGCGCTGATCTTCCACTGCTTGTGCGGATCGTTGAGACGGTCCGCGAAGCGGCGGAGCTGCTCGTCGGGGCTGATGTGTAGGAAGAACTTGAGCACGACGGTCCCGCTCTGGCCGAGTGTCTTCTCGAAGTCGTTGATCCGCTCGTAGCGTTTGGACCATACTTTCTTGGGGACGAGCTGGTCGACGCGCTCGACCAGGACGGCCTCGTAGTACGAGCGGTTGAAGATCCCGATCTCGCCGTGCGCCGGCGCGGCGCGGTGTTCGCGCCAAAGGAAGTCGTGAGCCTGCTCCAGCGGCGTCGGCTCCTTGAAGCTATGGACGAAGGTCCCTTGCGGGTTGATCGCGGCGAAGACGTGTGAGATCGTTCCGTCCTTGCCGCCCGCGTCCATCGCTTGCAGCACGATCAGGACCGCGCGCGCGTGCTCGGCCCACAGGCGGTCCTGCAGCAGGCGCAGTCGCCGCGCGTCGTCGGCCAGCACGTCCGCGACGTCGGATTCGCTCGCGTTCTTGCCGGTGAAGCTGGGGTCGAGCTGCGCGAGCGAGACCCGGCTCCCGGGCTCGACGCGGAACTTTTTCCGATAATCCATCGCGCCGGCTCTTCGCCGCGGTAGGTCAGGGACCCGGACCAGGACGCCTGCCGCTGCCGCGAAGCCCCGGCCATGAAGGCACTCGGGCTGCCCGGGTCGACCGGTCGCTCGCTGCACCTGCCCGAGTTCGATGCCGCGCCCCCTGGCGCCGCGACTCTGGGCGCGGTATAGTAGGTGGGTTCCCGCCGACCCCGTCCTTCGACCGGGTCGCGGCGGGTCGTGACGCCCACGGGCGCCACGTATGTAGGGTCGGGCTCCATCCCGACCACTCACCACCTACATCACCACGAGGTCGCACCAACTCATGCCCCCACCCAAAGGCAAGCGCGCGGCGGCGAAAAAAGATCGCCGGCCCAAGCGCAAAGTCTGCACGTTCTGCGTGGAGCGTGTCGATACGCTCGACTACAAAGACACCACGCGGCTGCGCAAGTACATCAGCGAGCGCGGCAAGATCCTGCCGCGCCGCATTTCGGGCAACTGCGCTTCGCACCAGCGTGCGTTGACGACCGCCGTCAAGCGGGCGCGCATCATCGCTCTCCTCCCGTTCGTCGTCCAGTAGGAGTCGCGGCGTGAAGGTCATCCTCACCAACGACGTCAAGCCGCTGGGCACGCGCGGCGCCGTCGTCGATGTCAAAGACGGCTATGCGAACAACTACCTGCTCCCGCAGCGGCTGGCCGTCATCGCGACGCCGGGCGCGGTGAAGCAGCACGAGCAGCAGCTGCACGCCAAGAAGCGCAAGCAGGCCGAAGAGGTCGCCAACGCCCAGGACGTCGCCGACAAGCTCGAAGGGATGACGCTGCGCGTCGCGGCCAAGGCCGGCGGCAACGGGCGTCTGTTCGGGACCGTCACCAACGCCAGCGTCGCGGAAGCGATCCACGAGCAGCTCGGGGTGACGATCGATCGCCACAAGATCGAGTTGAAGGACGGGATCAAGGCGCTGGGGACCTACCCGGTCGAGATCCGTCTGGGCAGCAACGTCATCGCGAAGTCCGCTATACAGGTCGTCGCGCTGAAGTAGCGTGCGACTGAGCGCTGATGAGAAGCTGCGTCGCGAGATCGCAGCGCTCTACGACGTCCTGACCGACGCGCTGGGGACCGAGAAGGTCGTCATGCGTGCAGGCAAACTCGGCACGCTCAAGGAGATGCGCTCGCAGGCGATCCCCGATCGCCTGCTGGCGCTCCAACGGCTGGTCTTCGAGGATCCGACCCTCGAGACGCGCCCGGCCAAGGCGCAATACCGCAAGACCATCGCGCAGATCGAGGACCGGCTGGCGGATCTGGTGGCGCAGCGCACGGTCGGCGATCAGCTCGAGGCGCGGGTCAACGTCAAGATGGTCGAGCGCCATCAAGAGTACCTCAAGGAGCTGCGGCTCGAGGCGCTGCGCGAGCAGACCGGCCCCGAGACCCCGGCGACGAAGCAGCGGCTGGCCGACCTCGAACGCCTCGACGGCCGCCGGCTTGCGCGCGCCGCGCTCGACGTCTTGCGTCCCAAGTCGCTCAACGAGGTCGTCGGTCAGGAACCGGCGATCAAGGCGCTGCTGGCGAAGTTGGCCTCGCCCTATCCGCAGCACGTGATCCTCTACGGGCCGCCGGGCGTCGGGAAGACGACCGTCGCGCGGCTCGCGCTCGAGCTGGCCAAGGCGCGCCCGCGCGCGCCGTTCGCCGCCGACGCGCCGTTCGTCGAGGCGGCCGGGACGACGCTGCGCTGGGATCATCGCGAGACGACCAACCCGCTCTTGGGGAGCGTCCACGACCCGATCTACCAGGGAGCGCGGCACGACTTCGCCGAGGGCGGCGTCCCCGAGCCGCGGCTGGGTCTGGTGACCAAAGCGCACGGCGGCGTGCTGTTCATCGACGAGATCGGCGAGATGGACCCGGCGATGCAGACGCGCCTGCTCAAGGTGCTCGAGGACAAGCGCGTCACCTTCGAGTCGTCGTACTACGACGAGCACGATCCCAACGTCCCCGCCTACGTGAAGAAGCTCTTTCGCGACGGCGCGCCGGCCGACTTCGTACTGATCGGTGCGACGACGCGCGAACCGGAGGCGATCGACGCCGCGATCCGCTCGCGTTGCGCCGCGGTCTACTTCGAGCCGCTGACCGGGACGCAGGTCGCGCGGATCGTGCGCGAGGCCGCCCAGCGCTTGGGCGCGCGCAGCGTGCGGTCCGTCCCCGAACTGATCGCCTCGTACACGATCGAGGGCCGCAAGGCCGTGCAGATCCTGGCCGACGCCTACGGTCACGCGCTCGAGCGCACGCCGGGGAACCGCGCGCTGGTGCGGGAGCAGGACGTGCTCGAGGTCGTGCAGGCCGGCCGGATCGTCCAGCACACGCCGGCCCGCGCGCGACGCGCCAAAGAGATCGGCAAGGCGCACGGCCTAGGCGTGGTGCAGTACGTCGGCTCGATCATCGAGATCGAGGCCGCCGCCTTCCCGGCGCGCGAAGCGCGCAAGGGCACCGTGCGGTTCAACGACACCGCCGGCTCGATGGCGCGCGATGCGGTCTTCAACGCCGCCTCGGTCGTGCGCGCCGTGGCGGGGATCGACCCGGCCGACTGGGATCTGCACGTCAACGTCGTCGGCGGTGGGAACATCGACGGTCCCTCGGCTGGCCTGGCGTTCTTCCTCGCGCTCTACAGCGCGCTGACCCGCACGCGGCTGCCACAGGACGTCGCCGTCACCGGCGAAGTCTCGCTGGCCGGCCGGGTTCGGGCCGTCGGCGGGGTCGTCGAGAAGCTCTACGCCGCGCGCCAGGCTGGGATGCGCACGATGATCCTGCCGGCCGAGAACGCCCGGGAGATCGAGGCCGCGCCGGAGGGGATCGAGATCGTCCCGGTCACGACGGTCTTCGCGGCGCTCGCCGCACTGGGCGTGCGCGCGCCCGCGCCCCCGCCGGCGTTGAGCGCACGCACGCGCGCGCGGCGGGCCCGATGAGCATCGCCCCGCTCGCCAGCTCGGTCGACCGCATCCCGCCCAACAACCTCGAGGCGGAGATGGCGCTGCTCGGCTCGATCCTGGTCGACAAGGAGATGATGCCGGCGGTCAGCGAGATCGTCTCGGCGTCGGATTTCTACGCCTCGCTGCACGAGACGATCTACCTGGCGCTCTACGCGCTCTACGAGCGCGGCGAGCCGCTCGACAAGGTCGCGCTGGCCGAGGAGCTGCGCGGCCGTGGGATGCTCGACAAGATCGGCGGGCTCGGCTATCTCGGATCGCTGATGGACACGGTGCCGACTGCGGCGTCGGCCGAGCACTACGCACGGATCGTGCGCGAGAAGGCGGCACTGCGCGCGCTGATCCACGCGGGGACGCAGATCACCCAGCTCGGCTACGAATCGGAACACGACGTGCCGGGCGCGATCGACAAGGCCGAGCAGACCGTCTACGAAGTCGGCAACCGCAGCGAGCACAGCCAGTTCACCGCCGTCCCGTCGCTGCTGCTGGGCGTGTTTCAATCGCTCGAGAAGCGC
>Ga0302324_100001978_pt1 | contig 48566 bp, 42 predicted proteins | sample Palsa_T0_1_FD_201949 | JGI IMG/M metagenome (GOLD analysis project Ga0302324, IMG submission 201949) | Peat permafrost microbial communities from Stordalen Mire near Abisko, Sweden - Palsa_T0_1 | ecosystem: Environmental > Terrestrial > Soil > Palsa > Peat permafrost | place: Sweden: Abisko...
TTCACGTAGCCGTAGGCCTCGGCCTGGTCTGCGCGGATGTCTTCCGAGCTCAAGCGCACCTCGAGGGCGCGGTTTCGGCCGATGAGTCGGGGCAGCCGGGCCATGGGGCCGCCGCCGGCGACCATCCCCACGCCCACCTCCCATTGCGAGATGATAGCTTTTTCGCGGCTGGCGAAACTCATGTCGCAGGCCAGCGTGATCTCGCTGCCGTTGCCCGTCGCCCGGCCACGGATGAGGGCGATGGAAGCGACTGGCAAGCGAGTCAGGCGCGCGAGAAAGTCCGGCCAAGGCGGCAAGCCTGTGGGACCCTCCGGCATTGAGGTCAGGTCCTCAAGCTTTGCCAGGAAATCGGAGTGATTCAGGAAATAGTCGTCGACCGCGCTGTCGAAGACCACGACCCTGACATGTTCGTCGGCCTCGAGAGCGTCGATGAGCCCCTGGAACTCCCGGACCATTTCTGGGCCCATCACGTTGATCGGCGGGTTGTCGATCGTGACACGCCAATAGGCGGGCGACCGCCGGGCGACGCGGATCTGTGCGGGCTTCGTAATGGCGCTTGCAGTTGTCATGGCATTCTCCTGTCTATATATTGGTGTCGGAAACCGGTTGATTGTCCCCAACGTTTTCTCGAGATTTGGATCATTTGTTACTTGGCGTTGATTACTGACGCGCCTGCCTTGCTGACGATCTCGTCTTGGGAATCCGTGCCTCCCGAACAACCTATTGCGCCGATAATCACCCCCTGTTCGATCAGCGGGATGCCGCCTCGAGAGGCAATGATTCCATCGAACGCGAGCAGATAGTTGAGATGCATAAGCTGGATACCGTCCTCGAACTGCTTCGTTTCGCGCCGGAAGGTCGCGGCTGCTCGTGCCTTGTGCTCGGCAATCTGAATGGAGGCAAGCATCGCACCATCCATTCGTTGAAAGGCGACGAGGTTGCCGCCGGAATCGACCACCGCTGCGTTCATCTTCCAATTCCGGTTCTTCGCTTCTGCCACCGCCGCGTCAATAACCGCCTGGGCTCGGTTTAGCGATATCGGTGGGCCATACGGAGTGTCGAAAGGAATTTTGTCGGGCACAAAATCGAGAGGGTTTGTTTCCGTGGGCTGCACCGCTCGACTTGCGGTGGCGGCGTTTCCTGTTTTTTCATTTGACATAAGTTCTCCTATGATGGTCGTTCTACTCCAAGCTCGTCGTCGGCTCAGGCCCGCGCTTACACGAGCAGGCACTAAGCACCGCTCCCTCCGTTCACCTCTTACCGTACGCCGTGAAAATGTAATCCTTGGCCGCCACTCGGGTATGGCAGGCGAAGCCGCAACTGACTACGCCGGTCGGATCGGGCTTAAACGTGCCCGAGGCGGGATCATAGTCAAATGCCACGTATGCCCATCCCTTTGTGTCCGGGAATGTTTTGGTGTTCTTCTCGATGAAGAAAACGTCTTGCAAGGCGTCCGGCACCCTCACTGAAAAAGGCGCTTCCGTGCTCTTTTTCGGTTTCCACTCGATTTTTGCAATCTTGGAGCCGTCGGGGAAAGGCTTGCCGTTGCCGGGAACACCGGACCTCTAGGCGTCGATCATCGTGGGATTGGCGACCATCACCTTCAGCAGATCTTCAGTCTGACTGACGGCGACGACCTGCCAGTTCTCGTAGCCCCTGAAGTCCGAGAATGCGAGCCCATTTGGTACGCGCAGTGTGTACTTGTCCTGCGCGGAGAAGGCCTGAGCGCTAAAGACCGCTAGCGCTATGCCAAGTGCGGCCGCTGAAACAACTCGTAAACCGCGTGAAGGCAAGATCGTTTTGTCAAACATGACTTCCTCCTGCTCGATCTGCTCATCCGCAGCGGAGCGCATTTGGTAACTGTAGGTGCACGCTTCGGGCCAGGTCTTGCCGCTCGATGCAAAATGCTGGGAATTGCCGCCTTTTTGAGCGCTTAGCGTGAAGGCTTGTGGGGCCGGGCGGTGCTGCCCAGATGTCTGATGTCGGCTGGCTGGCACCGCGGGTAGACTTTCCAACGGCTCGCGTCCTAAGCCACCAGCAATATCTTCCCGCCACCCTTTTCTGCCGCTGCTTGAGCCTCGGCAGCTTTACTGAGTGGCAGGGTCTCGCTAATCGGGATTACCAGCTTGCCGTCCCGCACTGCTTCGGCCATGAACTGGAGCGTTTTCCTGTCGAATTTCGAGAATACTGACACCGCCTTTACCGAAGGGTGCTGCGCGGCGTTCTGCGGCGCCCCTTCAACCGAAGCAAACACTCCTCCGGGCTTGACCTTGGCGATCAGCTTCTGGGCGGTTCTACCGTCGACCGTATCCGCAACCGCATCGAGCAGCGGAAGATTCTCAATCGCGGTCTCGTCGTCGGTTGCGACCACCTGGTCCGCGCCAACAGTCTTCGCCTCATCCATCTGCCTCTTCAAAACCCCCGCGATCACAGCCGCCCCGCCCTCCTTCGCAGTGAATACCGCGGAACGCCCGACATTTCCTACAGCACCTACGACCATGACCGTCTGGCCCGCTTTGATTCCCGTAGCTGAAAGGAGCTGGTTGCCGGTCGTCGTCACCAGCGGCAGCGCCGCCGCCCGGATCAAATCGAGCCCCTTGGGGATCCTCGCCAAGACGGCCGCATTCACGACACAAAGTTCGGCGTAAGTATTGTCCGCCATAGCGAACACCTGGTCGCCGACGGAAAAGTCTTCCACTCCCGGCCCAATCTTGACCACAGTTCCCGACATATCGACTCCTATGAGGCCCGGGAAATGCATGGGATAAAAATCCTTGGTTAATCCAGCACGTCGCTTGTAATCGATGGGATTCACGCTCGCGGCGGCTACCCGTACCAGCACCTCGCCCGGACCCGGCACCGGATCAGGATAGTCCTCAAACTTTAGTACTTCCGGACCGCCATATTGGTGGACAACAATTGCTTTCATGTTTCATCTCCTTGTACGTTGGGCCAGCAGACACTAACGACAAACTTAGAACCCGCTCGTGCTGCCGGCGATTCTTGCTACCTCATGAAAGCCCGAACTAATGCGGCGATTTCGTCAGCGGCGGTATCCAACGCGAAGTGGCCGGCGTTCAGCACGTGCACTTCGGCGTTCGGGACGTCGCGGCGATAAGCCTCAGGTTCAGATGGATCAAACGACAGATCGTACTTGCCCCAGAGCACCAGAAGCCGTGGTTTGTGCTCCCGCATCCATGCCTGCCATTTCGGGTACGATTCCACATTGGTGCGGTAGTCGTAAAACAACTCCGTTTGAATGTCGATCTGACCGGGCTGGTTGAGGAAGGCAAACTCGTCGGTCCACAAGTCAGGATCATAGCGCTCAACATTGGGATCGCTACCCACGTGGCGCGTACGCGTGGCGGGAAGCGAGAGGAGGTTGGTGCGGAGCGCACTCTCGTTGGCCTTTCGGTCTGCCCAAAACTCTCGCCGGGTTTTCCAATTCGCCCCAAGCCCTTCGTTGTGCGCCACGGCATCTTGAACGATCAGCGCCTGGACGCGTTCCGGGTGCGTCAAGGCCATGCGAAAACCGACGGGCCCGCCGTAGTCCTGCATGTACAGCGTGTAGCGTGGTATCGCGAGCGCGTCAGTGAACCGAGTCATGATCTCGGCATAGCGGTCGAACGTGTACCCGAATTCCTTCGGATCCGGCCAGTCGCTGTGGCCGAATCCCGGGTAGTCGGGCGCCACGAGGTGGTAATGATCGGCAAGGCGATCGAACAGCGGCTCGAACATGCGCGAGGACGATGGCAGTCCGTGGAGCAATAGAATTGTGGGGCCGTCTTTAGGGCCAGCTTCACGGTAGAAAATCGAGAGGCCATCGATCGCAACGGTTCGATAGTGGGTTGGGTATTTTGCATGCTCCACGTTTGCAGGCGCCTTCAATGATGTGGTGACAACCGTAGCCATAATAATCGCTCCTATCTTATTCATTACATCATCCCCGCAGTCGGTAGTGGGCTACTTTGAAAGTAGCCCACTACCCCGCAGTCGCAGTACATGCAACTCTAGTGCCGAGGCCGCAGCAGTTGACGAGGCCGGATTCTGGCCGGTCAGGACTCGACCGTCAACTACCGCGAAGGGTGCCCAGTCGGCCGCCTTCTCGTAAATGCCGCCGATTCTTTTCAGTTCGTCTTCAACTAGGAACGGCACCACGTGGGACAAATTAGCCGCGGCTTCTTCGCCATTGGTAAAACCGGTTACACGCTTGCCGTTGACGAGAGGCTCACCTTGATACATCACGCGATGGAAGATACCCGCCGAATGACAGACAGCGGCCACAGGCTTGCCGGAGTTGTATGGCTCGATCAACGCGATGGCATCGGGGTTATCGACGATATCCCAACTTGGGCCGTGGCCGCCCACGTAAAATATGGTCTCGAAATCCTCCGATTTCATCTCGGAAAGCTTCACTGTCTGAGATAGCTGTTTCTCTGCTTCCTTATCCTGCTTAAACCGCGTCATCGCCGGAGTTTGATCCTCCGGCAAGTCGCTCTTTGGATTGATTGGGGCCTGTCCTCCTTTTGGAGAAGCCAGCGTGCGGCGTTACCACCATCAGTATTCATGTTCGTTCTCCTTCGAAACGTGTGAGCGCAAGTCGCGCACCACAAAGAAGGTGAAGAAACGAAAGATAGAAGCGGAGACTGGCGGCGTCGTCCGTCGGCGCTCCGACACTGACTGCCGTCAGGCCCGCTTACCTCTAGTCTATCTTTGAGATATTGCAGGCAGAGGTCTGGAATCAGATCTGCCTACCAATCGACGATGGCGCGGGTTCTGTCAATCAATGTCGGGCTTCCTCGTGACGTGGCATGGAGGGGCGAGAAAGTCCACACCGCGATTTGGAAGCAGCCCGTCCTGGGCAGGATTGCAGTCCGTCGCCTGAATGTGCAGGGTGATGGACAAGGGGATCTCGCCGGGCATGGAGGCGAGCACCGCGCGGTGATGGTGTATCAAATGGACGCCTATCGCTACTGGGAGGCCCAGCTTGGCCGCAACGATTTCTCATTCGGGCAGTTTGGTGAGAACTTCACAGTGGAGGGCTTGCCCGATGATGAGGTTTGCATCGGCGATCGATACCGGATCGGAAGTGCGCTCTTCGAGGTCACCCAGCCGCGCGTCACATGCTATCGCGTGGGTATCAGAATGGCTGAGCCGGCAATGCCTGCTCTGCTCGTGTCACATCATCGCCCTGGCTTCTACTTTCGCGTGCTAGAGGAGGGGGAGGTTGGCGCCAGCGACGAAATCACGAAAGTGGCGGATGGCCCCGAACACATCACTGTGACAGACATTGATGCCCTCCTGTATTTGCCAAACCCCTCGCGCGAACAGCTGGAACGCTCGTTGCGAGTGCCGGCGCTCAGTCCGGGCTGGAAAACGTCTCTAAAGGCCATTGCAGAGCAGAAGACTTCGGAGGCAGGAAATCCCGGCCTCAAGGCCTCGGGTCCGCCACCAGCCTGGCCGGGTTTTCGGCCATTACGCGTCGCCAGAGTGGATCGAGAAGCTGCCAATGTGGTCTCGTTGTCCATCGAACAAACGGACGGGGCCTCACTGCCTGCAGGTCTGCCCGGACAGTTTCTCGTTCTTCGGTTGCGCACAACACCCAACGGCCCAATGCTGCTCCGGAACTACTCGATGTCGGGCATGCCCGGCGCCGGGACTTATCGGGTAAGCGTCAAACGAGAGACGAACGGGGTTGTCAGCTCGTATCTTCACGATCATGTGCAAGCGGGCGATATCCTGGAGACAAGTGCGCCTCGTGGAGGGTTCATATTGGGATCCAGCGATGCGCCGGTCGCTCTGCTCAGTGCCGGCATCGGTGCTACGCCCGTACTCGCCATGTTGCACTCGCTGTCCTCCGCGGCGTCGCGTCGTGAGATCTGGTGGATCTACGGAGCGCGTAACCGTGCCGAGCACCCGTTTGCGAAAGAGTCGCGAGGACTCCTGCAAACCCTCGTAAACAGCCGAAGCCATATTGTCTACAGCAGGCCCGATTCAGGGGACGAACCAGGTGTGGATTACGACTCGGTTGGGCATGTGGACATGCCGCTGCTCGAACGGCTCGGTGTGGCTCGCGATGCGGATTTCTACCTTTGCGGCCCACCTTCATTCCTTAAAGAGCTGGCCGAGGGATTGAAAACATGGAGTGCCGATTCCACACGCATTCACACGGAGGTGTTTGGGCCGGAAGCGCCGATCACACCAGGAATTGCGCGATCCTCCCGCCCGCCGGTTCACGCTCCCGCGGGAAAACCCGGCATCGGACCACAGATTTCATTTACAAGAAGCGGGCTCACGGTTCCGTGGGATTCACGGTTTTCCAGTTTGCTGGAACTCGCAGAAGCTTGCGACGTTCCCGTACAGTGGTCGTGCCGCATAGGGGCCTGCCATACCTGCGAGTGCGCGTTGATCGGGGGAACTGTCCACTATGACCCTGATCCACTGGAGCCACCAGCCACAGGCAACTTGCTCATCTGCTGTTCTGTACCAGCTGGCGATATCGAAGTTGACCTGTGATTAAGAATTCAGAATGCGGACCGGAGCCCTTCCGTCGAACTACTCGCGTAACCTCTTTGGGCCACTGACGTACGAATTGCCTCGCTCGTAGAAGCGCAGTCTGCGATCCACGTTGCGCGTCAAACCGATGCGCACACTTTTGCCGATCACGCCCGTTTTCCGCCCGCTCGTCGCGAGCCACAGCGGACCGGCGGCGCACAGATCCATACCATCTTGCGTGAAATCGATCTGCATGGCCTGGGCCAGCCGGCCTGGTCCCCGGGCTAAGTCACGCAGGCCCGCCCCGCCGCGCAAGCGTTGCATCCGATCGATTCCCTCGAGTGGTTCGAGGGCACGCAAGAGGACTCCCGCGCCCACTCCGACCGCCTCGCTCGTCACGTTCAGCATGAACGACGAACCGTAGGCGAAATATACGTAAGCGTGTCCTGGCCCAAGAAATAGCGTGGCATTGCGCCGCGTCTCTCCGCGAAATGCGTGACCGGCGGAATCACCGACCGGATAAGCTTCGGTCTCGACGATGTGCCCGCTGAGCCTGCCTTCATCGGTGTCATGCACCACTACTTTGCCAACCAGGTAGCGTGCCAACTCCACAGTATGCACCGGGAGTTCCGTTCGACGAAGACGCCTCATTTCTCTGCGCGCTACGAAAGCGGCTGGAGTTCGCCGAGCATTGTAGGGATCAGTTCCGAAACGGTCGGGTGAATATGCATGGCGCGTTGAATGACCGTATACGGCGCTTTGGCATACATCACGTCAAGGATCGAGTGAATGGCCTCGTCGCCGCCGGTTCCAAGGATGGCGGCTCCCAGGATCTGGTGCGTCTGGGCATCCACGATGATCTTCATAAACCCCTGCGTCTCGCCCTTCTCAACGGCGCGGCCAACCTTCGTCATCGGCCGACGGCCAATCAGCGCGCGGCGACCGCTTTTCCGAACTTCTGCATCGGTCAAGCCCGCACGGCCGAGCGGAGGATCAATGTACAGAGCATAAGCGGTAATGCGATCGCTGACTTTGCGCGGATCATTGTCCAGAAGATTCGCCCCGACGATTTCAGCATCGTTGAAGGCCGTGTGCGTGAACGCGCCTTTTCCATTGCAATCCCCTAATGCCCAGATTCCAGGGACGCTGGTGCGCAACTGGTCATCAACAACAATGTATCCGCGTTTATCGACGGCAACGCCTGCCTCCGTAAGGCCGAGGTCGTCGGTATTTGGACGGCGTCCCACGGCCAGCAGGACGTGAGAGCCGCTTACCTCGGGATCGCCACTGGCGCATTCAACCTGAGCGAGAATGTCCTCGCCGCGCTTCGAAAAACCAATACAAGTTGCGTTTGCCCGAACCTTGATGCCTTCGTGCTCGAGGATCTCCCGAATAGCAGTCGAAACATCCTCATCTTCGTGCTGAGCCAGGTACGACCCCATCTCGATAATGGTCACTTCACTCCCAAACCTGCGGTACATTTGTGCGAATTCCAGGCCGATGTAGCCGCCGCCTATGATAATCAGGTGGCGCGGAAGAAAATCGATGTCCATAATGGAGCTGTTGTTCAGGTATGGGACCCCTTCGATACCAGGCATCTGGGGCAACCTTGCGCGACCACCCACGTTGATGAATATCCGATCCGCCGTGAGCCTCTCCGAACCGACGCTTACCTCTTTCGCGGACTCGAAGCGAGCGTGTCCCTGGTACACGGTGCAGTTTGTCATGCCTCTCAGCCAGCTCTCGACGTCGGTTCTCGACTGCCCCGAAACCGCGTCTTTCCTCGATTTGACGGGCTTCATGTCGACGCTCACCGAGCCATTGTTAACGACTCCGAAATCGGCTGCGCGACGAACCATGTGGGCCGCATGCGCGCTTGCGATCATGGTCTTGGTGGGTGTGCAGCCGGTGTTGACACACGTGCCGCCGAACAATTTGCGCTCAATGATTGCAACTTTCATTCCCGACCCTGCCAGGCGCTGCGCCAGGAAAGGACCTGCCTGACCGGTTCCGATGATAATCGCGTCATAGGTCTTAGTCATTGAACTCCTTTGTTCGTCGGATGTTGCACGCGCGGCCAACCTTCCAGCAAGATCCTGGGCACGGACCTCTATCAACAGTCGGCTGTCGGTGTCGGACCGATGGCTTTCCCAGTGTTCCGCGCGACGGGCAAACGCTTTGATTCCTTTTCTTCCCATCATAAGCGCGTGCTGGTTCTTGAAATGCATTCTACGACGTTGTGACTTCGCAAATTATCACGACCCTTGCCCCGCTCGACACCCGTGAGGCCCTGATCGACGAGGTTTGGCGCGGGCTGCTCAAACGTCCACGCTCCCTGATTCCGTGGATGCTCTACGATGCCGAGGGTTCACGTCTTTTCGAGTGCATCACCACCCTGCCGGAATACTATCCCACGCGATTGGAGCGCGACATTTTGGCGAACTATGCCGAAGCGATTATCCGAACGACTGGTTCTGACTACTCGCGGCCCTTGCGGCTACTGGAGTTGGGAGCGGGGACAGCCGCCAAGACCGGTATTCTGCTGGAAGCCGCAACGCGTTTGCGAAGCGAAATAATTTATTTGCCCGTTGATGTCTCGTCGGATGCACTCGATGCGTCGTGCGACAGCATTGGTTACTTGTTGCCGGATGTGCAGCTACAGCCGATGGTGGCGAATTACGTCACCCACCCGCCGAAGCTGGAACGGTTCCAAGCGACCACGCTCGCGATGTACATCGGTCCGAACATCGGCAACTTCTCGCCGGAGGAGTCTCGCACCGTTCTTCGCAATCTGAGGTCTCAGCTCAGGGCCGGCGATGCGCTGCTCTTGGGTACAGATATGGTGAAAGACGAAGCGACTCTCGTGCGGGCGTATGACGACAAAGACGGTGTCACAGCGGCGTTCAATTTGAGCATTCTGCATCGCCTCAACAGAGAACTCGGCGCCGACTTTGATACCGGCTGCTTCCGGCATCGGGCGCGCTGGAATGGTGTCAAGTCGCGCGTGGAGATGCACCTGGAGAGTACGCGCGATCAGTGTGTAAATATCCCGGCCGCGCAAATCAGCCTTCAATTCGCGCCCTTTGAAACCATCCATACCGAGAATAGCTATAAGTTCACCGAGAGTACACTTGGCGCTTTGTTGGATGATGCGGGCTTTATAATCGAGCAGACATGGACGGATCCGCGACGGTGGTATGCGCTTACACTCGCGGCCCTTCAGTACTAAACCGCTTTTGGCTCCTTGTTCCATCCATGGAAGGCCGAGCGGTCGCCGGCGTTCCAAGCCTCGCGAAGTCCAGGAGTCTTCAGATCCCAGTCGGGGCGAATCTCGCGCGTCACGGCCCGCAGGTCCTGCCAGAGGTCGACGACAGAAGGCCGCCCCCAGAACCAATAGCCGTTATAGATGCTGTGGATGATGAGTCCCGGCTTGAGTACGAGTGTATGCGGAATCATCGGATTATGTTCCGGGTCGGTGTACTCCGCGATGTCGAGGTCCTTCTGAACCGTTCTTTCGGGGTCGGAGAGGAAGGTCCACTGGGCGCCCACCGACGCGCGGAACTCCTGGAGAGTGTGGTGGTCATCGGTCGAGATCGTAGCAATCTGGGTGTATGCCACAGCGATCTTCGGATAAAACGCGGCAAGGTCCAGATGTTGCTGATGTTCCTTCGGGCAGTAATGGCCCCGCGCAAGCGTCAGGATCAAGGGATCATCGCCCTGGAGTTCGCTGAGCCTGCGCGGTGTGTCCGTGTGATCCGGCAGCTGATAGTCAGGAAAAACGTTTCCGGGTACGAGGTCGTGGCGCATGATCATCTCCCTTGTGGAATGAAACCAGGACTGCCGGTCTTCACTACTTCATTGAACCTTTGTCTAGTTTGAATGCGATTGATTTCGTCGAACGCGTCTTCGGGAAGGGCGGAGATGTTGAAATTCTCCCGCGCGCGGGCCGCAGTTCTCGGAGTAGTCAGCAGAGCCGTGCCACGCTGTATCGCCCAAGCCAACAACACCTGTGCCGGCGTCTTGCCAACTCGTGCCGCAATCGCCGAAATGACTGGATCTTCGAGAGGCCCCGGCTTCATTCCGTGCCCCAATGGAGCGAAAGCCAAAAAGACAACGTCGTTCTGCTTGCAGAATTCCAGAAGTGCCGTTTCCGGCAGATACGGATGTGCTTCCACTTGGACCACGGCCGGCTTGATTCTCGCAGATTCGTAAATGGGGGCCAGTTCGCTCAAGCTGATATCAGACAGTCCGATGGCCCGGCATTTGCCATGGTCCACGAGACTCTCCATCGCCCGCCAGGTGTCGAGTAAAGTGACACTGTGGTCGTAAAGGATATTGCCATTTTGATCTCGCGGATCCTGGTCGTCCCCCGGCTGAAACGCAAATGGAGTGTGAATCAGATAAAGATCCAGATAATTGAGCCCGAGTCTGCTCAGGCTCGCGTCGAAAGCCGGTTCGACGCGATCGGGCCGATGATGGGTGTTCCACAACTTTGTGGTCACAAAGATGTCTTGACGCTCAATCCTGCCGGCGGCGAGTCCTGCATACAAGGCTTCACCCACCTCACGCTCATTCCGATATCGTTCCGCACAATCGAAGTGTCGAAATCCAGCTTCCAACGCGTCTCTGGTAGCCCTTATCGTCTCGGCGGTATCGGGAATCAGGCTGCCAAATCCGAGTACGGGCATCTGGCCTTCTCCGTGGTTGAGCGGCATCCGTTTCGTCCGAAAATCATTAGAGTCGATCATGCGTGCGTCTCCTCAACAGCTCGCGGCGGCACGACACTGTTCATCCGCCAACTGCCGATTGGAGCGCGCCCTGGTGGATCGGCGTATTTCAATTCCAAGCTTTCGCATCTTATAGATCAGCGTAGTACGCGGCAATCCAAGCCGGTTGGCCGCTCCGTCCTGTCCTCCGATAAGCCAGTTGGTTTGGTTCAATGTTTCCAGAATATGCTCCCGATCGGCGTCGGCAAGCGTCCGTGAAGCGCTCTCCGAGCTCTGCTTCACCATCGCCTTCAAGTCCAGCGGCAGACGCAGCACCGACCCAGGCGAAAAGAGCACCGCGCGCTCGATGAAATTCTGTAGTTCGCGAATGTTGCCTGGCCAGTCGTGCGCTTTGAGGACCGCCATCACTTCATCGGGAATCAAATCGATGGGCTTGTTGAAGCGGGCTGCAAATTTTGCTACAAAGAACTCGGTCAGCGGCAGGATGTCCTGAACGCGCTCACGCAACGGAGGCAGGTAGATTGGAATTACGTTCAAACGATAAAATAAGTCTGCCCGAAACAGGTTTTTCTTCACGTTTGTTAGCGCGGCAAAATCACCGCCCTTCGTTTTTCCCATCGTAAATAAGGCAAAACCGCTCACTGCCGTGTTCCAAGGACTTGGATCTGGAGCGTATCCGGGAGCTGACGATTTGACCGTTAGCGTAACGGCCCTGAGTGCAGAAGTCAGAACTGCTCGAGCCTGGCCACGCCGAAGATCGCGTGGAATCGCTCGCAATAGATGACGACGGCATTGTACTTACCCAGGTCGGCTGACGGCTGTAAATCGTAGTTCTGATCGCCTTGATTGCCCTTGAGCGAGCCAAGTTCGATGCTCTCGAGTTGGCCCTTGACGATCTCCTGGTGAAGGTTCTCGTCATCTGCTCTCGCCAGAAGAACGTGCACATCCGGACCGTTCGAGGTTTTGAAATCAGTTAATCGCAGGAACTCGGTGCCGGACGGCGTTTTATAAATGGTGGCGCGGCCGCTAGTCTCGTGCGCCTGGCCTTGGAGCGTTCCGGTATAAAGCGGCTGAGGATCGGCCGTCGAGGCGAATGGAGCGGGCTCATCAACCTTTTGATTAATCCACAGTTTCTCAGGACGGAAGGCCCACCACAGACCGATGAGTACGGGAACGGCGAGGCCGATCAGAATCCATTTCTTACGGATAATCCAAGAGGTGCTCAAAGCTATCTCCTTTTCCGCGCGAGCCGGGCAGCACTTGGCTGCCTGGCCCGATTGCGGCAGTGTTTTCAGATCCTAGAATTTGGTGAGCGGCGCAGCGCCGAAATTCGCATTAAAGCGCTCGCAATAGATTGAAACGGTCTGGTATTTCGCCAGATCAGTGCCTGCGGGAATGTCATAGTTCTGGTCGCCCTCATTGCCCTTCAGCGCGCCCAACTCCACTCGTTCCGTGCCGTTCTTCAGAAAATTTGCGTCGTCGTCCGCGTCCTTGACCGCGATGAGGACCACGTGAACGTCCGGTCCATTCGAAGTCTTGAATCGAGTGAGACGAAGAACCAGCTTCCCGTCCTTTTCCTGATAAATCGTGGCGCGGCCGGAAGTACTATGTACTTTGCCATGAAACGTGCCGGTTTCCAGCGTCTTGGCGCCATCGGTTTGCGCCTGGACCACCACAAATCCAAGCGCCAACGCCAGGCCGCCGAGCTTTCCGCTCGCTTTGAAAATGCGAAACATTTTGATATCTCCTTTAGCCTCGTTATCGGTTGAGCAACCTCGCGCTCAAACTCTACGGGCCATAGGAGTGATCTAAAAAGCGGAAGTTACAGAAATTCTTCCGTTAGCGCTGGGCGCTAGGATTGGCCGGCTCGCAACTTCGCCATCACCTGACCGATGATCGACTCGGAAACGTTCTCGGGGAGTTCGAAGGAACCACTGTCCGTGACGATCTTCACTGTCTGACAGGTGGAGTCGTACAACACATAACAGGCCCGGCATTGGGAAAGATGGAGTTCGAGTTCCCTGCGCACCTCAGGGGAAACGCGGTTATCGATGTAATCGCCGAAATCGGCGAAGAACTCGTCGCAGGTGATCATTGATTTGCTTTCCTGACGCCGGGCGCAAAGTGAGGCGCCAGCCACTCTCTCAACATGAGCCGGCCGCGCAGCAGGCGTATTTTCACCGTCGGGACGCTGAGTCCCAAATGTCGCGCTATGTCCTCCATGGACATGTGTTCAATGTCGCGGAGCATCACTACCGTGCGGTACTTTGGCGGAAGTGCCATGATTCCTTTCTCAATGAGCTGTTGGATCTCCTGGCGGGAATACGCTTGTTCGGGATTGTCCACCCAGTCCCGCAATTCGCGAGGACGAAAGTCCTGATCTTCGCCGAACGGAGACTCATCCAAACTAACCTCATTTTTCCGCTTCCGCAAGTACTCAATCGCTTTGTTTCTTGCGATGCTTACCAACCAGGTCGAAAATTTCGAGCGCGACTGGAATCCGGCGATGTGCTCATACGCGCTCAACATGACATCTTGCATGGCATCCTGGGCGTTGTCCTGGTTGCCCAAAATGGCCGTCAAGGCGCGATAAACCAACCGGCTGTGCCTCCGAATCAGCTCTTCGAATGCCTCCAAGTTTCCGGCGCGCGCATGGGCCGTCAACTCGGCGTCCGGATCTTCCACGTCAGCCACGGCCGAGGAGGCAGCCGACGCCTGCTGGGTTGGACGATCGGAAACGGTCGTAAGATGCGTTTTCTTTCTTTCATAGGCAAGCGGCGGATCAAAATCAGGCTCGATGCCAAGGCCCGCCTGGAGAACATTTGAGAAATTATTCAGCGCGGTCACCACTTCGCACTCCAAAATCTGAGGGTCGGTGAAACCGGCCGACCTGAGCCGGTCGACATCGTCGAGCGAGAATTCGGAAAATCTAGATCCTAACTTGATAGCAAAGTCCAAAAGAGCTTTGTCCGCCACTGAGAGAGAAGATCGGTGGTGATCTATCGCGATCTGGTCGCCTTCCTCAGCCGGCAGGCCTAATCCGCGCAAAAGGTTGCAATGCACCGCCACGCAATAAGAGTTGAGATTGGCCGCGGAAACCGCCAATAGAATGGTTTCTTTCTGCGATCGGGTGAGCGTATCCTCGGGAAGTAAAATCGCGGCGGCAAGCTCGGCTTGTGCTGCGAGGAGATCCGGCCGCAACGTTTGCGCGCGAAAGAAGTTGGGTATGAACCCATGGCTCGTCATCAGCGTGGCGAAGGGCGCGAAAGTCTGAGGACTAAGATACGGAGCGGAGACGTATGGGCCCTTTGGGGACCGCGCTTCGTGCTCTACTTCCAGCCCCGAGATTTTCGGTCCCGGTGGCAGGTTCCAGCGCTCGCATTCCGGCTCCGGACGCAAGCCCACAGAGAGGGTACAACGATAGATGCCCAAGGCCGTGGTGACCGCGGCTTCGATGATGGATTCACCCCCAATGCCATACTGACGAAGGCGCTCGATGTCGGCCGAATTTACGGAAAGCGCGTGGGAGGCTAGTTTCCTGCAATAGTCCAGCAAAGCCACCTCATCCGCAGGCAGCCCAATGCCAGCGTGGTCTCGCGCCAGACCTTCGATTCGATGGTCCGGCTCTCCGTGTAAAAGCAGGGCTGTGCGCGCCAGACTGGCGCAGTAAACGTCCCCGCGATCGACTGCGACGCAGAGCAGGATGCGCTCCTTCTGCACTCGCGAGATCCCGCCTCGATTGAGCCTCACGACCTTCTCAAAAGTGGTCTGTGCTTTGATGAGGCGCGGCAAAAGGGATTGGGCCCGAAGGAGGTTGGGGAAGAAGCCGAGGTCTCCGCAAAACGTGGCAAACGGCTGGAACTCGTCGCCCAACGCAACTTCGGGAAGAAAGCTCATCGGCTCCGCTCTCACGTGCATGGACCGGACTAGGCGAAGTTTAGCGCTTTGGCTTCCCTACACGCAAGCAGATACAAGTCTCCCATGCCACGTCTTTTTGTATCTTTTCCCTTGCGACCTCCGTCCCATAGCGCGACCGTGGATCGCTCGCCCCAGTTTGGCGAGTGAAGCTCCAGGAGAACTCCTATGGAAGATAGTTCGTACAAGCGAATCCTCATTCTCGGCGGGGGCTTCGTGGGTGTCACAGTCGCCATGGAACTGGAGAAGAAACTGGCCCGCGATCGCGTCGAGATCAAGCTTATCAATCGCGACAATTTTTTCCTCTTCACTCCGATGCTTCATGAGGTGGCGGCCAGCGACCTGGATCTGACAACCATCGTCAACCCGGTGCGGAAGATGCTGCGCAAGGTGCAGTTTTTCGCCGGTGAAGTGGAGCAGATTAATCTTGCGCAAAAGCAAGTGGTTGTCTCCCATGGATTCGATCACCATCGACATACATTCGAATTCGATTACCTTGTGATCGGTCTTGGATCGATGACCAACCGGTACGGGATTTCGGGTTTAGAGGACTACGCGCTGTCCATGAAGACGCTGGGCGACGCGATGCGTCTGCGCAATCACCTGATCGCTCACCTGGAAGAAGCGGATACGGAATGCTGTAAGCAAAAGACGCCACTCTTAACGTTCGTTGTCGCCGGTGGGGGCTTCGCCGGCGTGGAGACCGTTGCCGGGATCAACGACTTCGTGCGTGGAGCGCTCCGTTCTTACACCAATCTAAGTGAAGAGATGCTGCGCGTCGTTCTTGTCCATTCCGGACCAGTGATTCTGCCCGAGTTGGGACAAGGACTAGGCGCCTATGCACATCGAAAACTGACAGAGCGGAAAGTCGAAATCCGCCTGAACACTCGAGTCGCAGCGTTTTCGGGCCGGACTGTGCAACTCAGCGACGGCACCGCGATTCCAACCAACACGCTGGTTTGGACCGCCGGAACTTCGCCGAATCGCTTGGTTGAAACAATCCCCTGCGCTAAGGACCACGGTCGGTTACTGGTAACGGAATTCCTGGAATTGGACGAATGGCCGGGAGTCTGGGCTCTGGGGGACTGCGCGGCGGTGCCAGATCCCCGGACCAGTAGCTTTCATCCTCCGACGGCGCAGCACGCGCTCCGCCAAGCTAGGGTAGTGGCCCACAATGTCGTCGCGGCCATGCGAGCAACTAGGAAGATGCCGTTCCACTATTCGACCTTCGCGCAACTCGCCGCGATCGGACGGCGCACAGGCGTGGCGAGAATTCTGGGAATCAATTTCTCGGGGTTCCCCGCGTGGTGGCTTTGGCGAACAATATATCTATGCAAACTTCCTCGGCTGGAGAAGAAGCTGCGCGTCGCTTTCGACTGGACCCTTGACCTGATCTTTTCAAAGGACTTGGTCCAGTTCCAGGAAATTCGTGCGCCCATGATTTCACACTCTGAAGATCCGGCGAGCCAGGCCAAATTCGCGCCTCGTCAGGAATAATGGAGCACGAGGCCGTCGCGCAAGCTTCGACGAGCAAATGTCGGAATACGGATGTAGGCACCGCCGGCGACGCTTGCGTAGTCGGCACGGCATCCTACAGCTTCCCGGTGACCACACCACAGCATCACAGAAAGCTACCATGGTGGGGTGAATCATCCTCCCCGAGATCTCGCCGAAAAGGCTGCGGCCATGCGAGAATTCGGACGGCTGCGAGCAGCCGGCTTGTCGATTCCAGCCGAGGTGCGAGCGCGTCACGTCCGGGCTACAAACGATGGCTATGCAACCGGCCCAGATCCTGGCGAACGAATTCCTGAGTTCGCACTGCCCGACCAATCGGGCGCCATCCGCACGCTGAACGATCTCGCCGGCCCGAATGGGCTGTTTCTGGTCTTCCACCGTAGCGCGGACTGGTGACAGTATTGCCGCTCCCAGCTCGTGGAGCTGGAACAGTCGCGCATGATGCTAGAGAAGAATGGAGTGCGCATCGCAGCAATCAGCTACGACTCGCAAGAGATCCTCGCCCCGTTTGCGCAAAAGCACTCTATCGGGTTTCCACTCCTCTCCGACAAGGGTAGCCAGACAATTCGTAAATTCGGCATTTTCAATTTCAACATGGCTCCTGACCTAAGATCGTACGGCGTGCCCCATCCCGTGGAATATCTCGTTACTCCGGACGGGAGCGTTGTCAAGAAGTACTTCGTGGATAACTACCAGCATCGCGTGACGGGCTCCGCCGTAGCGCTCGCTGAGTTCGGAACCGTCGAAAGCGACGCCCCCAGCGTGGTCCTCAAGAGCGGCGCTTTGGCCGTCCGCGTCGGGTTCCCCTCAGCCCAAGCATTCGCAGGACAGGAGGTGGGCTTTTTCGTCGACTTCGCCTTGCAACCTCGATGGCACATTTACGGCACGCCGCTACCGGCAGGCTATACGACGACTTCTGTCACCTTCGAGAGTCCGGCTATCGTGAGTCAGAAACTGGAACTTCCCGCTGCGGAAATGTCGGACATCCCTGTTCTCGGCGAAACGCTACCCGTTTATACCGGTTCGTTTCGAGGCATCGGCATGCTGCTTCTGAAATTCCCTTTGCCGGAAGGGCGGCTGGTGTTGCAAGGCCGCTTGGCGTTTCAGCAGTGCAGCGATACGGTTTGCGACCTCCCCGAAACGATCTCTTTCGAGCTGGGGTTGACCTTGGAGCCCTTCATGATCTCGGAGCGATAGAACCTACTGAAGAAGCCAAACCGGACCGTATTATGCGGGCATGGGCTGGCCGCCTGCAGTTAACGAATGTCTCGGTGAGTGGACTGAAGCGTTGAGCCGGGCCTACTTTCCGCCAGCGGATGTTCCGCGGTAGCTTTTCACGGCTGCGAAACTGGCGGTTGCCGACGGGGATCTGTTGATGCGAGCGCTTTTTGAATCGAAGTTACTAGACTTCAAAACCTTCGTGATATCGAGATGGCTCGGCAAGAGAATTAGTCGCCAAGTATTACAATGTGTCTAGCTGCCTAGATCGGTTATCGACAGGCTGGCACGCCCTTCCTGCTGGCTGCTCTCTCCAGAGAAAAGGGAAACATCCATGAGGGAGCGCGCCGGGGATGTCTAGTTGTCCAATCCAAGCGCGAGAGTAAGGACGGCTATGGCTATTCCGCGTGAAGGGCCTGCGAGAGCTCGATGGCCGCGGCGCGGCGCGCGGGAATCACCGACGCTACCAGGGCGAGCACAAAGATAGAAAGCGCTGCCAGCACAATGACGAGTGGGTCGACGGGATCCACTTCAAACAGCAGTGAGCGCAGTAAGCGGCTGGTGAATACAGCCGCAAGTGTACCGATGCCGCAACCGGCCAGTCCCAGTTTGGCGCCCGAAGTCAGAATGATGCTCATCACGCCGGATCGCTGCGAGCCGAGCGCCAGACGGATGGCCATTTCATGCGTGCGTAGCGCAGCGGAAAAAGCGATGACGCTGTAGATTCCGAGCAGAGCCAATATCACGGCGGCGCCGGCGAAGCAGCAGATGACTGCGGTATTGAAGCGGCGCGGAGCCTGCCCCTCATTCACGACGCGCTCCATGGATTCGACCTGAGTAAGTGGAAGCTGCGGATCGATGGAGCGAACGGTTGCGCGTAGTTCGTCGACCACCTGCTCCGGCGGCCGTCGGCCGCGCAATACAATGGAGCCGGTGTTGCCAAATAGCATCTCACGCCTCGCAAAAGATCCCGCGCCCGCCTTGGCTTGGCTGACCGGAAAGTAAAATTGGTTCGAAGTAGCTGCATCCGCCGCAAGCTCTTTGACGTCGCCAATCTCTCCCACCACGGTAAGCCAGGGTAGCGCCGTCGCCTCCGCCGGGCCCCGGTGCAAGCGTTTGCCGATGGGATCCTGTCCCGGCCAGTACCGCTCGGCCAGCGTTCGGTTGACAATAACCACAAGCGGAGCGCCTGCACCATCGTCGGCCGGCGTGAAGTCGCGCCCTCGAACGATTCGAATCCCCGCAGCACCGAAGAAGTCGCCCATTACTTCGGACTCCCATGCCAGGTTCAACCCGGCGTCCCTCGGCGGAATATATCCTTCGGGAGTGAAAGTGGCGCGAATATCCTGGCCGGAGGCGGGGAGCAGTGTGGTGACTCCCACAGCCTGCGCCCCTGGTAGTTGCTCCAGCTTCGTACGCAGAGCCAGGTTGAACGCGTCTATAGCGGCCTGTGAATTGTACTGCTGGCGCGGAAGGTTGTAGTGGGCCGTCAGCATGTGATCGGCGCGAATGCCAAGGTCGACCGAGCGCATTTTCTCAAAGCTGCGCAACAGGAGGCCGGAGGCGGTCAGCAGCACCAGAGCCAGCGCGATTTCCGCGATCACCAGTGCCGAACGTAAACGGGCATGGCCGCTGCCGGCGCTACCGGTGCGGCCGCCTTCTTTCAGCGCGTCATTCACGCTGATGCGCGCTGCGGCTAGGGCCGGAATCAGTCCGCACAGAAAGCTGGTTAGAACTGCTAATCCGAGGCCGAAGGCCACCACACTCCAGTCGAGACCGATGGCGCTCACGCGTGGCAGCGTTTCAGGAAGAAAGCTCACGCCAAAACGCAGCGCGGCTGACGCCAGAGCCAGCCCGATGACGCTGCCCGCGACACTAAGCAGAAATACCTCGACCAGCGATTGACGCAAAACCGCGGCCCCGCTCGCTCCCAGCGCCAGGCGCACGGAAATCTCGCGGCGGCGGCGAATCACGCGCACCAATAGCAACCCCGCCAGATTGGCGCAAGCGATCAACAGCACCACCAGAACCGAAAAAAAGAGCGTGCGTACCAGCGGACGCGCCTGCGCCACCGTAGCTTCGTAGAGCCTCTCGACCAGTGGATGAATACGACGGCGGGATAGCGCCGGTGGAAAGTTGCGCATGATGGTATGGGCCGCTCCGGCAGCATCCGCCTGCGCCTGTGCCGGCGTCACGCCCGGTTTCAAACGCCCCACCATGTAGTAGCTCCACCCTCCCGCGCCGTTAATCAGTTCAGGCGGAGTCAGACTCATGGGAATCCAAAGCTCCGTGCGATTCAATTGGCCCGGAACCAGGGGAAACTCAAAGCCTCGCGGCATGACACCGACGATTTCGTAGGGCTTCCGGTCCAGCAGAATCCGCTGGCCAAGAATATGTTGGCTGTCATGGAACCGGCTGTGCCACATCTGGTAGCTGAGGACAGCGACTGCTACGCCCGAGTCGTCTTCCTGCTGGTTAAACGCACGACCCAGCAACGGCGCAACACCCAGCACGGAAAACATAGTGGCAGTGAGCCGCGCGGCGTCGATCTGCTCGGGCTCGCCCACGCCGGAAAGTTCATAGGTGGATGGCCGATAACCGCCGATGCTTGAAAAGGCCCTCGTGTCGCGCATGTAGATGCGAACTCCGGGTGCCGTGACGCCAGGTGTGTCGCCGTCGTAATCTACGCCCTCCACGATGTCGGCGAGCACCACCAGCTTGGCCTGATCGGGGAACGGCAATGGCCGCAGCAGAACGCCTTCCACCAGGGTGAAGATAGCGGTGGTCGCCCCGATGCCGAAGGCTAGTGTCAGGATTGCGGCCATCGTAAATCCAGGCGACTTTCGAAACTGCCGCAGCGCATAGCGCAAATCATGCAATAAATTACTCATTCGCTCCCCTGAACCCTGGCGAGGGCGCTATGGATTATTGAGCAGCGCCTTTGATTGCGGTCCCGCCGCGCCATGCCTGTCAACCAGGACCTTCCGCTCATCGATGTCTTTGTCTACGATCACGGCAAACCAGCCCTCCATCATCTCTTCCCAACTCTGATCGCCATGCGGCACGGCGAGGTTCGGGTTCGGGTTGTAGGGGTTATTCAGCGAGTTGTCCATATGGGCGACCACTAACATCTTCGTGCCCCTGGGTATCGGCAGCGGCCTCTCTTCGTCGTAACCCAGTTGCCATAGGAAGCTGTAGTGAGGCACTTTGAGTATCGTTTCCGACCGGCCATCCGGATAGATCAGACGCATCTCCATGTCTTTGCCGCGGAGATGCATGTGCGGCTGCAGCCACACCAGTTGCGTATCCACCGCGAACGTCGCCTGCGCTGCAAGTTCATAGTTTGGATCGCCGGCCGGAATCGTGAACTTGACGTTGGAGTCAGCCATGGTCAGGTAGCGGTGCTTGGTCGGATGCTTGGCTAGCACCATCCCGACCTTGGTGAGATCGCTGCCTGCTTTTCCATTGGTCGTGTAGTGTACCTCAAGCACGAGATCCGAACCCGCAGGAATAAGTAATGCCGAATCGCTCAGCGCGAAGTTCTGCGGCTCGATGCCTGGCACATAGACCGCAAGTTGCCAGTACCTGCTGGTGGGATCCTCCTCATCTTCCTGTTGGCCGGCATTTACCACACCAGTAGCAAACCCGTTCGCGTCACGTTTGTACACTGTGGGCACGTAAAACTCGCCGGGCTTCGCCTCCTTCAGCCAGGTTGACCCCGGCGGACGAATGTAGGCCTGCATATGGTGGACATAACTGCGGTTGCCGGGAAGAATTTCTGCTGCCGACACCCAGGTGTCTTCCCTAAAGCCGGTGGGAATCACGATTTCGGTGTATTCGATGGTTCCCGTAGGCGGAATTGGATAGGCTTTCGGCATCGCGAACACGATGTCAGGCTGGATGCTCCAGCCGGCGGCGGGGAATTCACGGGGCGCTGCCTTGTCCTTGGGATCCCCCTCAGGGGCGCCGCTGTCGGCCCAGGCCTTTATCGTCTCGATTTCGCTCGGCGACAACTTACGCGCGGCCTCTTCCGAAAAATGCCCGTAGTCGGGGTCCGCAAACCATGGCGGCATCTTCTTGGTGAGCACCGCGGTCTTCATCGCCTTCGCCCAAGGCCGCGTGTCCTGGTAAGTGAGGAACGACATCGGCGCGGTTTGATTGGGGCGATGGCATTCCTGGCAATGCGCCTGAAGAATGGGAAGCACATCCTTGTTAAACGTGGCCTGATGTCCCGCTGCGTTGGTCACCACGGAGAAGCACAGCAGCAGCATCAATTGGCGCATGTTTACCATGATAAAATATCGATCTGTTGATCCGCACACCCCTGAAGCAGGAATCCTCGGAAACCGGCGCGAGCAGGTTCATTGTCATCGCGGCGTTGAGCATAGCGACGGCATTCACGGCATCCAGCCAGATACAAGGCTTCAACGGGACCTGGAAGCTGAACCCCAAGGTGACGACAGGACCGCACGCCAAGAGTGAAATTTTGACCTACCATGTCACTGGCGACCAGGAGCACTACACCGTCGATGAAGTGGAACTCGATGGTAGCCTCTTCAAGACCGAGTACACTGCAAAATTCGACGGTAATCCTTACCCCAATAAAAATCTCGTAACCGGCGGCATAACCTATGTTTCCCTCAGGAAGATTGACGATCACACCGAAGAACTGGAGAGCAGGGAGACGCCCGGAGGCCCGCTGAAGTACAAGTATCGACGCGTCTTGTCTGGCGATGGTAAAACCATCACGTCTTCTATCATCAATGGCGACGGCTCTGTCTATTCTGTCCGCGTGTTCGAAAAGCAATAGCCAGTATTTCTCGGGACGCCAAACATTATTCGTTGGGCCTTCCCTTCCTCTCTTCCCGAATGGCAAGACTGACGGCAGTTGGAACCCAGCGTGCTCGCAAGTCAAAGAAGGCGAGGTAAGATGGCAAAACTTACGACTGCGAAGAAGAAGGCTGAGCCAAAATCGGAGTTCGGGCTTCCCAAGGAACGTAAATATCCCATGCCGGATGCCAGTCATGCCCGAAACGCAAAGGCGCGCGCATCCCAAATGGAGCATAAAGGCAAACTGAGCGCATCTGACAAAAAGAAAATCGACGCCAAAGCGGATCGCATTTTGAATAAGTAGATTTTACCGCCGAACAGCGAACGGAGCGGAGGCTTTGGGCAGATTGTTTCTGACCCATGCGCGGAACCGAGCGGGAGTTTGCGCCCTGGCAGAGGAGTCGCTGGGCTGCCTCCAGGTTACAAACTATCATTCCCCTTTGCGGACGGTGGACGTTACAGTCTCGGTACATCAGTGGACCAGTACTTTTCCGTTGATGCCTATTTCCACAGACTAGCGTCTATGGCGTGATGACTAATGAACAAAAAAGCTGTTCGGATCTGGCGATTGGATACCTTTTCCATTGCAAGCTCTGCGGTGAAGATCACGAGGTCCCTGAAAACGTAGCGCCGTACAGCACCGGCACCCACATGTTGTTCAACGTACACATAGGAGCCGTCGAGCTGGGCTGTTCAACGAAACCAGGCACCGAGCGTTACTCGTTTACAGACTTCGCGCCTTGCGGTCGTCCTGTCCCTTTCGGACGAGTCCACGCTCAATGCTTGTCGGCGGAGCCTTTGGCAGGTCGAGTTGTGGATGGCTCCGTCAGCGCGTCGGCGTGGCCGAGAGCCTAGTTGCAACGGAAATTATGACAGCCTGCGATGCCGATAGCTGATTGGCCGAGCAGATTCTCTAGCATCGAGTCATTCCACCCAAAGTGCTCGTCCATCCGCGCGCACCATATCCACGGCGCGGTTGGAACCGGGCCGATCGCGATTCAACCGTTTCTCCAACATCGGATCTCCTGCGCTACTTGCCGATACGGCAGAGTAACTTAAGATGCATAGGTAAATTCGGTGAACTGAAATCTGGCTTCCAGAGCTAGGTTTGGGCCTCGATTCTCGATCAGAACGACTGGTTCGTGGAAAGCGCCTATTACCTTCATCAATCCAAGCTCCAGCCATTCTCAAAGGCAGCAACGAGATCACCACGCAGCTTCAGGTCGCGTTCTTTTAGCCGTTTAAGACTTTCTGATGTCATCCGATAAGCAAGTCATGAAGGCGCAGGAGAGCCATGCCCAGGGCGAGCCGCCGGCCATGCAGGAAACCGCCGATCCTCCGATGCTGGCCAATCGGGACACCACCCGGCGTTTGGCGATCTGCCGATTGGCTGCCCGGTTGACCGGCCTCCTCAGCGTCGCTATTGGGATGGTTGTGCTGTTGGGGGGATGGGGATGCCGTATCGAGACTTTGAAGTCGGTGCTACCCGGCTATGCGCCGATGGCGCCGAACACGGCTATCGGGCTGGCGCTGATCGGAGCGGCGCTCTGGCTCGATCTTTGGCCCCACGGTAGCGCTGCCAGAGTTGTACTCATTCAAATCTGCGCCGGAGCGGCCGGCTTAGCCGGTGGATTGACGTTGATCGAGTATGTCTTCGCAGAAAATCTTCACATTGACGAGTTATTGTTCCGAAACCCGAGAACATTTCTCAGTCCGCCTACCCGCATGGCCGCCGTCACAGCGCTAAGTTTTCTGCTGCTGGGCGCGGCGGTGATTGCGGCGCGCCATCGGCGGGGCTTTACCGTGGGCCAGTACCTCGCCATTGTGCCCGGCGTCCTATGCCTGTTTAATGCGGCCGGCTTTCTTTACGGCATTCAGAGCTTCTATCACAGCGTTTTCAAAACCGGCGGCACCACCATGGCGATCCACACCTCGCTCATGTTAGGTCTGCTGTGCGCTGGCGTGCTTTTTTCCCGTCCCGACTGGGGCCTGATGTGCATGATCACAGATCCGGCGCCCGGCGGCATCATGTCGCGTCGACTTTTGCCGGGGGCCATACTGATCCCCTGTGTGTTCGGTTGGTTGAGCTGGCAAGGCCAGCGGAAAGGGCTGTACGACTCGGCCTTCGGTCTTACGTTGTTCACCGCGGTCAATGTCATCATTTTTGGCTCGTTGATTTGGAGATGCGGCCTGATACTGAACACGCTGGAAGTTGCGCGAGCCCGGGCGGACAGAGACATGTGGCAACTCGCCGACTCCATGCCTCAAATGGTCTGGGCAGCCACGCCGGACGGAGATATTGACTACTACAACCAGCGCTGGTACCAGTACACGGGCATGGACTTCGCGCAGTCCAAGGATTGGGGTTGGCTGCCGGTCCTGCACCCTGACGACCTCCAAAACACTATAAAACGTTGGACGCAGGCCTTCACCACCTGCGAACCTTATGAGATCGAATACCGCTTTAAGCGCGCCGCGGACAGCGTGTATCGGTGGCACCTGGGACGAGCCCGGCCGATTCGCGACATACGCGGAAAGGTAGTCCGGTGGTTCGGAACCTGCACCGACATCGACGATTACAAAAAGGCCGAGTCCGAAATCAAAATCCTGAATGCGAGTCTTGAGGAACGCGTCCAGGAGCGCACCGTGGAACTCGACCGGGCCAACCGGCAACTGGCGACCGCGAATGACGAATTGAAGAGCTCCGCACTCCGACTCGAACAGAGCAATCGCGAATTGCAGGACTTTGCGTCCGTGGCGTCGCACGACTTGCAAGAGCCGTTGCGCAAAGTGCAAACTTTCGGGGACCGGTTGAAGACCGGGTGTCGCGAAGCGCTGGACGAGCAAGGCCGGGATTATCTCGATCGAATGCTCAGCGCCACCAAACGCATGCAGTCCCTGATTCAGGATCTGTTGCGATTTGCCCGCATCACCAGCCAGGCCAGTCCCTTCTTGCCGGTGGACCTGGCCCAGGTAGCACGAGAAGTTCTATCTGATCTCGAAGTGCGGATCTGTGAAACAAATGCATCTGTGGAAGTGGGCGACCTGCCCAGTATTGAGGCCGATGCCGTGCAGATGCGCCAGCTCTTGCAGAATCTCATCGGAAACGCTTTGAAGTTCCATGCCCAGGGCCAGCCGCCAGTGGTGCGGGTGCACGCGGAGAATCGGGATTTCCCGCGGCCGGCGGATGGCATGTTCCGGCTGGTGGTGGAGGACGAAGGTATCGGCTTTGATGAAAAATATCTGGACCGGATCTTTACCGTGTTCCAACGTTTGCACGGCCGGACTGAATATGAGGGAACCGGAGTAGGCTTGGCGATCTGCCGCAAAATAGCCCAGCGTCATGGAGGGTCTATTACCGCGAAAAGCACCGTAGAGCACGGTGCTGCGTTCCTGGTCGCGCTTCCATTTAGCCGCGCCGTTGAAGGGGAGAATGCATGAACAGTGACAGTAAGGCAATTGTCATCCTGCTGGCCGACGACGACGAAGACGACCGCTTCTTGACAGCCGATGCGCTACGGCTATCCAAGCTGGCCAACGATTTCAGGACGGTCAACGACGGCGAAGAGTTGATGGATTACCTATATCATCGCGGCGAATACGCGCCGCCCGCATCCTCGCCACGGCCGGGTTTGGTTCTGCTGGACTTAAACATGCCCAGAAAAGACGGGCGGGAAGCGCTGCGGGAAATGAAGGCCGATCCGGGCCTAAGATCCATTCCGGTGTTGGTGTTAACCACTTCAAAAGCAGAAGAAGACGTCGAGCGCACCTATAACCTGGGCGCGAATTCCTTCATCGTGAAGCCGGTAACATTCGATGACTTCGTCGAGGCCATGCGAGTGGCCACCGAGTATTGGTTTCAAGTTGTCCAATTGCCCGCTGGGGCGAAGGAGTCTTAGATGCTGGAAGCGGCGGAGGTTCGCGTTCTGCTGGTGGACGACGATGAAGACGAATATGTCATTGTCGGCGATCTGCTCTGGGCGGCCAGCAAAGAAGGGTACCATCTGACGTGGGCTCCGACGTACGAACAAGGCCTCGAAACCATCCGAGCGACCGCCTACGATGTATGTCTGGTCGACTACCGGCTTGGCCAGCGGAGCGGACTGGACTTGCTCGCCGACGTAACGGCTCGCCCGAACCACCCGCAAGTGATACTCCTCACCGGTGACGGCGATCGGGACGTGGATGTGATCGCGACGCAAGCCGGAGCGGCCGATTATCTGGTCAAAGGCGAAATGACCGCGGCGCTGTTGGAACGATCGATACGCTACGCTGTCGAACGGGGCCGCGCGCTGAAGGCGCTGCGAGATGCCAGCGAACTCGCGCAGTCCCTGAATTTGGCGAAGAGCGCCTTCGTGGCCGCCATGAGTCACGAAATACGCACCCCGATGAATGCAATTCTTGGCATGTCCGACATGCTGTGGGAATCGGGGCTGGACCCCGAGCAGCGAGAATATGTGGACGTTCTGCGGCGCGCCGGCGCCGGTCTGCTCTCGCTCATCAACGACATTCTCGATTTGTCGAAGATCGAAGCCGGCCGCCTGGAGTTGGAGCACGTCGAGTTCGACCTGGAAGAGGTGGTGGATCAGGCCATCGAGTTGACTGCCGTGAAGGCGCGCGCCAAGGGAATCGGGCTGCTCGCGCATTTGCCGGCCGGCGTCCCCACTTGGTTACTGGGGGATCCCACCAGGCTAAGACAGATCTTGATCAACTTGCTCGGGAACGCGGTCAAGTTCACCGCATCGGGAGAGGTGGTGTTCAGAGCCCGGAACAACGAGTCGGATAAATCCGGCCAAATCGAGTTTGCCGTCTCCGACACCGGCATCGGAATGTCCCCGGACACCTTGGAAAAGGTCTTCGACGATTTCACCCAGGCCAATGCGTCCACCGCCCGCCAATATGGCGGCACCGGCCTGGGACTTGGAATCAGCCGCCGCCTCGTTGAGGCCATGGGAGGAACCCTGACGGCCGCCAGCTCGGAGGGTGAAGGGAGCACGTTCCGTTTTGTAGCTCAGTTTGATGAAGCGCCCGAAAGCTCGCGAACGGCTCGCGCGTCGCCGCGGAACTTCCATGGCAATCGTGTTCTTCTGATGAGCGACAACGCTGCCAGCAGCCTCATCCTGCAGGAGATGCTCCAAGGCTTTGGATTGGAAAGTGACGCGTACAGATCGCCGGCCGATGCCTTAGCGCGGCTTCTCGCGCTGACGGCGAATGAACAGCCGTATTCGTTGGCCGTGATTGACGTCTCCCTGCCCGGAACCGACGCCTTCGTGGTAGCTGCCGAGATCAGGCGAATTGCGAGGAGCCTGCCGACGAAGAGCCTGCCGACGGTGCTGCTCGACTCGAATGCCGGGCTGGCAGACGGCGCCCGAAAAGTGGATGCTGGATTGTCCGGGTACGCTCTCAAACCCGTGGCGCGCTCTCGATTCCTTCGCCTGGTGTCCGCCGCAATGGGAGAGGAGAAGCCCCAACAGTGCCCGGCTGGAAACCTGGATCAAAGAGTACCACTAGCGGTGAAGCCAGCTCGAATCCTGGTTGTGGATGATTCTCAGAACAACCGTCTTCTATTCCAGGCCTATTTGAGGACCAGCCAATATCAATTGACATTCGAGGAGGACGGCGAATCCGCGGTGGATCGGTTTGCCGCCTCGGATTTCGATCTGATCCTGATGGATATGGAGATGCCGGGGATGAACGGTTTAGCTGCCACTCGCGCGATACGCGCACTCGAAAGGGAGCGAGGAGCCCCTTTGACTCCCATCATCGCCGTCAGCGCGGACGTCAGCGCGGAAGACATTGAGAGAACGGGCCATGCAGGCTGCACCGCGTACTTGACCAAACCGGTCTCAAAGCTCAACCTCCTAAGAGCCATCGAGAAACACCGGCGGGAACAGCAATCAGTGGAGCCAATCAGTCCGCGAGAAAAGGGTGTCCGGCAGGCTCGGTGATTGTCGCCCTGAGGAGCTCAAATTCTTATGGCTGTCGCCGATACGGGAAGAGCATGGCTACCGAGGCCTCCCAAAACCGGTCGCAACGGACCGGGGCAGCGGCCGAGTGTCTGGCCAAGGTATTGGTCCTGGACGACGATGCGAGCTTTCGGGCCTTGGTGCGCGCGATCCTGGAACCGGCCGGCTTCGAGGTCGTCGAATCGGCAGATGTCCGCCAGTGCCTGATGCAACTCCGCGAACAGGCCATCGACGCGGTAATTCTGGACTTGGTTATGCCCGAACGCGATGGTTTCGAAGCGTTGCGGGAACTGAAAGAGCTGTACCAAGAGACCAGGATTGTGGCCGTTTCCGGCGCGCCGCAGGCCGACCTCTACCTGGCGATGTCAGCCCATTTGGGCGCAGATGCCTCGCTCGACAAGTCGAAGATAGGCGCACTGGGCCGGCTATTGCACGTGGTCCTGGATCGTTAGCGGTGTCGTCAACGAACCCCTCCATTTTATCTTGCCCCGAGTGAGGAGTAGACCGCGAGTCCATGAAGAAAGGCAAGAAGAAGAGGCGCATTCTACCGATACGTACAGCGAGGATGAGGAGGAGGGCAGCTTGAAGCAAGTTTGGAAACGCGGGCCGTCGTTGAGACGGGTCGCGCGCGCGGGGCGCAGCCCGAGCCTCAACCGCAGCCCGAGGCTCAGCCGCAGCCCGAGGCTCAGCCGCAGCCCGAGGCTCAGCCAATGATTGCCGCGGTTGTTTCCGAGGACGCGGCCCTGCGAGCCCGGCTCGAGATCGTGCTCAAAGCGACGGTGAACGTCGACTCGGTGTTGATGATTCCCGAGTACCCCGACGCCTCCAGCATTCGTTCTATGGAAGGCCCCGAGGAACAATTGGTGGCCTTCATCGACTTTCGCCGGTCCGACCGCGCGCTCGCTCTGGCCGTCGAGCTCAACCGTTCCTGCCCATCGGTGGGTTCAGTCGCTCTCAATGTCGGATCCGGCCAGAGCGATCTGATCGCGATCGTCCGCGCCGGTATCTGCGAAGTTCTCCCCCAGCCTTTTTCAGATCAGGATGTTGGGACGGCGGTCCTCAACGTGATAGCGAAACTGACAGACTCGCATGGGTCGGCTGCCCAGGGGATTGTCTACGCTTTCCTGCCCGCCAAGCCTGGGGCAGGCGCGTCTAGCCTGGCGGTGTATGCGTCCTTGGCATGCGCTCGCCTGGCGAATTGTCATCCGCTGCTGCTCGATTTCGATATTCGTCTCGGCACCAGTTCTTTCGTCCTGAAGTTGGATTCCAAGAATTCGATCATGGACGCCTTCGAGAACGCCTCCCGGATGGACGAGACTCTCTGGCAGCAGCTCATTTCCGAACGCGACAAACTGGACGTGCTGGGCTCCGCTCCCACCGAATTCGGGGTACGAGTGCCTGCGGAAAGCTTCCAGTCGGTCCTCAAGTGGGCGCGTTCCCGATATACCTCCGTGGTGGTTGACCTGGCCGGAACCATGGAGGATTTTGAAATCGCCACTCTGCAGCAGGCAGGCACGGTTTTTCTGGTGTGCGGCCCCGATCTTACCAGCCTGCATATGGCGCGCCGGAGGATGGAGGGCCTGCGCTCGCTGCAGCTGCATGATCGGGTCTGTTTGGTGATGAACCGGGTGGACAAGCGCACCGGGTTGCCCAGGCGCGACATCGAGAGCGTGCTGGGCATGCCGGTTCAAATCACTGTCCCAGCCGATGAATCCAGCATCGCCGAAGCCGTTCAAGGAGGCACTGGCGTCAATCCGAAATGCGCCCTCGGCGTGCAGATTGAACTCATCGCCCGCAAGATGGCCGGGAAAGTCCCGAACAGCCCGAGTTCGGGCGCGCCTCGACCGAAGAAGCAATTCATCGAGTATTTCTCGATTCCTCAGAGCAAAGGCCTGGATCCCTGGCGGCTGTAGCGAACATGCTGTGACAAACATGGAGATCGCAATGAATATCAACATCGTTAAATGCCTTCTGGAGCTGCTGGATGGCGACACCCGGAACGCCATGCATTCGATCCTCGGATTCCTGGAACTCATCAGCGAGGGAGAGCTCGATGCGGCGCAACGGGAGTTTGTCGGGGCCTGTCGCACCGCGGCCGAGGAGCATTGCCGCGGGATAGAAGACGTGCGCCTGGTCCTCGGTCTGGTTCCCGAGGAGAAACAGGTCATTGCCGATTTCGCGCCTGCGGATCTCCTGCGCGGTGTTGCCGAAGTCATTGCGGTAATGGGCAGACGCAAGAGCCTCGAACTTTTTTCGAACATCGCAGACAGCGTCCCGGAGCTGGCCTCGGCCGACGCCGGCCGTATCGGGCAGGCTGTGCTTCGGGTGGCCGAAGGCGTGGTGGGCACATTGGATGGCGGCGAGGTCCAATTGAACCTTGGAGCACTCGCATCGCCGGGCGGGTTCGATCTCACCTTTGAGATCTTCGCCCCTGGAAGCGTCTTGTCCCCGGTCTTGATGCTAGCTCTGTGTCAGGACGAGTGCGAATTCGAAACTTCCTCATCAGGCAGCGGCGTCCTCGGCATGGCAGCCGCGCGCAGGCTCGCAACAGCTTTTGCCGGCCGTTTGGACGCCTCCGCCGATGCTTCCGCCGGAACCCGGATCCTGCTCACCGTCCCAGTGAACGAGCCCTCCGGAGCCAGGCAGCCTTCCCCCCACCCCGAGCCCTGTTCACCCGCGGCTGCACGCGCCCTCCGAATTGTAGTGGCCGAGGATTCAGAAGCCAGCTTCCAATTGTTTCTGGCCTATTTACGGGGGCAGCCCCATTCTGTGACGCGCGCCGGCAATGGCGCGGAGGCCGTCGAGCTGGCTTCGAGCGGAGCTTTCGATCTCCTCTTTATGGACATTTCCATGCCGGTGATGGATGGGTACGCCGCCACCAGGCGAATCCGCGAGCTCGAAACAGGCAAGGATCGCCCGCGACTTCCAATTGTCGTTTTGTCGGCCCAAGACCTGCGGGCGCAACGCCGTAAAGGCGCGCTGGTGGGCTGTTCCGGCCACTTGTCGAAGCCACTTCATAAGCATGAACTTCTGGAGGCAATCCGAGCCTACTCCGCCCTGGAATCTCCAGCCCTAGTTTCCGAAATTGGCCCTCGATGCGATTGAAAGCCAGCGATTGAAGCCATGCCCGACCAAAATCTCCTGATTTTCCATTCCAGCGGACTGGACTGCGCTTTTCCGCTCGAGGCGGTGCGGGAAATCGTCCCCATGGCCACGCTCTCCACACCCCCGGGGCTGCCCTCGGGGCTGGCGGGGTTCCTGGATTTGAGAGGAACCGGGGTTCCGATTGTTCGTCTGGACCGGCTCTTCGATCTTTCGGACCAGCAGCCCGGCCTGCATACGCCGATGATCATCCTGCGCGGCGTCCTCGGCCCGATCGGCATTCTGGTGGACTCCGTTCTTGGCATAGTACCGGCGCCTGCCGCCCGGCTTTTGGATCTCCCCGCGGATGGCACCTTTCAGGGTTGCGCTCGGGCGGTGCTCCAAATCGACGGCGAGCCGGTTCATCTCCTATCGCCGGCCGCGCTGCTCGAGACTAACGAAGCTCGCTTGCTGGCCGATTATGGCGCCATGTCGCGCGCGCGTTTACTCCACTTGGACGAGCATCGGGAGGAAAGAAATTGATTCACGTATCCCAAGACCCGTGTTATGCCAGCCTGAAAGAGCACCTGATCGCGACTACAGGTCTGGCTTTTTATACGGACCGGGACGAACGGCTGACCGAGCTGATCGCCGGCCGGCTGTCCGCTCTGGGACTACCCGACTGTTCCTCCTACACCAAATTCTTGACTAGCAGGCAGCAGGGACGCGCCGAGATGGACGTGCTGATTGCCCGGCTCACGATTGGAGAAACTTATTTTTTTCGCGACGAGGCGCAATTCGCCGCAATTCGCACCGTTATTCTTCCGGACATCCTGGAGCGCAATAAATCCTCGAAGCGGCTACGAATCTGGAGCGCCGGCTGCGCCACCGGCGCCGAGCCTTACTCCCTCGCTATTTTGCTGGCGCGTGACTTTGCGGATCGGATTGCCGGCTGGCAGATCGGCATCGATGCCACCGACTTGAACCGGGGGTATTTAGCCCAGGCGGCCGAGGGCAAATTTCGCGCCTGGGCGATTCGCTCGACCTCCGATGAGGTGAAGCGCGAATGCTTTTCCAGAGACGGTCTGGTCTGGACCATTCATCCCCGCTATAAGCAGTGGATTTCATTTCAGCAGATGAATCTGGTGGCGAGCGAATTCACCACGCCCTGGTCGGACGGCGCTCTTTTCGATCTGATCCTGTGCCGCAACGTCATGATCTACTTCACGCCGGAAGTAAACGGCCGCTTGATCGGACAACTTCACAACTCTTTAGCGGATGACGGCTGGCTGGTGGTGGGCGCGTCAGAGCACGGTCTGGACAGTTACCAGGCCTTCCGCACATCGGATGTCACCAATGCCAGGATTTATCAAAAATTGCCACCTGCCCGGGTGGCGCTGGAAGAGAAGCCCCTAGAAATGGCTCCGATACCGCTGGCGCTTCCTCAGCCAGCCGGGTCGCGGACCAACCAGCCGCCGATTCAACCCGATCCGATCGCCGAGCCAATCGCCGAGCCGGGCCGGGTCGATCTCGAAGGCCTGCGCCAGCTCGCCGATCGGGGCGATTGGCAAGGCGCGGCCGAGTATGGGCAAACGCTCCTGAGTCGTGACGGATTGAATCCCCAGATCCATTTCTATCAGGCGCTGATTTTCGAGAACCTCGGAAAGGCCGCCGAGGCCCAGCGATGGCTGCGGCAAGCCATCTATCTCAATCGGAATTTTGCGCTGGCGCACTATGAGCTCGGTCTCGCTCTCGAGCGCGAGCGGCAAATGCCGGCGGCGGCGCGGTCGTTTGGAAATGTCCTGAAAGTCCTCGGCAGCACGCCCGATGACGCGATCGTCATGGCGGGTTCCGGGCTGACTGCGACCGGTCTGAAGGAACTCGCGAGAACGCATCTTCTGAGATCAGGCCCAGCAGTAAGATCAGGCCCTGCAATAGAGTCAGGCCCACCACAAAAATCAGGCCCGGCATGAGAGCGGAATTGGAACAGGGGCGGATGCAGGCGGTGTGGCGCGAGCGGGCCGCCCGGCTGTCCAAGCGTCCGGCTGCCGCCGGAATTGGACAAGACTTCAGACCCGTAATGGTCCTGGGGATCGGGGCAGAGCGCTATGGTGTCGAGCTGCGGGACGTGGGAGAGGTTTTGCCGCTGGTCCGCGCCACCCCAGTGCCCGGAGCCGCGGCGATGTTTGCGGGCGTAATCAACGTGCACGGAGAGATTCGGCCGGTAATGGATTTGAGGCGTTTACTCGGTATGGATGCGATCCCCGGCGGCGACCGGGCGCGAGTGATTCTGCTGTGCAGCGAGGGGCGCCAGATGGGCCTGCAAATTGACAGCGTGGAGCAGATCCGCTGGATCGGTTCCCGGGACTTGCAATCGGACGAAAATTCGGGCCGGTCCCGATATATCGCGGGATCCACGAAAGACCTTTTGCTGCTGATCGATACCGAAGCGCTGTTTGCGGAGCTACAGATAGGAGTTGCAACTTGAAACTGACCGTCGGAAAAAAGATTATTCTCGGCTACGGCCTGGCGATGCTGTTCATGGCCTTGACCGCAGTCGCAGGGTACCGGGGAACGGAACGGCTGCTGCTCGCCAACTACTGGGTGCGCCACACTTATCTGGTGATCGGCGAAGCCAAGGACATCCATGCCGAGCTGCTCCAGTTTCAAAACTCGCGCCGGGGATACATGATCACCGGCGATGACAGTTACCTGGGATCGAGCGCGGGCTTAGTGGCGCGCTTGGCCGAGAGCCAGAAGCAGATTCGATGGCTTACCGTCGACAATCCCCGTCAACAGAGCAGGCTTGCGGTTCTCGGACCACTGATCGACCGCAGGGTTGCCGATATGACGCGAATCTCGGAAATTCGCAAAGAGAAAGGCTTCGCGGTTGCCGTTGTAGCGGGGAAGAAAGTCACCGGCGAACAGCAGTCGCACAGCGCCCAGATCGTGAATTTGCTGGCGGAGGTCGAGAACGAGGAACGAGGTCTCCTGGATGGCCGGGAGCAAAGGGCCCAGTTGGATGCGTTAAGCGGCAATCGCATCATTCTATTCGGAAGTCTGCTCGGCTTTGCGTTAGCGGCCTGCGTGGGGTTCGCTACGCACCGCTCCATCACCCGTCCTTTAGGCGAATTCCAGCAATTCGTGACTGCCGTCGGAGAAGGGGATTTAACCCAGAAGTCGGCCCGCGAAGGGGATGACGAGCTGGGGAAACTCGCTCGCGGTCTCAATCAAATGGTGCTCCGATTGAGGAGCATGGCCACCCGGACGCGGGCCGCGACTGAAGACCTAAACTCCACCACGGTCGAGATTCTGGCTTCCGCCAAGCAACAAGCGGCGCTCACCGGAGAACAACTGGCGGCTTACCAGGAGACCAATGCCACCATGCAGGAAGTCAGCCAGTCCTGTCTCCAGATCAGCGAAAAAGCCAAGCAGGTCACCGCCACGGCGGAAGCCGTCAGTATTGCCAACACCTCCAGCGTGGATGCGGTCCAGAAGGCCAACCAGAGCGTGGAAGCCATTCATGAACAAGCCGAGGCGGTGGCCCAAAATATTGTCGCGTTGAGCGAAAAGACCCAGATGGTGGGAGATATCCTGGCCACGGTGAACGACATCGCCGAACAATCCCACCTGCTGGCCCTGAACGCCGCCATCGAAGCCGCCGCCGCTGGGGAACATGGCAGAAGCTTTTCCGTGGTAGCCGGCGAAATTAAGAACCTGGCCGACCAGTCCAAAGCGGCCACGGTCCAGGTAAAGACCATCCTGGGAGATATCCAAAAGGAAATCAACACCTCGGTAATGCTGACTGAGGAAGCTGTCAAGCGAGTGGATCTGGGCCGTCACCAGGCCGATGTGGCCGCATCGGCAATTCGCAGCATGACCGCTAATATCGACCAGAGCGTGCAAGCGTTTCAGCAGATCGTGGCCGGCACCAACCAGCAACAAATCGGCTTTGACAACGTGATTCGAGCGCTGAGAGACATGAGCCGGGCCAACGAACAAACCGCCACGGGCACCCGGCAAACGGAAAGCGCTGCGGCCAATCTCACCGACATAGGAGTTCAGCTTCGAACCGTGACGGAGGGGTACCGGCTTTGACCGACATCGGCCAAAAGTTGGCGGCTATTTTTCAGGGCGAGCATGCCGAGCATCTGGCGCATATTCGCTCCATCCTCGCGTTGCTCGAACATGTCGCGGAAGCCCAAGGCCGAACCGAGCTGGATGAGGCCTTCCGCCGCGCGCACAGTTTGAAGGGTGCGGCGCGGGCTGTGGACCTGGATGCGGTGGAAGGCCTGGCGTCGGGGCTCGAAACTTTGTTTGCGCGGGTGCGCGAAGGAACCTTGCGGCTGGATCCGCAATCGACCGGCGTGATCCATCAAGTCCTGGACGCCAGCGAAGATTGCATGGCGGCGTTTCGGGAAGGCCGGACTCCGGACACCCCGCGAGCGGCGCTCGGGGCGATTGCGGGCTTGCTCGGAATCCAGAAACCGGAGCCGGATGCGCTGGACGAGGCGCAGGCCAAGGCAGCGGACGTAGCGGGCGTTCCACTGGCGGCCCTGAAGCCGGTGGAAGAGATGGTGCGGCTGCCGGCCGAGAATCTGGATCGGCTGGTGCGTTCCACGGGCCAGATTCTGAGCGAGAATCTGCGGCAGGCCCAAGTCAGCGGAGAACTCAACGCCTTGGACGGTCAAATCGCTGAAATGTCGGCGGAGAGCGTCCGGTTTCGCAAGGCTGCGACCGCACCACTGTGGCGCCTGGCGGCTCAGCCGGAATTCTCGTCGGTGATCCGGTATATAGGATTCGTCGAACAAAAGATCCGCTCACTGGCCGCCCAGTCCAGGACCACGCGTTTGTTGCAACAACGCAGCGAGTGGAATACGCGCCGTTCGGCGGAACAGCTCCAGCGCGACGTGTGGAGCGCTCGCATGGCGCCTGCGGAAGACTTATTTGAGGGTTTTCGAAGGATGGTCCGGGACTTAGCCCGCCAGGAGAACAAGGAAATCGAGTTCCGGCTCACCGGCTCCGGAGTTCGCGCGGACCGGATCATATTGCAAGCCCTCAAGGATCCGGTGATGCACCTGTTGCGCAACGCCATCAGCCATGGAATCGAGACTCCCGGCGAGCGTGCGAACAAAGGAAAATCGCCGGTGGGTTCACTGACTCTGCGTTTGGATTCCCAAAGAGGACGCTTGATCGTGGAAGTGGAAGACGACGGCCGGGGGGTGGACCTGAAGCAAGTGGATCGCGTGCTCTCCCAGGCCGAGCCCGGGTCGCACTCCGCCGATGAGTTGACGCAAGCCATCTTTCGTCCGGGTTTTACCACTTCTTCCACCGTCGACCACCTGTCCGGGCGAGGCATGGGACTCTCGGTGGTTTATGAAACGGTGCATCGTCTCCAGGGAGATGTCAACTTAAATCCCAAGCTGAGTCCGGGCGCGTCCTTTCTGTTGTCTGTTCCGCTGTCGGTATCCACTAGCCATTTGCTGCTGCTTTCGGCGGCGGGACAGACCTTCGGAATCCCTACGCACGGAATCGAGCGGCTGTACCGCATCCCGCTAGAGCGGATAGTGACGCTGGAAGGACACCCGGTGGTGAATCTGGAGGGGCAGCCGATTCCGCTGTACGGATTGGCGCAGTTGCTCCAAATCGGAGACGCCTCCCCAGCCTTGCGTGAAGAGATGCTGCCCGTGATGGTGCTCCTGTCGGGAGCCCGTCGTTTCGCTTTGTGGGTGGACGAATTCCTGGCCGAGCGAGACGCTCTGATTCAGGAACTCGGGATGCTTTGCCCAGCCACCGGCAACATTTCCGGCGGCGCGCTCCTTAGGGAAGGCACTGTGTTCGTGGTCTTGAACCCGGCTGGTTTAGTCGCGAGCTGCGCCGGGACGTCCGCGGCTCCCGTGCCGCGCAAAGCGCAGGTACAGGCCCCGGCGATCGCTCCTGGCATTCTTGTGGTAGACGACTCGATCACGTCCCGATCGCTTGAGAGGAGCATCCTCGAGGCGCACGGCTATCGAGTTCGCGTCGCGGTGGACGGCCTGGAAGCGCTGGAGCTGTTGCGCGCCGAAAAGGCCGACCTGATCATCACCGACATTCAGATGCCGCGCCTGGACGGGTTCGGACTGGTGGAAGCGGTGAAGGCCGACCCCGAGCTGAAGGGGATTCCAATGATTATCGTTAGCTCGCTCGAGCAGCCCGAGGATCAGGAACGGGGTCTGCTGCTCGGAGCGGACGCCTATGTGGTGAAGCGCAAGTTCGATCAAACGGAATTGCTGGACGCGATCCGGCAGATGATTTGAAAAAACGATATGAAAAAGATCCAGGTCATGATTGTCGAGGATTCGGCCGTGGTGAGCGCGCTGCTCCAATATTGCATCGGACGCGACCCGAGGCTCGAAGTCTGCGCGACGGCGGCCAGCGCAGAAGAAGCGCTGAAGATGCTCGAACGGCTTCCGCCCGATGTCATTGCACCGGACGTGATTGCCATGGACATCCGGCTGCCCGGCATGGATGGACTCGAGGCCACCCGGCGGATCATGTCGCGGAAGCCGGTACCCATCGTGGTAGTCGCGGCCCCGATGGAATCTGGAAAGTGGAACACCATTCCCATGGAGGCGCTGCGGGCGGGCGCCTTGACCGTTCTGGAAAAACCAGCCGGGACCACCAACGCCGACTATCAGAGGGTGGCCGAACGCTTGTGCACCCAATTGGTCATCATGAGTCAAGTCAAACTGGTTCGGCGGAACGGCCGTGGCGAATCCCCGGAAGCGGACGGCTGGACGCCACAGGATCGGCTTCCTGTCTTGTTCAAACCAGTCGTGTTCAAACCAGCCGTGTTCAAACCAGCCGTGTTCAAACCAGCCGTGTTCAAACCAGGCAGGTTCCGGATGTTGGGGATTACCTGTTCCACCGGCGGCCCCCAAGCGCTGGAACAACTGCTGAGGGCGCTGGGATCGGACTTCCCTTTGCCGATCCTGCTGGTCCAGCACATGACGGCCGGCTTCATCCAAGGCTTCGCTTCGTGGCTCGAAAGCGTCTGCCCTTTTCAAGCGAGGGTAGTGAATGACGGTTGCATCCCGGTTGCCGGCATGGTGCACATGGCGCCCGCGGACCGGCATCTGCGATTGGACTCCGGGATGTTGTGGCTGGATGCTGGCGTTCCAATCTCGTTTCAGTGTCCCTCGGGAACGGTGCTGTTTGAATCCATGGCGCGAGATCTGGGCGCCGATGCGCTGGGTGTATTGCTGACTGGCATGGGCGACGATGGCGCGTCCGGGCTTCTGGCCATTCGCCGGGCCGGCGGATTCACCATCGCCGAAGATGAATCGACAGCGGTGGTCTACGGAATGCCGGGCGCCGCGGTCCGAATAGAGGCTGTGTGCGAGTCGTTGCCGCTGCCCGCGATAGCACCGAGAGTCCTGGAGTTGGCGCCGGCCAAACAGGCGATTCTCCGGCAAGAGGCGCACTAAATGGAACGCGCTTTCCGCATCGTCGTGGTGGAGGACTCGGAGACCCAAGCGTTCAAGCTGCGTTTTCTGCTCGAGGAACAAGGCTGGAATGTCTCCGTCGCCGGAGCAGCGGAGGCGGCGCTGGCCGCGCTGGGCGATCCTCTTCCCGACCTGATCCTGGTCGATTACAATTTGCCCGGAATGCGGGGAGACGAATTCTGCCGGCGTATTCGAATGAACTTGAATACGCGCGGCATACCGCTTCTGATGATGACCTCTTCAGCCCCGGACACAGCCGAGATACAAAGCCTGGAAAGTGGCGCGGACGGTTACGTTTCCAAGTCCGAGAATTCCGCAAACCTGCTACTGCGCATTCGCGCGCTGTTGCGCAAAGCGCCGGAACCGGCCGCTCTTCTGGGTCCCCAGAATTCCACCTTCCCCGGCGTCCACATACTGGCCATCGACGACAGTCCTACTTACCTCACCTTCCTCTGCGACGAACTGCGAAATCTGGATTATGAGGTGGAATGCGTGAACAGCGGACCCCAGGGGCTGGCCCGGCTTGAGGCCGAGACTTACGATTGCGTTCTGGTGGATCTGGTGATGGATGAGATGGACGGAATCGAAGTGTGCCGGCGAATAACCGCGCTGCGTTCCACCCTGAAAAGCGCCCCGGCCATCATTATTCTCACTGCCAGCGCAAATGAAGGAGACCTGAATCGTGGCCTGGAAGCTGGGGCCGACGATTTCGTGGGCAAATCCAAGGACCTGGACGTCCTGCGAGCCCGTATCCAGGCCCTCATGCGCCGGAGGTCCTTTCAAGACGAGAACACTCGCATCGTCGAAGAGCTCAAGGCTCGGGAATTGGAGACGCTGAACGCCCGCGCCGGGCGCGAAATAGCCGAGGCGCGCGCCGCCATGGCCGAAAAAGTGGTCCAGGCCAATCATGAGTTGAAAGAAGCCAACCAAAAGCTCAAGGACACCCAGGCCCAACTCATCCAGAACGAAAAGATGGCTTCGCTGGGGCAACTGGTGGCCGGAATTGCCCACGAGATCAACAATCCTCTGGCATTCGTGATGAACAACCTGTTCATCGTCGAAAACGCGATGGATAGCCTGAGGCCTGAGCTGGAGCCGCATCTGGCGGAGCCATCTCTCAACAAACTGCGGAAAGTGCGGGCCCGTCTGGAAGAGATGAAAGAAGGCCTCGGCCGCGTGAAAGAGCTGGTGCTCGATCTGCGGACGTTTTCCCGGCTGGACGAAGGAGAGTTCAAGACCGTGGATGTGGTCGAGACCATCGATGCGGTTCTGCTCTTGTTCAAGCACAAGATGAACAGCCGCATCCTGGTGGAAAAGCATTTTGTCGCCGAGCGCGAGCTGTATTGCTACGCAGGCCGGCTCCACCAAGTGTTAATGAACTTGATTGGCAATGCAGTGGATGCGATCCCGGAAGAGGGAAAGGTCGTCATCACCACCCACCGGACTTCCGAGGATTTCCTGATCTCGGTTCGCGACACCGGAACCGGCATCGCCGAAGAAATTCGCAGCAAGATCTTCGATCCGTTCTTTACCACTAAGCCGGTCGGTCAGGGCACCGGCCTGGGTCTGGCGATCTCCTACGGAATCATACAGGACCACGGCGGCTCCATCGAGGTTCAAAGCGAATTAGGCGTGGGTACGGAGTTTATCGTCAAAATCCCCCTCAATCTGAAAGTGGCGAGGGGAAAGTGAACGAAAAGCTGCTGATTTTGGATGACGAATCGCTCATCCTCAGGTCGCTGGAACATCTTTTTGAAGACGACTATGAGGTGTTTACCACCAGCGACGCCGAAGCGGCCCTTCGGCTGGCGCAGGATCACGACATCGCAGTAGTACTGTGCGATGAACGCATGCCGGGCGTAAGCGGCCATGAGTTTCTGGGGCGCGTGAGAGAAGTTTCCAGGGCCACCCGCGTCATGATGTCCGGATATGCGGACATGAACGCGCTCACCGAAGCCGTGAACAGCGGACAGATCTTCGCTTATGTCGCCAAGCCCTGGGAACCCCTCCAACTGATGGCCCAAGTGGGCTCCGCCGTGAGTCAATTCAAATTGGTCCAGGAAGTCGACCTGGAGCGTGGATTGTTGCGCGCCCTGATGGAAAACATTCCCGACCTGATCTACTTTAAGGACTGCCAGTCCCGGTTTACCAGAGTCAATCAGGCGCACGCGCGAAATCTCGGAGCGAAAGACGCCGCGGAGTGCATCGGGAAGACCAATGCGGACTACTTCGAACCCGAAGACGCCCTGCGTTGGAGACGGCAGGAGGAAGAGATGGTACGGTCGGGTCAACCCCAGGTCGATCAAATCGAACAGCTCGCGAATCCGCGCGGGGGCTCTCGCTGGTGGTCGACCACCAAGGTCCCGATGTTGGACCGAAGCGGGCAGGTTTCCGGTATCGCCGGAATCTCCCGGGATATCACGGCCCTGAAGAACAACGCGGAACTGCTGCGGGAGGAGAGCGAGCGCAACCGCATGATCCTCGAGACCGCGAACGACGCGTTTATCGGGATGGACCCGGACGGCACAATCACGGCGTGGAATCCGCAAGCCGAGTTGACTTTCGGATGGGCCGCAGCGGAGGTGATGGGACGTTTCCTGTGCGATACGGTGTTTGCTCCCGCCGATCGGGAAGCCCACGCGCACGGCGTGGAACATTTTCTGAAATTCCACGGAGCGCCACTCAACCGGGCGATCGAACTGGTGGCACTGCATCGGGATGGACACCAGTTTCCGGTGGAAGCGACGGTTTGGCCTGTTCAAGTGGGAGGCGCTTGCAGCTTGAACGCGTTCATTCGCGATATCAGTGAGCGCAGGCGTGCCGAGGAAGCTCGCAAGAGAGAGGCCTCGCTGGTCCAATTGCTTCAGAGAGTGACGGTGGCCGCCAACCGATCCTCTTCCATAGAACACAGCGCCAAGACCTGCCTGGACCTGATTTGTTCCTACACCGGGTGGCCCGTGGGCCATGTTTACCTGAGGACAAACGGGGTATCGGAACTGTTTTCAGGGGAAATCTGGCGCCAGGATGACGCTGGCCGGTTTGCGGCTTTCCGCGAGACCAGTGATGGCCCGGCGCTCGTCCCGGGCATGGGATTGCCCGGCCGAGTTCTACTTTCAGGTAAACCGGAGTGGATCGTCGATTTAGGGGACGTAGAAGTCTTCCCGCGCGCTGCCGCAGCCCGATCGGCTGGACTTCGATCGGGATTCGCATTCCCGGTTGCGGTGAAAGACGAAATCGTTGGAATTGGGGAGTTCTTTTCCCTTCAAACGGTACAGGCCGATGAGGAGCTCCTAGCCATCATGGTGCAAATTGGCTCGCAGCTTGGCCAAGTGATCATACGCCAGCGCGCCGAGAACGATCTGCAAAGCGCCAAAGCGTCGGCGGAATCCGCGAACAACGCCAAGAGCGAATTTCTGACCACCATGAGCCATGAAATGCGAACTCCGATGAACGCCATTCTCGGGATGGCTGACCTGCTCTCGGAGACTTCGCTCGGCGACGAGCAGCGGGACTATGTTCGTATTTTTCAAAAAGCCGGGGCGAGCCTTCTCGACCTGATCAACAATATTCTGGACCTCTCCAAAGTGGAGTCCGGACACGTCGAATTGGAATCGACCGGATTCGATTTGGGCGCCCTTCTCCAAAAAATCGTCGAGATGATGCATTCGCGCGCGCAGATTCGTGGTTTGCGGCTCACTCTGGAGGTTCTACCGGGCGTGCCTTTGGCCCTGGTCGGGGATCCGAATCGTTTGCGGCAGATTCTCATCAACCTGGTTGGAAACGCACTGAAATTCACCGAACAGGGCGCTGTCACGCTGCGTGCGGAGCCGGAACCAGCGGGAGCAGCGGGTTGGCTGCGATTCAGCGTCGCGGACACTGGTATCGGGATCGCCGCGGACAAAACGGAAATGATTTTCGGCCGTTTCACGCAAGCCGACTCCTCCACCACGCGCAAGTACGGCGGAACGGGTCTCGGATTGACCATCAGCAAGGGCCTGGTGGAGTTGATGGGTGGACGGATAGGTTGCACCAGTGAGCCCGGCAAAGGTAGCACATTCTTTTTTGAGGTGCCGTTTGGCGTCCGCGCGCAGATTGAAACAGCGGAGCCTGCCGAACCGGCCGCGATTGCGTTGCCGCCGGCGGAATCCCCCTCACAAAAGGCAGCCACTCGCATCCTGATTGCGGAAGATTCCGAACACAAACTCGCTTTGTTGAAAGCTTATCTCAAGGGCGGCGGCTTCGAGCTCGATTTCGCCGGGAACGGCCAGATCGCCGTTGATAAAGTGATCTCCGGCCGTCCCCAGCTTGTGCTCATGGATCTGCAAATGCCCGTGATGGACGGGCTGGAGGCCACGCGCGTGATTCGCCAATGGGAAGCTGCAACGCGGGCCCGCCCGATACCCATCCTGGCGTTAACGGCTCACGCCGCCGGAGACGGAGCCGGAAAGAGCCTGGAAGCGGGCTGTACCGAGCACCTCACCAAACCGATCAAGAGGGCGACCCTTCTGGAGGCCATCGCGCGAAACATCAGCGGAAAAATCCGCATCACCCCTACGGAGGGTATTGAAGACTTGGTCCCCGCCTACCTGGCCAGCGTCCGGCGCGACATGAACGAAATTCTGGGGGGCGCCGATTCGAAGGGCTGCGAACTCGCCCGCCGATTGGGACATCAGTTCAAAGGGGAAGGTGAAAGTTACGGCTTTCCTGAAATCGCCCGGACCGGCGCGGCCTTGGAGTTGGCCGCACTGGCGGACGATGGCGATGAAATTCGAAGTCAGATTCTGGCGCTGGCTACTTACCTCGATCGAGTGGAGATTGTTGTTTAGTATGGATTGAGAATGCTGTCCATGACTTTGCGCTCTTCGCCGGACGGATCGTCCACGACATTGCTCTCATTGTTGAACAGCATGGTTGCGCGGCGCTGCGAATCATACGCCGGCCAAGGGGGCAGGCCGCTTTTCTTTGAATTTGGATCGCCCTGGGTTGCAAAAGCGATCCAAGCCTCACTCACACGCGCGGCCAACGCGACGGCTTCCGGGCTCGCACCGCCGCTCAACCCCGGGGCCACCTGAACATTGTCGAACACGAATGGCATTTCCAGGGTGTGCGGGCTCTTCAATCTTCCGCCCAGCGCTGGAGTCTGCCAATCGAATCGGTATCGATAGGTAGGCGCTTTTCCGAGAGCGGCCCTCCGCTCGGCAATGTTGTTGCTGAAGATGGTGGTAGGATCGTCGGTCCAAATCAGGAAGAACAGGTCCGACGCAGTGGCGTGTGGATTGGCTCGCTGGTAGACCTGGATCACTTCGTCGGCGCGATCCCCCAAAAAGGCTTTTACGCGAGTTTTCATTCCGCTCTCATCGAGCGAAAACGCGGCCGGATCGGCAAATAGCGTCATCTCGGTTCGGTTGTTCCCAACGATGACCGGAACATCTTCGGAAACACGGGTAGCGTGCGGATAGAACGGATGCGCGGGCAACACAGCGGGGTCGAGCACCGGCGCAAATCCGTCGATAATCCCTGGAAAGCCTCGTAGCTTAGCCGAAACCGCGAACTGCGCCGCCATGATCTTTTCGAGCGGTAACGCTTGAAGCTCGCTCACACGCTTGGCATCCAGGCCTACTTCGGCCAGCAGCATTCCAGCGATCTCAGTGGCGCGAGTACGTTCCAGCATCTTGGGACCGGGCCCGCTCTCGATGACCGCCCGGTGGAACAAACCCTTGGCCGGGGGCGACCCCAGTAGCATGGAAACCTTCTGTCCGCCGCCCGATTCGCCAAAGATCATGACGCGGTTCGGATCGCCGCCAAAACGCTCGATGTTCTCGCGAACCCACTCCAGGGCCGCCACCGCATCCAACATCCCAACGTTCCCGGAATAAGCGAACTTCTCCGCTGCCAAATCTCCCAAGTGTGTGAAACCGAGCGCGCCCAGACGATGGTTGATGCCGACCACCACCACGTCGCCCCGGCGTGCGAGATTCGCGCCGATGAACAGCGCGCTTGAATCGGAGCCGGTGGCGAAGCCGCCGCCGTGCAGCCAGAACATCACCGGACGTTTCCCATTGTCGTTGACGCCCGGCGTCCAGACGTTTAAGAACAGGCAGTCTTCATTTTCAGACGGCGGAGCGCCGTCGGTACCCGCTATTAGCTGTCCGATGTCGCTGCGCAGCAGGTCGGAGGCGGGTCGCGCGGGATTGCTCTGCGGCGCGCTGCTGCCATACGAGAACGCGTCTTGAACCCCCGCCCAGGGCTGTGGCTTTACGGGCGGCATAAACCGGTTACGGCCAGTTGTGGAAGCGCCGTAACGGAGCCCGAGAAAACTATGGATGCCGGCGATGCTCCTGCCGCGCACCTTGCCATTGGCCGTCTCGACGGTGCTATCCATCGCCGCCCCAACTGCGCTCCGAACCAGCAAGGCTCCGGCGCCTGCGGTCCAACTGGTGCGCAGCAGCAACTCCCGGCGGGACATGGTCATGGTTTAATCTCCTGGGAAAGATGCAGAATTCCGACTGCGCCGCGGCGGCTCTCGTAGTCTGTTCCGCCATTGGCGGCCGCAGGTTCAGCGTCCATTGTACTGAAGATAGAGCGAGCCAGCCCTTCAGTACTTCCGCCACGCGCTCGGCGCGCGAGCGTAGACTTCCCGGATCGCGTCAATTACGATGGCCAGTTTTTCGAACTGAACATATGCTCCCCGGGCGCTGATGGTCGTCGTTGGAGTGGTCGCAGGGCTAATCGGAGGCGCGGCATCGACACGCTTCCTACATTCCCTTGAGTTCCGTCATGGCTACTTTACAGTTCTTGCAGGTCACAGAGGTCTCTTTTGATGATCTCAATGACAGGCCGGTAGCCGCTTTTGGCGTTCTGTTGCACGGCTTCGGCCGTGGCACATGGGGAACCTCCAATCGCTGGCCGTTACGGTTGGTGATTTCGAAAGAACCCCTCCATCCATTCGATGCCGTATTTAACAAGGCCGCGACCATCCAAAAGAGTCGATGAAGCGGCCCCGACTGTGCCAATCTTTCCGCGTCCAGTCGCAAGGTAGTCGTTGGCGATCTGCGCGAAATGGTTCCTGGGCAAGGCGTCATTTACGGGTTCGGACGTGTCGAATTCTTCAAACGTCAGCCATTCTGGGCCGGCCGGCCCTGGCATGAGGCGTCGATATCTGCGGATCCGCTTGTTAGGAATTTGGGCAACAACTTACTTGGCTCACCTGTGGTGGTAGACTTTTAGGTGATGTTTTAAGGTCGCCAAGAAGTCTGCTGGAAAGGTGTCGCCACAAGTGCTGCTTACGCATCTCGTTAATCTTCTCGTCCATTCTGCGGCAATCGCCCCTACTCGTATCTCTTGGAATTGGGGCGGCGTCGCTTTCGCAGTATTTGTCTTTGCGGCAACCGAACTCGCGCTTTGGTGGAGCGGCGAGATGACTGGGAGATGGACCAAGAACGTGTTGATAGGCTTAGGGGCAGTTGTGGTCTCCTGGATCGGCCTCTTTGTGGTGTCCATTGTATTGACCGTTTTTGACGACCATCAAAACTTAGCAGGAGCAGCCGCAAGAATCAAAAAGGATGGGGCGTTCAGACGGGATGGGCTGATCTCGCAATTAAATTCCACTAGAGACGGTCTCGGGGGGCAGATCGCAAATCTGAAGACATCGTGCGCTGTAAAGGAAGGAATCAACCAGACTCTCCAAGCGCAAAACAGAACTCAGCAGAGCACTATTAATGGGTGTCTTAATCAGGCAATGAAGCTGCTGACTCCAGAAGCACAAAAGATAACCGCCTTGGTCCTACACAGTGAAGAAGAACCGCAAAACATGGTGGAATTTATTGTCATTATCAACAAAACGGTGGAGCACCCACGCGTGACCGTACAATGCAACAAAGTGGTAACAGGCGCACAGATAAATATTGTCGGAACTTTAACGTCTTCTAATGGGGGAATGATTAGAGATTCAGACAACGCATGGGAGGTAGAGATTCTTTCTCCAGCATGGTCACAGACAAGTCCTCTTTACGCTAGGCTCATCTACCAAGGAAGCAAGGGAATAGGATGCTCATTCATTCTTCACTAATGGTTTTCGCAATGGTGGCGCTTTGACAACTCGCCTCAATAGCTTTTGGAACTTCCGATACCCAGGCGGTTTTTTAGGCCGCTCTGCCGTTTCTTTTTCCTCGGCCTTGTGGTTTGAGGTTCGGTCTGACTCCGACATCACCCCGCCTCCTTCGCCGTCAGAACGTTCCATGTCAGGCGTCTTCCGGCGATGGCCGCTAGCACCATCAAGAATCGCGCACCATCTGTTGCTCTGCGCTCGTTGTAGCGGAATGCTTGCTCGTCAACATACCGAAACAGGTGGAACGGTTCGACGGACACATACGTTCCGCCGAGTCCGCGCTTTAGTAAGCTCCAAAAGTTTTCCAGCGTGTTCGTGTGGACGTTGCCCTGTACGTAGGACTCAAGATGATTAACCATCTCATGCGTGTACTCGGAGTCCATCTTCCAGTGCCCGCCGTGCTCGTCGGAGTGAATCGTGGCGCCCGGTTCTACCGTCTCGCGAATCGTGCCCTGCATGATCGGCTTGATGCGAGAAGGGACCACGGTAGCACGCACGCGCGAGGTTTTGCCATCGCTGGCGCGTTCGAGAATGCCGAGTACGACAGTCTTGTTATCCCCGCGACGGCTGTACATCTGCATTTTTACTTTCTTGTCGCGATGCATATTGCGAGCCTTGCCGCCGATGAAAGTCTCGTCTACCTCAACGTTGCCCGTCATCTTGTTTATCGTGCCGTGGTGCATCGCGTAGCGAATGCGCTGAAGCATAAACCATGCAGTCTTCTGAGTGACTCCGAGACCGCGCCCGATTTCGTAGGAGCTGATGCCGTTTTTGCAGTTGGCGAGCATCCACATTGCCGTGAGCCACTTGTCGAGTCCAACAGGCGAGTCTTCAAAGATCGTACCGACTTTCACGGAGAATTGCTTCGTGCAATCCAAGCATTTCCACATCAGGCGCGTCTTGAGAAACGAGAGCCGCTTGCCGTCACACTTCGGGCAAACAGGGCCATTTGGCCAACGAACAGCCGCTACAGCTTCAACGCACGTTCTAGGATCGGAGAAGAAGCGTATGGCTTCTAACAAACCTTTGTGTTCTAACGACTTAACCGTATCCATGAATCAACTATACCACCGTTGCTCAGGTGAGTCAAGTACTTATTGCCGGAATTTGCGCCTCGTGCTCAGCATAGTGAAGCAAAGTGATCGTATCCAACGGCGCGCCCAGCATCAGCACCTGAACGTCTGACTGCAGCGCTTTTTCGAAGGGTGAACCTCTTCCATATCCGTAT
>Ga0302324_100001979_pt1 | contig 48541 bp, 45 predicted proteins | sample Palsa_T0_1_FD_201949 | JGI IMG/M metagenome (GOLD analysis project Ga0302324, IMG submission 201949) | Peat permafrost microbial communities from Stordalen Mire near Abisko, Sweden - Palsa_T0_1 | ecosystem: Environmental > Terrestrial > Soil > Palsa > Peat permafrost | place: Sweden: Abisko...
CACCGTGCCCGCCACCACCACCACGGTGGGCACGACCACCACCACCGTGCCCGCCACCACCACGACCACCGTGCCCGCCACCACCACCACGGTGGGCACGACCACCACGACCGTGCCCGCCACCACCACGACCACCGTGCCCGTCACCACGACCACCGTGCCTGCCACCACCACCACGGTGGGCACGACCACCACCACCGTGCCCGCCACCACCACCACCGTGCCCGCCACCACCACCACCGTCCCCGTCGCCACCACCACCGTCCCCGCCGCCACCACGACCGTGCCCGCCGCCACCACCACGACCCCCTCGACGTCGACCACGACAACCAAGAAGTCCGGCCTGGCCTTCACCGGGGCCGACGTTCTCCGGCCTGTGGGGGTCTCACTGGGTGCCATGGGGGCCGGCGGGCTGCTCCTGTTGGCGACCCGGCGACGGCAGAGGCGACCATAACTCAGAGGCAGATCGTCGGGAACTCTTCCCTTTGACTGGGTCCTACATTTCAAGGCAGGAGGTCCGATGACCAATACCGCGAACCCCATTGGAAACGTGGAAATGGTGGCTGTGTCGCTCTACGTCTCCGACCTTGACCTGGCCATCGCCTGGTACGGCGAGAAGCTGGGCTTCCAGCCCATGTCGGTAGGCGCCGATGGGCACCGCTTCGCGGCCTACTCGATCGGAGGCGCCATCGTCGTCCTCGAGCCGATAGAAGCGGCGCTCGAGCCCGCCGCTCGCGGCTCCGAGAACACGACCCTCAACGTCATGATCGATCGAGACCCAGCCGACGTTCGCGTCGAACTCGTCAGCCGAGGGGTCACATGTAGCGAGCTCGCCCCCTCCCCGAACTACATTTCCTTCCTAGTTCGCGACCTGGATCTCAATCGCTTCTATATCTCGCGGGCCGTCACCGAACAGGCGCGGCGCGCCGTCGAAGAGACGGCCGCGGGCATGGTCCCGTCGTCGACCGCCGGCTAAAAGGCGCCGCGCTTCACGATCCTCCGGAATCGGGTATGGCTTGCGAATATCGAGCGAGCGGCCAGCGCTTGGCGAGAGCCTTCCACTCTCGGGATTCCCACCACTCAGCGGCACCGATCATCCCTGAGTGACGCAGCCAGGCAGGCGTCGGACAGAAAATCGGCTGTCGCCAATCACCCGCTCCGGAGTCGTCCGCGGGCTGCGCAGCCCAGGGCGGTGGCGCCGAAGCCGACCTCCGCCGCCAAGTACGCCCAGAATGCCCAGTCGGTTCGCGGGCGGTCGAGCCTCAGTGAAGCGAGCCGGGCGCCGGCGGCGCCCAGCCAGGTGACACCGACGGCCGCGTGCGCGGTGGGGTCGCCGCGCACGAGGGCCCATCCGCCCAGGGCGGCGTAAGTGCCGCCCAAACCGGCCCTGGTCTCGGCGAGGCCGCGCCCGGTGGTGGCAGGGAGGTCCAGGGCCGCTGCCACCCTATTCGGCATAACGACCCCGGCCAGGCCAGACAGCATGAGCGCGGCGCTGCTAAAACGTTCGAGTTCCACTTGATGGAGGTTAGAGCAGGTACCGGGTCTGCCAAACTGGCTGTTGAGTAAGGCGGATATTTAGCGACCCGATCTACTTTTGCGAGGGTCGGTTATCAAACCGCCCCATGGCCGCAGCCATCATCGTCGTCACCGGCGGTACGTTGGAATCAATGTTCTTCGCCCTGCTAGCCGTACTCGTGGTCCTGTTCGTAGTTCTCCCGCTCATAGGCATGGCCTTGTGGGCGCTGATGACCACGGTCCTGGTCGGCTTGGTGATAGGCGCTTTGGGTCGCTTGGTCGTTCCCGGCCGCCATCGCATCGGCTTCCTGGCCACCGTCGCCGCCGGTTTGTGCGGAAGCATCATCGGTGGCTTCGTCGGTCAGCACGTCCTGGACGTCGGCTGGGCCTTGACGGTCCTGATCGAGATAGCCGTCTCCGCTGGCGTCGTGGTCCTCCTGGGGGGCCGAAGCCGGCACCTGTCGGCCGGTTGATTCTCATACCAGACGTCGGAGGGAAAAAAGTTCAGAAGCTACAGCTGATCGTCGGGAGCACCCGTCCGACGAGGTCCGCTGACCGGGTCTGGCCGTGGGGAAGAGCACGGCGCTTTCGACGTGGAAGTCATTGATCTGCGCGACTGGGATCTGCCCATGTTCGCCGAGCACATCGGCTCCATCGGCGACCGCAAGGATCCTACGTACTCGGACCCAATCGTGAAACGTTGGAACACCAAGATCAAGGAAGCCGACGCCTACCTGGTCGTGACCCCGGAGTACAACCACAGCATTCCGGCAGTGCTCAAGAACGCCATCGACAGCGTCTTCGTATCGTTCGCCCTTCGCAACAAGCCGATCGCGGCGGTCTCCTACAGCGGCGGCATCGCAGGAGGAACGAGGGCGATCGAGCACCTGGCCCACATCGTGATCGAGGCCGGAGCGGTACCGCTCCGCAATAGCGTCATCATCCCGTTCGTATCCGCCGCGTTCGACGAGGCGGGCCAACCGACCGACCCGGCGTCAGAAATCGCGCTCACCATCGCCCTCGACGACCTGGCCTGGTGGTCCACCGTATTGACCAGGGCGCGCTCGGACGGCGAACTGGCGCCCGGGAGCTTTCGCGCCCGCGCCGCGGCTGCCGCGTCGGGCCGCTGACCGGGCGCGGCCGCGTTTGTGCCCCTGTAACCTGATCAGCCGTGTCGAACATCGCCCAGTCAGAGATAATCGCCGACGTTTGGACCGTGGACCCAGACGGCCACGGTGACCAACGGGGGCGCTTCTACGAAACCTATCGCCGATCCTGGTTCCCACTCGGGCGGGAAATGGTGCAAGGCAATCGCTCGGACAAGGCCGCCGGCGCCGTGGTCGGCCTGCACTACCACCTCCACCAGTCCGACTACTGGCTGTGCCCCCGCGGCATCGCCCGCGTCGTCCTCCACGATCTGAGAGAGGGCTCGACGACCGAGGGCGCCACCCAACACCTGGAGATCAGCGGAGACAACTGCCGGGGGGTATTCATTCCGCCGGGAGTTGCGCATGGCTTTGCATCACTCAGCGACCTGACGCTCACCTACCTGGTCGACAGCTACTACAACGCGGAGGATGAACTGGGGGTGGCATGGGACGACCCCCAGATCGGCGCGGATTGGGGTGTGACAGATCCCATCCTTTCGGCGAGGGATCAGAACAACCCCCTCCGGGCGCACCTCCCCGAGGGCCGGCGCCCGTACATCGGGCTACGGACGTAACGGTCCGTATTCTGTCGTCGTGATACAGCCTCGTCGCGGCGTCGCCGCGTTCGATTTCGACGGCACGCTCGTGAGGGGGGACAGCCTCCCCCGCTTCCTTGCTCGTCTGTTGGGACGGTGCCGTTTCACTGCCGTCCTGGTCCGATCCGGGCCCTCGATGCTCCGTGGCTACGTCCGATCCGGCCGGGATGGATCCAAGTCGGCCTTGTTGGCGAAGGCGGTCGCAGGCCTCCCCGTCGAGCAAGCCGCCGCTACGGGCGAGGCGTTCGCTCGCGTCCTCGCAGAACGGGTGCGGCCCGACATGGCCCGCAGCTTGGCTTGGCATCAGAACCGAGATCACGAGCGGATACTGGTCTCCGCGTCGCTGGCCATCTACTTGGAGCCGTTCGGTCGACTCAGTGGGTTCGATCAGGTGATCGCCACCCGGCTCGAAGTCGGGGAGGACGGCCGCCTGACGGGCCGGATCGAGGGCCCCAACGTCAGGGCGGCCCAGAAAGCGCTCCGGCTGACCCACGCCATCGGCCCGGACCCCGTCGAGATGTGGGCCTACGGCGACAGCGCGGGGGACCGCGAGATGCTGGCCATGGCGGACCACCCGGTCTGGGCCGGCGCCAGGCGCAACACCCGGGGGGGTCTCGGCTGACGGCGAGGGCATCCATCGGCCAGAATGTGCCGATGGCTCCTAAGGCTCTGATCACCGGCATCACCGGCCAGGACGGCTCCTACCTGGCCGAGTTCCTACTTGCTCGCGGCTACGACGTGATCGGCCTGCACCGCCGCACCAGCACGGTGACTTTCGAGCGCATCGCCCACCTAACCGACCGTTTGACGCTCGTCCCCGCCGACCTAATGGACGAATCCTCGATGATCCGCCTGTTGCGCGATCATCGACCGGGCGAGGTGTACAACCTGGCGGCTCAGTCCTTTGTGCAGACGTCCTTCGCCCAGCCCTTGTTGACGGGCGAAGTGACCGCCCTCGGCGTTACCCGCCTCCTCGACGCCATACTGCTCGTGGATCCCTCGATTCGGTTCTATCAGGCGAGTTCGAGCGAGATGTTCGGCAAGGTCGTGGAAGTACCCCAGACCGAGCGGACTCCCTTCTACCCGCGCAGCCCTTACGGTGTGGCCAAGCTGTACGGGCATTGGATCACGGTCAACTACCGGGAGAGCTATGGCATGCACGCCAGCTCCGGAATCCTGTTCAATCACGAGAGCCCGCGCCGTGGCCTCGAATTCGTCACCCGCAAGGTGACCTTCAATGCGGCCGCCATCAAGCTCGGCCTGCAGAAGTCGGTGTCGCTCGGAAACCTGGAAGCCCAGCGCGACTGGGGCTTCGCCGCCGACTACGTGCATGCCATGTGGCTGATGCTTCAGCAGGACGAACCCGGTGACTACGTGATCGCGACGGGCCAGACCCATCCCGTGCGCGAGTTGTGCGAGATCGCGTTCGACCAAGTCGGTCTCGATTGGGAGGACCACGTGGTCGTCGACCAGCAGTTCTTTCGCCCGGCTGAAGTCGACTTGCTGATCGGAGATCCCAGCAAGGCCACGGACCAGCTCGGCTGGAAGCCCGAAGTCGGCTTCGAGGACCTCATCCGGATGATGGTTGACGCCGACCTGGCCGCGCTCAAGAAAGGCAGCTAGCCCAAGGGCGAGCGAGTGCTAGGCCGGCTCTGTCCTGTGAGCGACGGCTCCGCTGGCCTTGGAGACGAGACGGGTGACCCCCCATCGGGTAACCAGCGCCAGCGCCTCCACGACGATCGAGCTCGACATTTTCGACTGACCCAATTCTCTATCCACGAAACTGATCGGCACTTCCGCGATCCTCGCTTCGACGCGTGCGGCCCGATACGTCATCTCGATCTGGAAGCCGTAGCCGTCCGCCCGCACGCTGTCGATATTCATCGATCGCAGCAAGTCCGCCCGGTACACACGAAAGCCTGACGTCATGTCGCGCACGGGCACGCCCAGCATGAAGGCCGAATAGGCGTTGCCGGCTCGGGACAGGAGTCTCCGGTGGAGGCTCCAGTTCGGAATCGATCCTCCGGGTACGTAGCGGGACCCGACAACCAAATCGTGGTCGTCGAGGGCGTTGATCAGCGACGGCAGCGCATGCGGGTCGTGGGAGAGGTCCGAGTCCATTTCGACGAGCACCTCGGCTCCCCGATCCAGGCCCCAAGCAAAGCCGGCTCGGTAGGCGTCACCGAGACCCTGCCGCTTGTCCCGCTTTAGCACCTCGATCGCTCCGAGCTTCTCACCGACCTTCTCGGCCAGATCGGCCGTCCCGTCGGGGCTGCCGTCATCGACTACCAGGACCCGCGCATCCGGGCGAGCGACCCGAGTCCGCCGCAAGACTTCCTCGATGGTGCCTGCCTCGTTGAAGGTCGGCAGGACGACGAGGACCCTCATCCGACCAAGTCTAAAGGTCGCGCCGGGCTAGCCATCCACGTGCAGGCCGGCGATTCCGACCGACACGTCCACCACCTCGTTCCGGACCGGTGCCTTGGAGAAGCGCTCCCTCTTCTGCTGCTCGAGGGAATCCTCGATGAGAATGCGGTTTATCCGGATCAGGTCGGCGATTACCCCCAAGGCGAGCGTGATGGTGGCGGCAATGATCGCAACGCTTCCAATCACGAGAGACTGCAGGTGCCTCGCCACCCCCCCGTTGTCGTTGGTTAGCGCTAGCAATAGCAGGAAGCGGACGAACGGAACCAGGCCGAGGACAAACAACCCACCTCCCAGCCCGGCGAAAAGGGTAAACGGCCTGTACATGACGTACGCGCGCAGAATGGTCGACGCCGACTTCATGACGTGCTCAGGTGTGCTGCGAAACAGCCGTGATTCGCGGGTCTTCGGGTTGGTCTCGATCGGGACGCTCTCGATTTTGAGTCGCTTGTTCCCCGCTTGGATGATGGTCTCCATGCAGTAGCTGAACCTGGTGACCGTGTTGAGCCTGATGAGCGATTCTCGTGAGTAGGCTCGGAAGCCGCTCGCCGCGTCCGGAAGCTCGGTGCCAGCCGCGAAGTTTACGACTGCACTTCCAAACCTCTGCAGCCGTTTCTTGATCGGCGAGAAGTGCTCGATGGTGTGGGTTTGCCGATCAGCAATCACGATGTCGGCGCGTCCTTCGAGTACGGGTCGCACCAGATCCGGTATTCGATCGCTCGGGTATTGGTTGTCGCCGTCGGTATTGACGACGACATCGGCACCCAGCTTGAGTGCCATCAGCACCCCGTCGCGAAACGAGGCTCCGAGGCCCATGTTGCCGGTGTGATGGACGAAATGTTTCACGCCGAGCTGGCGGGCCACCTCGACGGTGCGGTCACTTGATCCGTCGTCGATGACCAGAAACTCCAGTTCGTCGACTCCGGGAATCTCTCGAGGCATCTTCTCGAAGACGAGAGGGAGGGTTTCCTCCTCGTTGAGGCACGGGATCTGGATCACGACCTTTACCATCGCGTCAGATACGACCGTCTTCGACGGAGGCCACGACCCATGGCACTACACCGTCGATCAGGGCATACTCCGAAGTTGTGGCCATGAAGCGGAGCTGCTCGGCCACGTAACCGGTACGTTCCGACATCACGCCAGGGTACCTCCAGTCGCAGGGTGAAAACGACGTGGAACCTGCCCACTGTCCGACCGCGTCACCTTCAGACCCTGATGGAGAAGGGTCGGTGATCGCTGAGCATCGGGCTGTAATAGGGATCGACCGCGTCCCTTGGGTGCCACCTGGTGCCGAACAACGGCCCGTCCATCGGATGCTCGTACCCGCTGCGGCTGGCGCTCTCGTAGTGAAACAGCTCGGCAAACGGCGTGTAAACGACCTCGTAGCCCGCCTGGCGGATCCGCAGGCAAAGGTCGACGTCGTTGTAGGCCACTCGCAGGCGTTCGTCATTGCCACCCACCCGCCAAAACACAGAGGGGCGGATCATGGTGCAGGCACCCGTGACCGCGCTGGCGTTACGTATTAGGTCACCGCGGTTCCAGTAGCCGCCGAAGTTGATGTTGCCGGCCCATCCGCCCCAGACTCCCACCATGATCCCCTCGTGCTGCGCGGAGCCATCGGGGAAGTACAAACGTCCGCCGACGGCCCCCACCTCGGGGCGCATGGCTAGCTCGAGTAGTGCTTGGATCCAGTCGGGGGTGATGATCTTGGTGTCGTTGTTGAGGAAGAGCAGCGCATCGCATTCGACCGACCTGGCGGCATAGTTCATCATCCGGGCGTAGTTGAACCGCAATGGGTATCGGATGACGTGGGCCGTCGTCGCCGCCAGGTAGCCGAGCGTCTGCGGGTCGGTGCTCTGGTTATCGATGATCAGGATCTCGAAGTTCTTGTAGGTGGACAGCTCGAGGATGCTGTCGATGCACCGCTTGAGGAGCTCGGCCCCATCCTTCGTGGGAATGATGATGGCGACGCGAGGCTGGCCTCGAAGGTCGTAGCGGGGGCGGAAACAGCCCGGAAGGCGCGTGACGTCTACGCGGCCGGAGAAGCCTCTCCTGACCAGCGCGTCGCTGATCGCCCGCCGTGATGCATCCAGTGCGTAGGGCTTGGCGTCGACGACATCGGCCGCCGAGCCCGGTACCGCCCTCCACGTGTACAGCGGCTCGGGGATGTGGGCCACCCGATCGGTCATCTCGGCCAACCGCAGCATCAGGTCGTGGTCTTGGCTGCCGTCGTATTCGGGGCGAAGGCCACCGGCTTCGCTGAGTAGCGACCTGCGCACGACCGCCAGATGGCTCACATAGTTGTGGTTCATCAACTGGTCAGGCGACCAGTCGGGCTTGATGTGCGGATCATAGAGATCCCCGTCCACGCCGACCTTGTCTTCGTCGGAGTAGATGACATCGAGCGTCGGATCGGCGTCGATCCATCTAGCCACCTGGGCCAACGCATGAGGCTTCAAGAGGTCGTCGTGGTCAACGAAGGTGACGAACTCACCGTCGGCGACGTCGATGGCCGCGTTGGTCGCGCCCGATATCCCCGTCGATCCCGGCAGCTCGACCACCGCTATCGATGGGTCGTCGGATAGGGACGCGAGCACCTCGCAGGTCTCGGCCCGGTCCGATCCGTCGTTGGCGATGCACAGCTGCCAGTTGGTGTAGACCTGGGCTCGCACCGAGTCGATCGCCTCGAGGAGAACCTGTCGGTCGGTGTTGTACACGGGCATGACGATCGAGAATCTGGGCCGGTGACGAAGTCGGTCCAGGTCGTGACGAATGGCACGCAGCGCTACCGGATTCGGCCCGTAGCGTTCGACCCAAAGTCGGTAGCGCTCGCGCTCGGTAGCGGGCTCGTGCTCGAACACAGGCGGCGGCTCCGGAGTGCCGGCTGGTCTTAGATCGACCGCCACGGGCCGGCCGCGCCGCTGCAGGGGGTTGGAGTCGTCGTCGGCCGGCCAGCGCGGTTCGCCTGGTCCCGCCTCGATCCCGCAGTGCCCCAAGGCGCGCCTTAGGGCCGCAACCCGCTTTCCCTGGCTGTATCCCTCGACGACCAACCGGCTGGCGGTGGTTGAAAATGTCGTCAACACCGATCTATTTGAAAGCAACTGCCAGCTTCGGGCCACGATATCGGCGTCTGACCCGTAGACCGCGAGCGGGCGCAACGGCCCCAGGTCGAGGTTTCCGACTGCGAACGGGGTGGCGATGAACGGGGTGCCGGCCTCCAGGGCTTGCAGGATTACGGCCGCCTGACCAATACCGTGCCCGTGAGCTGCGATGAGGATCCGGGAGGATCGAATGACCTCCTCGAGCCGATTGCAAGCGACGATCGTGGCGCGTGAGATCTTGGCCGCTTCCTCCAGCATGGGCGTCGGATAATCCGACACGACCGTGCATTCGATACTGGGATCCCGCCACCTGATTTGCGGGAGGATCGTCTCGAGGACTCGCATGGCAGCATCCTCGTTGCCACCGATGACGTCGTGGCCCTCGACGGCTGCGACGACGATGCCACTTCTGCCCGCGACCACGTCGTCGGACCCGTTCGACGCCAATGCAGGTGGAATGTGGAACACCGGCGTGTTCGGGAGCGACACAGGCAGGAATTCAGCGTCCTGCCTGGACTCGCACCACAAGGCGTCGGCCCACAGTCCCAGAGTTCCGATCCGCTGCTCAACTGACAGCCGCACCAGGTCCAAGCCAGCCCACTCGTCGCCGGGCGTGATCGGCCCCAGAGCCATCATCTCGCGGAACGAGAGCCAGGGCCAGAACAGAACCTTCAATGCTTGGGGTTGGGTCTTGTCGATCCACTGGCGCGCGCTGGAGTGGAGCGCGGTAGCCGTGAAAATGATATGTGAGAACGAAGCGACCTCTCCCTCTAACCACGCCTTCCAGTCGATCGGCCCTTCGTGCACTTGTATTCCCCGCGACCGCAAGCCAGAGGCGTCGTCAGGATTCGGGCAGCGCTCCGCCGAGGCCACCACTATCTCGCTATGGCGGCTGAGAGCGCCGAGTGATTCGACCAATTCCCACACCGACCGTCGCTCGGGCCTGAGCGTCCCGGACTCCAGGGCTCCGGTCAGCACGAGGATTCGGCTCACGCCATCGTCAGCGCTCGGCAACCGGCCTCCAGAGACCCCCGTGCTCCATCGAGGCTCGCAAACCAGGCGCATCCCAAGATGGTTGAGGTGCGCCAAAACCTCGGCAATCACCGACTCGGGGTCGTCATCCGAGGGGTCGATGGTCGTCCCCATCACGATCGAGGCCCGCACGGCCAGCTGCTCGCACGATGCGACGGCAACGTCCTGACGAAACAGTCCGCCCTCTACCCCGCCGGCCGTAGCCTGGTCCGGAATCACGCCGCCTATGCCGAAAGGGCCTTCCAACAGGTCCGAGAGCCTCGGCTCCGGAACGGAGCCTTGGGCCCGGCCAAGGACCAGCCATCCCGAAATACCGGCCGTCGCTGCGAGTGTCACCGCCGCCCCATAGGGCCTGTCGCCGTCCTGGTGGCGGACGTAGATCGGCGAGCTCATAGAACGCGAGATCGCAAACGCCCGTAGACGTCACGAAACGGCTTCGCCACCCGGAAGAGGCGGGTCGCGTATATGCGGTCTATCTCAGCGCGTAGCTGGGCGATGTGGATCTCGGCCTCGGAAGCCGTCCGCGAGTGCATCGAGCGGCCTTTCGACGATCCGGAGTGCCACTCGCCCTCGGCCAGAAGGTCCAGCTGTCCCAACTGCTTCGCGAGAGCGAGTCGCTCACGAACCAGGCTACGTCGCAGTCCCTCGTTGACCGCCTCGAGCACTTGTACCCGACCGGCCAACTCGGCCAACCGCGGCCCCATCGTCTGGGCGAGCCTGCGACCCGCGGCCGCGATCAGGGGCCCGGCCAGCGCGTCGAACGACAAGTCAGCCTTCTCGATGAGGTGGTCGCGAATCCCGTCGCCGTCTCGGGCGTCCACCTCGCCGGACAACGCGACGACATCGGAACGGCCGCCGAAAGCCATCCCCGCCTGATCGGCCCATGCAGAGGTTCCCCACCCGTCATTGACGACGATGACCGGGCGCAGCAGACCGGCAGCCAGAGCCGCCAGTCCTGGAGAGTCGGTGACGACCAGGTCGGCAGCGCCCACCATGGCCACCAGATCCACAGGAGCCAGGTGTTCAGGTACGACAACCGACTCCCAATCGGCCTGGCGTGCCACCGCAGCCAGGGCGTCGGAACTTGATTCGCTCGCTCCTTCCCGGGGATCCAGGTGGCTGAGCACAAACGCACGCGACTTCGGGATGGACCCGACGACCTGCAAGTACCGGCCCCGCAGGGCCACAAAATCCCCGGCGAACAGCCGCCCGACGAGCGCCAACGCATCCGCCGGGGCGCTGGACCGCCCGTCGCCGAAGTGGTGCACGGCCGTCGACGAGTGATCTTGTGCCGCTTCCGCGAGCTGCGACGGCAGCTCGCCCGGACCAACGACCAAACCATCCAGCTCGGAGAGCGCGGGGGTCGCCGACCGGCCGGTCCCGGCGGTCAACGGGTAGATGGACTCGCCGTCGAAGCCGGACTTCGCTTCGGAGGTCAGAGAGCAAGCTCGGACCTCGACGCCGGCGAGGCGGCGGCGCAATTCGGCGATGATGACGGCGGTGCGGATCTGTTGCAAGGCCAACAGCTCGCCCGCCGGGTTCGCGTCGAGGACTCCTATGACCGGGCGGGGTGCCACGGCGGAAAGGTGTCCGGCGATCTGGGTGAGTTGATTTCGGAGGACCACCAGCTCGCGATCCTTCGCGCTCAGCACTTCCGCCACTGCGCCGCTGTCGGAGTGGAGAGGGACGGCCGTCAGCACGAACTGGTACGTGGTGCTGTCAGGGTCCGCCGCCACCTTGGCGATGACGTCATCAGGAAAGTCGGAGGGCGACACCGGGATCTCCGTTTGGAATGGTGAAGCGGTCGTCCGACGGACGTGGACGGCCACGAACCCGGCCTCGGTCAGGAGATCCTCGAGGCTGGCGCGGGTAAAGAAGCGGACGTGGGTATCGTCCAGCAGGCCCAGAGAGCGATACTCGAACTGGCCCTCGAGGAGGGCGAGCCTCACCGAGCCGTGGGCCACGTTGGGGATCGAGAGTACGACAAACCCGTTCTCCCGGAGAAGGGCTTTGGCCTGGCGCAGGGTGGATACGGGATCCCGGAGGTGCTCGAGCACGTCGGCGAAAACCACGACGTCGAAGGTCTCGCCGGCCAGCTCGGCGCCGAGATCCATCTGCTCCAGATCGCCCACCACCAGGCGCTCCAGATAGGGCCTGGCTTCGTTGGCCGCGTCTGGGTCGATCTCGACCCCCGAGACTTGGTTGTCTCGGTCGCCAAGAGCTTTGGCGAGGTATCCGGTTGCGCATCCGACGTCAAGCACGCGCTTACCGGTCCCAACCAGTTCGAGAACGAGACCGTGCGACGTGTTGTCGTTGTCCGGATCGGGCTCAGCGTTGTACTTCATTGGCCTCCGATCCTTTCGATCGAGTGTCGGAGGTCGTCACCACCGGACTAGCTGTCGTCATCGGCGACCACCCTCCATTCGCCCCCGAGCGCCACGATCCCGGACCGGTCGTGCAGAGGCCCGCGCTCGACATCGAACCTGAGGAGGTCACGTCGGGCATCAAAGGTTTGGACCAGGCCGTAATCGTGAAGCGAAACCGTCAGGTCGTAGGTGCCGGGCAACAAGCGAAATGAATCGAATGACACGTCTACGTGGCCGGTGCCCTCGATCTTGTCCGGCACACAGTCGGTGTCCTTGCTCGTCGGCGCCGAAACCTCGAAGCCCTCCAGCGTGCGGATCGAGATACCGAAGACAGGCTGCTCGATCGGCTGCTGGGTTTCGTAAAAAAGTCGAAGCCAAGCCGGTTCCCCGCAGCGCAATCGGGCCGCCGGTTGCGCGTCTCGATCCAACCAATCCACTCCGACGATCCGGCCTTCTCCAGTTCCCCAGCGAGCGTGACCCGCCTCGTCAACCTGGCGGTCCACGTGAACCGTCTCCGTGTAGGCCTCGATAACCGATCTTGGAGTCCCGACGTCCATGAGGTGCCCGTGGCTAAACCAGGCCACCCGGTCACAAAGGTTCTGAACGACAGCGAGTCCGTGGCTGACGATGACAACGGTCTTGCCGGCGTGCCGCAGCTCCGTAAACTTCTCGTTGCACTTCCGCTGGAACGCCTCATCCCCGACGGCCAGCACTTCGTCGACGAACAGCACGTCGGGGTCGACGTTGATGGCCACGGAGAAGCCCAGCCGCACGTACATGCCCGACGAATAGTTCTTTACAGGTTCGTCGATGAATTCTCCGACGCCTGCGAAGTCGACGATCTGATCGAACTTGCCCTTTAGCTCCCTCTGCGAGACCCCGAGAATGGCTCCATTCAGGAACACGTTCTCCCGTCCCGAGAGCTCAGGGTGGAACCCGGCACCCAGCTCGAGCAACGCCGAGACCTTGCCGTCGACTCGCACGCTTCCGTGGTCGGGACGCAGGATCTTGGTCAGGCACTTGAGCATGGTGCTCTTGCCCGATCCGTTCTCGCCGATCAGGCCGAACGTCTCGCCCTCGAGCACCCCAAAGGACACTTCGCGCAGCGCCCAGAAGTCTTCAGCGATCACGCGGCGACCCCGCATGACCGTGGCCTTGAGGGAGTTGTTGCGCTCCTTGATGAGACGAAACTTCTTCGAGACATTCGATGCTTCGACGACGACCCGCCGGTCCATCAGAGTTCCTCCGCCAGGCGGCGCTTCAACCGGCGTTGGCGGAGTCGCTCAGAGCCGCACACCCTCCCGGCCCGCGAGAAGCCCTGAGCTCAGCCATCCGTCGCATTTTAGCGGCGGGCGAACCCCGGTGTCGGTCAATCGGTGGACCCATGGACGCCTGTCGTGGTTCGTGCTGATGTATTACATACTTTGGTGCGGATGGCAGGGCCGTCCTTCATTGAACGTTCGACGGCGGGGACTCCGCCCCGTCCGGCGACGGGGTCCGAGGGCTCCGTGCTCTTCCTTTTGTGTGCACGCGACGGCGGGATCCGCGGGCGTCCCACCAGATCAGGGACAGGGAGACCACCACGCCCGCTCCCGTCAGGGCGGCGCCCACCCCCTCGCCTGGAGCGGTGTATGTCACGTCGACCCGGTGACGACCGGCCGGCACCGCGACCGCCACCATGGCGTCGTCGGCCGGCGCGAGCTTGGCGGGCCTGCCGTCGACGGTGACCGACCAGCCAGGTTGCTGCATCGCATCGGCGACGACCAGGTACCCCGAGCCCGACGCCGTCACATCGGCGGAGATCCGGTCGCCAGAATCGTCGGTGACGGTCACGTTGGCGCCATCACCCGAGCCTTGCGGGCCGGCCCCGTTCAACACGACTTCGTTGGTTGGGATGCCCGCCGCGAGAGCGTCGACTCGTCCCGACGACGTTGGTATCACGACGGCCTCGGACGCCCACCGGATGCGCGGCAGAGCATCGAGGCGTTGGTAGACGATGGAACCGGGATCGGCGTGGACGAGCCTCAAGCCGTCCGGCTCGGGCTCCACCAGGCCGCAGGAAGCGGCGCCGGCCCCACCCGAGACCACGAGCGGGCCCTTGGCTCCGGCTTCTGTCCAGGTCGCCACGAAAGTCCCACCGGACGTGAGTTCCTCACCCGGGATGGCGATCGAAAGGTCGCTCCCGGTCGGGGCCCCGGTCGCCAGGTAGCGTCCCGACGAGATCCTCTGCGTTCCCGAGGACAGGGACACGTCGACCGTGACCCCATCGGACGGGTTGGCTGGCACGAGAGCTTGCTCGAGCCGGACCGTCACGCCCCTCATGGGCTTCTCGGGGACGGTACAGGTGATCGGTCCGGTAGCGGTGCTCACCGTCCCCGACGCGGCTGGGACGGGCTGCACCACCCCAGCCAAACCGCTCGGCGGAGTGACGAAATACCTGACGCCCATCTGGTCGAGTATCGGTTGGTCACCGACGTTGGTCTGGTTGAGAGACGCCCCAAAATCGGAGAACGTCGGGGTGATCATCACCCCTGGGTCGATCTTCTGGAGCAGCTGCTGCCAGGCCGGCTCCACGAGGGCGTGACCGGTAGGGGTTCGCAGCCCGTAGTACAACGACGTAGCCGGGTACATGGTCTGGCCGGAGGACGCGTAGCGATCGTGACCCAGGTTCGCTTCCAGGAACTTGTGGGTCGCCGTGTTGGGGTAGAAGCTCTTCGGGTTGTCGCCCGGCAGCACGGCGTGGAAGAACTGGACGCCGGGCGCCGCAATCAGGATGGGAACGACGAGAAACGCGAACGTCTGCGAGGGCCGGCGCCGAACCCACCGGATACCCACTAAGGCGAAACCCGCTAGCAGGAGCAGACCCGGGATCCAGCTGACGTGTACGACCTCGCGGAGGTAGTGGCCTGAGACCGCCGAGCGGTGACCCCGCCTAACGATCAAGATACCGGCGACGCCGGCGCCGACCCAGACGGCCGCGGTCCAGACGTAGCCGGCCCAAGCGGTCCGGACGTTCGGTTGAAAGTGCGACCCCGTCTCCGAGGGTCCATCCGGACCGTCACGTGGAGCGGTGAGCCAGTCGAAGCCGACAGCGGCCAGGATGGCCAGGGCGAACCCGAGGACCGACCGGATGCGGCCGATGAAGTTGTCAGCAAAGACCGGAAGGTGGGCGGTGAACGACCGAGCGGTCGGGCTCGCCCATCCGAGCATGAGTATGGCTATCGCGGCCACCACGAAAAAGCCCCGGACCCCCCCGCTGTCGAAGCGGCCGCGGCCATCCCCACCGTCACGGCCGCGGCGACGAAATCCAAAGGCGGCACCGGCGATGGCCAATACCACGGCGACCGCTCCGACGTAGGCAACCAGCTCGATCGCGTTGACGTTGCCCCTGGAAGGAGTGCCAGCGACACACAGGCCATACGCATTTGGGACCACGAGCGTGACCAGTCCCGACACCGGCAGCCCGGCAGCGGCATCCCCGGTCCGGTAGGCAAGTGGTGCCTGCCCGAACCAGTAGGCAAACGGCAGCATCTGAACTGCGGCCAGGACCGCACCGAGCGCAACCCCGCCCGCGGCCATGGCTCCGACGATGACAGCCCGACGGATCGAGCGCCTGTAAAGGAACCACACCCGAACGAGCAGGTAGGCCCCCGCCATGTACAGGGCGTAACCGGTTACCTCGGGGAACCCCCCGAGCAGCATGGAAGCCACGACGATGGCGAGGAGCACGAGATCCAACGGCCGGGCCCGAGCGATCAGACGTTCCAAGGCCCAGAACAAGGCCGGGATCAGCGCCGCGACCCGAGTTTGGGGCCAGTTGGTCCACATCACCATGAACCCAGACGTGGCGTATATAAGGCCGGCAAGCGAGGCGGCCGGTCGGCTTATGGAAAAGCGGCGAAGGAAGAGGAACATGCCTCCGATGGCGGCCACCCAGGTGAGCAGGATGACGAAAGCCGGGGCGACGCTCAGGGGCAGGATGAAGTACGGCAGGGACAAGGGGTCCAGCAGCCCGAGATCGGGAACCGACGAAAGTGGCGAGCCACCCCCCACGATGTCCTGCCAGCTCGCCAGATGACCGCTGAAGAGCTGACCGCGGATGTGGGCGATCCCCGGCATGACAGAGTCGATGGTGTCGCCCGTGCACGCCTCGTGGCCGAGCGAGTCGGCCCCGCCCGCGCGCCACGGAAAATAGTTGGTGAGCGAGTTGACCGAAAGGAGGGTCCGGGCTCCTACCAGCGAAGGGCCAAGACAGAAAGCCGCCGATCCGGCCACGACCGCCCACGCGTACCAGTCCCGCCAGGACCGGCCAACCGGCGAATGGTCGTCCGTCCGGGTGTCACTCGCGAGATCCGCCTCCTGGTCGCCCATCACCCGGCCTGGAAGTTACGACTCAGCAGGTGCCAGCTCGCTCACGTCGGTCGCTCGCTCGATTACCTGGTCGATGAAGCCGTATTCCTTGGCCGCTTGCGCCGTAAACCAGCGATCACGATCCGAGTCCGCTTCGATCCTCTCCAAGGATTGACCGGTATGGAACGCGATCCTTTCAGCCATCATTTTCTTAAGGTAGATGATCTGCTCCGCCTGGATGGCGATGTCGGTTGCCTGGCCGCGGGCTTGTCCCGAAGGCTGATGCATGAGTATCCGGGAGTGAGGAAGCGAGTACCGCTTTCCTTTCGCTCCGGAGCAGAGCAGGAACTGTCCCATCGATGCGGCCAGACCCATGCACACGGTCGAGATATCGCACGGAACGAACTGCATGGTGTCGTAAATCGCCAGGCCGGAGGTCACAGATCCACCTGGAGAGTTGATATAGAGGCTGATGTCCCGACTCGGGTCCTCAGCGGCGAGAAGCAACAGTTGGGCGCAGATCAGGTTGGCGCTGGTGTCGTCGACTTCTGTCCCGAGGAAGACGATGCGCTCCTTGAGCAAGCGTCGATACACGTCGCCGACTCCATCGGTCGGGTTTACCTGGGCTGATACCAGCGGGAGGGTCAACGAAGCCATGCGTTGAGGGTATCCGGTCGTGGCGCCGACAAGGAGTGACCGGGACGTGGAGCCCATATCAGAAGCGCCCCGGACTGCGGACGATAGAATGGGTGTCGTAGCGGGCGTGGCGAAACTGGCAGACGCGCCAGGTTTAGGTCCTGGTCCTGAGAGGGGTGGAGGTTCGAGTCCTCTCGCCCGCACACTCTCGCCTGCATTACCACCGGCTCGGCGCCCGCGCCTGCGGGCCATCGTCGGGCCGGGGGGACTTGGCCCGGGATCGTGCCGTGGCCGCTCACCTGGTTCCGTGAACATCCGGACCCCGGCGTCTTCTGCGAAAACCTGCCGCATGGGTCCAGGGACCGGACACGGTCAACTTGGCCCTCGGGACCTCCGAGCGGTAACCCCGCTCGTCGGTCGAGCGGCCCGAATCAACCTGTAGCGAAAGGTAGGCGGCCCCACCGAGCGGTATCGGAAGCCAGAAGTTGATGAGACGGTAGGCGACGACCCCCAGGGTGGCGACGCCCCTCGCGGTTCCGAAACCGACGAGGATCGAGGTCAGGGTCGCTTCCACCACGCCTAGGCCGCCGGGGGTAAGCGGTATCACGGCCAGAACGTTCGCCAGGCCGTAGGCCACCAGCAATCCGTCGGGATTGACCCAATGTCCGAAGGCACCTACGAACACGGCCAAGGATGCCGCATCAAGAAGCCAGTTCGCGGTGGCCCAGGCCATGGCTCGAGCTAGGTCACGGCGTTGCCGTCCGAGCTCCTCGATCCTCCTGGCAATTTGGACGAACGACCGCCGGAAAGCCTGTCCGTCGACGAACGGGAGCCGGAAGGCGGCCCGCTCGAGTGCCGCACCGACGCGTTCTTCACCTCTGGTGAAGCCGAACACCAAGCCGGCTGCGCCAAGCAGCAGGATGAGTCCGGCGGCCGCGGCGATCAGATACACGGCTGAGAATCCCCAGACCGGGATGGAGACGATCAGCGCGACCCACAAGATCAGGTTGAGCACGACGGCCGAGCCGATCCCCTGCATGGCCAGAGCGAACCCGACGTCACCTCCAGCCACGCCGGCTTGGGTCATCAGTCGATATCCGAGCGCAGCCCCCGTGGCGGAACCGCCCGGCGCGCAATGACTGACCGACAGGGTCGACAGCTGAATTCGGAGGATCGTGGACAGGCTCGGTTTGTGCCCGCCGGGTAACACGGTCCGCGTCAGCATGGCGTAACACAACAGGGAAGCGGCCTCGAGACCCACCCCGGCGAGAAGCAGCAGTGGGTTGACTTGAGTGATCAGGTGTGCGACTTTTCGAGGCCCGGCCAGCTGCGGGACGACCAAATATTCCACGATCAAGGCCAGGATCAGGAGTCGTCCGATGTGCCATATGGGAGCGGGTAGAAGTCCTCGCAGTCCCCTTCGCCCGTCTACGGATGGCGCGGCGGCTTGGCCGAACTCGGGCGGGGGATCAGCTTGGGGCGGGATGGAGGGATCGACGATCGGCGGTGGATCCGCCTCTGAAGTCACTCCTGTACCGTCGCTCGCTGGGACACTGGGAATCCGGATCCGGGATCAGGGCCCGCCAAGATGCAGCTTGTCCCAGAGACGGGAATACCTGACTATGCAACGGGCTGCCTGGAGCCCGTCGCGCCATCCGATCTTCTTGCCTTCGGCGTACGTCCGTCCCTCGTAGCTGACGCCCACCTCGTAAATCCTCCAACCGCCTTTGGCCACCTTGGCAGTTATCTCAGGCTCGATCCCGAAGCGGTCCTCACGAAGGTCCAGGCTCTGGATCACTTCTCGCCGAAACGCCTTGTAGCAGGTCTCCATGTCGGTGAGGTTGAGGTTGGTAAAAACGTTCGAGGCCGTCGTGAGCATGCGATTGCCAAGCGAATGCCAGTAGTACAGCACGCGGTGCGGGCGGTCGGTCAGGAACCGCGACCCGAACACGACGTCGGCCTTTCCCGACACCAGATACTCCAGCAGATTGCCGTACTCGGCGGGGTCATACTCGAGGTCGGCATCCTGGACGATGACAAAGTCGGCCGAGGCTTCCTTGAAACCCCGACGCAGGGCGGCCCCTTTGCCCATATTGTACGGCTGCTCGATTACCCGGACCCGTGGGTCGGCCACCGCCTCGGCGTGGGAAAGCGTCTCATCGGAGGACCCGTCGTCGACGACTATCACCTCGGCGACCCAAGGCGATTCGAGAACTTTCGACAAGAGCTCCTTGATCGTGGCGGCCTCGTTATAGCAAGGCACGACTACCGACAGGCATTGCACCGCAAAAGGCTCCGATCCTCGCGCGCTCCCCTATCCGGGGCTCCCAGTCTCAATAGTACGTGGGGCCGGGCCGCCTCGACCGGCATGGTCCGGGGCAGCGAGACGGTTTCGGCTAACCGGAGGGGCGGATAGCGGCCACGAAGATCGACTGGCCGAATGGCGGCCGCACCCGGCGTTCGACCGCTCGGAGCACGGGCAGCAGAAACCGGTGGAACAACTTCGCCGGCACACCGCCCACGGGGTCGCGCCCGAGGAGCCGGGCGATGACAAACCACCCGATCGCCCCGACCGGGTTGATGTACCTGATGTCCAGAACTTCCAGTCCGGCTCGGGAGATCCGGTCTCGCAGCCCAGGGAGGCGATACCGGCGGTGATGACCGATTCTGCGGTCGAAGTCGCTGTAGAGAAGCTCGAAAGCCGGTACCCAAAGAACGAGCCGACCGCCCGGTTCGAGCAGTTCGACCAGATGCCGCAGAGCTTCCTCATCATCCTCAATGTGTTCGAGCACGTTGATCAGAACGGCCGTGGCGAACGGACCCCGCCCGGCCACGGCATCTACGGACCCGCTGACGATCTCCACGGCGGGAACGTCGGCAAACCTGTCTTCGAGGACCTTTACGCACCTCTCTGACAGATCGGTGGCGACCACCGTTCGGTCGTCGCGGGCCAACCGTTCGGTGAAGGTGCCGTGTCCGGCGCCAACCTCGAGAACGGTTGGGCCGAGGTACGGCTCGACGAGATCAAAGATCCACGAGGTGTACGAAACGGTGTCGTCGAGGAATTCGAGGGTGTCAGCGAGCTGGACGTCGGCTACCGAAAACCGTACGATCCGCCGGTCTCGAGGGAGTCCACGGGCCCTGAGCACGGCGGCACCCTAACAAACGTAGCCGGTTAATCAGCTACGAATGCCTCCGGATTTGGACCCGCTTGCCTGTTCCACCAGTCTCCGTTCCAACGCTCGGAAGGCTCGGCCTCGGTGAGAGATGTGATTTTTCTCTTCGACCGTCATCTCCGCGAACGTTCGGCCGTCGCCGTCTCCGGGCACAAAAACCGAGTCGTACCCGAACCCGCCGCTCCCTCGGGGCTCGCGCTCGATGGCGCCCTCGACCGTTCCTTCGGCCACCACTTCGTGCCCGTCAGGCCAAGCGGCGACGGCCACGGTCCGAAAGCGAGCCAGCCGCGCCCCTTGGGTGCCCGCCAAAGCGGCGATCAGCTTGGCCACGTTGTCCTCGTAGGTGGCGTTGTCGCCGGCGTAACGAGCCGATCGCACGCCCGGCTGACCCCCGAGGTCGTAGACCTCGAGGCCTGTGTCGTCGGCAATCGCGGGCCTGCTGGTAGCCAGCGCCAGCGCGTGCGCTTTGAGCCGGGCGTTGTCGAGCAGGGTTTCGCCTGTCTCGTCGACCTCGCCTACCCAATCGGGACGGGGCATCAGCCGTATCGACGGGCCGAGGATCAGCGATATTTCACGGGCCTTCTCGTTATTGGCCGTGGCGATGACGAAGTCGGTCACGTGGGCTGAGGCGGAGGCGGCTCGGCCAGAATGAGAGCCTGCCTGTCCAACAAGGTGGCGATTCCGTGCTCCGCCAGCGAGAGGAGTTCGTCGAGCTCGTCCCTCGAGTATGGAGATCCTTCGGCCGTCCCTTGCACTTCGACGAATCGACCCGACGACGTCATCACGACGTTCATGTCGACCTCGGCCTTGCTGTCTTCGGTGTAAGCGAGGTCCAGCATGGGCCGGGCGTCTACCACGCCGACCGACACGGCCGCGCAGGCCTCGTTGAGTGGATGCGCCTTGATCCGCCCCGAACCAACCAGTCGGGTGCAGGCGTCGTGCAGGGCGACGTAGGCCCCGCAAATGCTTGCCGTGCGGGTTCCGCCGTCGGCCTGGAGCACGTCGCAGTCGAGCGTTATCTGCACCTCTCCCATCGCGGCCAGGTCGGTTACCGCTCGTAAGGACCGACCGATGAGGCGCTGTATTTCCTGGGTCCGGCCTGATTGGCGACCGCGAGCGGCTTCCCTGTCGATGCGCTCCGGTGAGGATCCGGGCAGCATCGAGTACTCGGCCGTCACCCAACCACGGCCGGTGTTGCGCATCCATCGCGGGACGTCATCGGCCACCGATGCGGTACACAGCACGACCGTGCGACCCATGCGGATCAGGACCGAACCGGCCGCAAAAACCGTGTAGTCGCGGACGAACTCTATGGGCCGTAGGTCGTCGAGCTCGCGGCCGTCGCCTCGGATCGTCACGCCTGGTACCGATCGCCGATGGTTGCGACTGTCACGTCGCCCCCGAAGGAAGCCGACGCTTCGGCCCGGGCCAGCTCCCTATCGACACGCGGCCATACATGGGTGATGACGAGGCGTTCGACTGCGGCGTCTCGGGCCATCCGTCCGGCCTGATTTGCGCTCAGATGTGGAATGGTGTCCTCCTTGTCGACGAGGAAAGTGGCTTCGCACAGCGCCAGGTGCAAGCCCTCCCCCAGTGCGCTCAACTGCCAGCCAGACCCGGTGTCAGCGGAATAGCCGACGCTGCGGCCGCCGCTGTCAACCCGGACTGCGAGGGTGGTCTCCACGTGATCGGTCTCGGAAAAAGACAGGGCCATCGCGCCGACCTCGATCCGATCCCCGCCTCCGACGGTGTGCCAATCGAAGACGTCTACCGCGGCACCCACCCTCAACAGTGAGCGCACCCCGTCGGGCGCAAAAACGGGGATTCCCGTCCGCCCGATCACCCACTTGGAGGCGACCGCCAGGTGCTCGATGTCGCTCCAGTGGTCCGGGTGCTGATGCGAGATCACGACCGCGTCGAGCTCCTCGAGGGAGACGTATTTCTGGAGGTTCGACATGGTCCCGCTGCCGGCATCGAGCCACACGCGGGTGTCTCCAGAGGCCAACAGATACCCGCTACAGGCCCCGCCGGGCCCAGGATACGAACCGTCGCAGCCGAGGACCGTAACGGACAGCGGCTCAGTCATTGCAGCCGAGAGGCTAGCCGGGGTGGCGTCCCGATCTGATCCTGAGGCCAGCGGGAGCTAGGCCGAGCGCGGCTCCCACGCCTGCACCTCGTCGATCTCCGGCCCCAAGAGGCGCCGACCGAGAGTTCGGAAGGTGGACACGTCGCCTGACGAAATCCAGGTGTGCGACCCCTGGCCGGCTCGGTTCGGACCCAAGCCGTGGTCCAGGAGGGCTCGCAATTCGAAGGCCGTCTCGTCGGCCGAGCTGACGAGCACCACGTCGCGCCCGACCACGTCGCTAATCGTGCGAGCAAGAAACGGGTAGTGGGTGCAGCCAAGCAGCAGCGCATCCACTTTGGCCGTGCGGATCGGGGCCAGGAGCCGCTCGGCCAGGACGTACACCTGGTCTGAATCGGTCTCGCCCCGCTCGACGAACTCCACGAAACCCGGGCAGGCCGCGCAGGTAAGGTCGATGTCGCCGGAAGGGTCAAGAGAGGCAGCGGCCCTCTGATAGGCGCCAGACGATATGGTGCCGACGGTTCCGATGACACCGACTCGACCCGACGACGTGGCCCGCATTGCGGCGCGCAACCCCGGTTCGATGACGGTCATGACCGGTACGCCGAAGGTCTCGGCTAGTCCGTCGAGACCGGCCGCCGCAGCCGTGTTGCACGCGACCACGACGATTTTGACGTCGTGCTCCGACACCAACTTGGAGGTGATCTGCCGCGAGAATTGCCGTACCTCGTCCAGCGGCCTCGGGCCATAGGGATAGCGGCCGGTGTCGCCGACGTAGACCAGGTTCTCCGACGGCAATAGGTCGATCACGGCGCGGGCCACGGTCAGACCCCCGAAGCCACTGTCGAACAACCCGATCGCCCGCTCATCCATGCGGCACCAAGCCTAAGTGCCACGCGGGGCCCAAACGAGCCACAAGACCTACAGCCGCACCCAGCCCACCCACCACCTCCGGTGAAGTGGACAAGGGAGGTCGAGCGCGTCGGAGCGGGAACCCGTTCGGCAGCCGGGTCCACGGCTCGATGGGCTGGACCCCGATGTGCAGGACCGCTGAGACTAGAAGTAGATGACCCTCTTGGCCCGCTCGGTCACCACGTCTATGTCGTCGGTCCAAGCGCCAGTCGACAGATACTTCCACCCACCGTCGCAGACGATCGTGACGATCACGCCTTCGTCTATCTCCAACGCGCACTTTATGGCCGCCGCCATGATCGCTCCCGAGGAGATCCCGGCGAACACCCCGACGTCCATCAAGCGCCTGGTCCACTCGATGCTCTCGCGTGGCCCGACGATCTTGCTTCGGTCCAGGAGGGAGTAGCCGTCGTTGTCAGTGAAAATGGGCGGGATGAAGCCCTCGTCGAGGTTTTTGAGGCCGTCCACCATTTCTCCGGCCGGCGGCTGGACGGCCCAGACCTGGATGAGCGGGTTGCGCTCCTTGAGGAACCGGGCCGCGCCCATCAGCGTCCCCGCGGTGCCGAGTCCCGCCACGAAGTGCGTGATCTCGGGGCAGTCCCGCCAGATTTCCGGGCCCGTGTTCTCGTAGTGCGCTTGCGGATTGGACGGATTGCCGTACTGATACGGAAACCACCAGTCGGTGTGCTCCGCGGCCAGCGTTTGAGCCCGGCGCATGGCACCGTTCGATCCTTCCGACCCGGGCGAATCGATGATCTTGGCCCCCCAGGATTCGAGGAGCTGCCGGCGCTCGACCGAGACGTTCTCAGGGAGCACGATCGTCAGCGGGTAGCCCTTGATTTTGGCGATCATGGCCAGGGCGATTCCGGTGTTCCCCGAGGACGACTCGATGATTTGCTGGCCCGGCTTCAGGCTCCCGTCCTTCTCCGCCTGCTCGATCATGGCCTTGGCGGCCCTGTCTTTGACCGACCCGCCCGGGTTCCATCCTTCGAGCTTGGCCACAATGGCCACCCGGGGGTTTGGGCTGAGAGCGCTGATGTCGACCATCGGCGTGTTGCCGATCAGGTCGAGGACGCTCTCGTAGCGCGTCATGGTTGTTACCCGCCCGCAACGGCAGGCATCAGGGTCAACGTGTCGGTTTCGCCGACCTTGGCCCCGAGCTTGCCGAGGTAACGGATGTCGTCGTCGTTGAGGAAAATATTGAGGTGCCGATGAATTTCGCCGTCCGACGTGAGGAGCTGCTCCCTGAGGCTGGGGTGCTGACGAATCAGGTCGTCGAAGACCTCTCCGACGGTTGCGCCCACCGCCTCGACGGTCGTCTGGCCTCCGGCCGCGGGGCGAAGGATGTTGGGCAAGCGGACGTCGACTGGCACCGGCATCTCCAAACAAAGGGTATTGGCACTTCCAGGACAGGCTGCGCTGAAAGCCGACCTCTCCCGTCACTATTGTAGAACCACTGGCTCCTCCGAGATCTTCCCGCCCTCGATTCGCCAGCTCCGAACGCTCGGGTGGACGTCTCGGAGGGACACGAGCACGTAGTGCCATCCCGGATCCGGCGCTTGGGCAACGTCTGTCGGAGACGGCTGGCCTTCGGTGTGAGTGTGCGAGTGGTACACCCCGATCAGCTCGCCACCGCCCGCGGCGGCGTCTCGGTCAGCGCGCAGGAACGCCCTGGGGTCCACTTCGTAGATGCGGGCCGAAGCCGCCACGTTGTCGGCCGGATACACGGCGGTCACCTCTGCGCGCCCCCCGTCGGTAACCACCCCGCCCAACAGGCCGCACGCCTCCAGGGGATAGCCGTCCAAGCAGTGGGAGACCATCTGGTCGAGGAAATTTTTCCGGATGACGAGCACGTCACCGAAGCTACCGTGGCAAGTCGTGTCACCCGCCAAGCCGACCCCTCGAGATCCGAACAACCGACTGGTCGCCCAGAATCGGCGAGCCCGGCACGACTACGCCATCCTCGACACCTACGAAGCGGGAATGGTCCTGGTGGGTAGCGAGGTCAAGTCCCTCCGGGATGGCAAGGTCCAGCTGCGCGAATGCTACGCCCGGGTGCAAGATGGCGAGATCTGGCTCTACGGCATGCACGTCCCGCCGTACGTCTTCGCGTCTGGATTTGGCGCGACTGATCCCGATCGGCGCCGCAAGCTGTTGCTCCACAAACGCCAGATAGACGAACTGGGCCGGCGGACCAGCCAGGAGGCTCTGACCCTGGTCCCGCTATCGATGTACTTCAAGGACGGGCGGGCCAAGGTCGACCTGGCCCTGGCCCGAGGCCGCAAGACGTATGACAAGCGTCACGCCATAGCGGAGCGGGACGCCGACATGGAAGCCCGACGTGCATCTGCGGCCAGGCGTCGTAGCCTGGAGCCATGAGAGACACCGTCCGCCTCGGCCGCATCGCCGGGGTGCGGGTGGGGCTCAACTGGAGCCTCATCGCCATGGTCGTGATCGTCGCTGTCGAACTGGCGAACAACCGGTTCGCTTTCGAAGCGCCGGGTTACTCGGGTACTTCGTACGATATCGCCGGGGCCGTGACCGCCGCCCTGCTGCTGTTTGGAGTGCTTTTACACGAGTTGGGCCACGCCGTACTTGCCCGCCGCTTCGGTCTCAAGGTCGACGGGATCACCCTGAGCTGGATGGGCGGGGTCACTCGGATCCAGGGGGAAGCAACCAAGCCGGGCCCGGAGCTGGCGGTGGCCGGGATAGGGCCGTTGGTCAGCGCCGCTTTCGGCGGATTCTTGTGGCTGGTCAGGATGATGGTCGAAGGCTTGGGCGGCGGATCACTCCTGGTAGCGGCCCTCGGGTGGCTGGCCGGAATCAACGTGATCCTGGCCATTTTCAATTTGCTTCCTGCCGCGCCACTGGATGGTGGCCGGGTGCTGCACTCGGTTGTGTGGGCGATCACGCGGGATCGCTGGCGGGCGACGCGGGCGGCTGGAGCCACCGGCGTCGGCCTGGGGGCGCTGATGGTCGTCGTCGGCTTCGCCCTCCTCGCTGGTCGGGCCGACCCGATCGACGGTCTGCTCATCGGGGTGATCGGCTGGTGGATCCTCGGCTCGGCCCGGGCCGAGCTGAACCTCGGGGCCGTGCACCACGCCCTCGACGGGCTCAAGATGTCGGACATCATGCGGCCGGTCGGATCGGCACCTGGGTGGATCACGGTGCGGGCATTTGCCGACGGGTACGCCTCGGGCCGGCCGGGCTGGGTGTGGCTGCTCGATGGCTGGGGCGGCGGATACAACGGCGTCATCCTGGGAGATTCACTGGCGGCCGTGCCTCTACCCCAGTGGGATCTCCTACGACCGCTCGACCTGGCCGTGCCGATCGCGGAGACGGCAGGGGCGGGCCCTACCGAGGACACCCTCGCCGTCATGAGCCGAGCCGGCGGAAAGCAGCTGATCTTCGTGGTCGATGGTGAGAGCACCGTCGGCGCCGTGCTCACCTCCGACGTCGAGGCCCTGGTGCGCATGGGAGGGCCGAAATCCACGTCTCCGTGGCGTCGCCAGGTCGCCGGAAGCTGGCAGTACCCGCGGATGGGTAGCTAGTTCCTGTCCGGTACCGTCGAAGGGTTGGTCGCCACGCACGCCTGGTGGGCTTGTGAGCGGCAGTGCCGGGTGTGTAGCGGCTGAGCATTTATGCTGGCGGGGTGGCAGTTACGGATGACTCTTCGGGCGCGGGCTGGCGGATCGGTCGCCTGGCGGCAAACCGGGATCGGACTGGGCGTCGAGCGCGGCATTTGAGCGGGGACGTCGCAACCGGTACCGAGGCGTCGATCCTAGAGCCGGTTCTTGTGCGCGGGGTGTGGGGAAGAGTCGGCGGCACGTTGTTGATGCAGCTTTTGGGTACGTCGGCCGAGATAGCGTTCGACCGGAACTACCCGTGTGAGAATCGGTGCCTATCGAACCTTCTGCGTTACCTGGAACCACTCAAAGGCCGAGCGGAGTCGCCGACGGGGTGGTGGATGGACGATCCTGACCGGTTGTGGTGGGTGGACCCGGCCAGTTTCGGGTTCGACGTGAGCGGTTTTCCTCTCGGTTATGCGAATCTGGGTGTTGATCGCGATGAGCTCCACAAGGGTGCGGTGCTCGCGGTTTGGCAGGCTTTTTCCAAAGCCGCCAAGCAGCCTGATGAGCGCCTTCCTCGCTATTACGCAGAGAAGTACGGAGGCTACGCCGACGTGCTCTCGACTGTGGGCATGCCGCACAGGATGATCGACTTGGTGCGCGATCCTCGCGACGTTTGGGCCTCTGTTCTGGCCTTCGATTCCAAACGCGGGTATTACGGTTTCGGCCGACAAGACGAGCAATCCGAGGACGCCTACCTGGCGTCGTGGCTTCAAGCCATGCGCCGAAGGCTTGACGAAATGGCTCGGCCCCTACCGGGTACCCCGGTGACGACGGTCCGCTACGAAGACCTGGTTGGCGATCTGGCCACCGTGGCAGCCCGCCTCAGCGGTTGGCTGGACGTTGAGTTGGATCCCGTTTTGGCGGTGGCGAATCGCGATGAACTGGGATATCACCGGACTGCCGCAAATGACGACGAATCCATTGGCCGCTGGCACCAGGACCTCTCAGCGGCCGTCAGTGACCGCATCGAGGGCGAGCTTGGCTCCCACCTCGATCAGCTCGGCTACGCCCGGCGGTCGACGCAGAAAGTCAATTGAGCAGAAAGTCAATTGATCGGAGTCGTCAGGCCCGCGTACTGACAGGTCCTAGCCCCCGTGACGAGCAGCCGGCGCGAGAAACCTCGGGCGATCGACAGGCGGTTACGGACCGAGGTGTTCGCCCTTGGTCGAGGTCATCCAGAGGGCGGCGGCTTTGGATGTAACAGCGTCCATGCGCGCCATCATGGAATGCCGGAACAAGGTCATGGGGCTGAGATTCGCCGTCGAGGGACACAGCGCTCAAGTACTCAGGGTACTGATGGGGCATCTTCCCGGTAGAGTGTGAGGCGACGGCCGTGGTTTTGAGTCGTCGGTTTGTTACTTGACATGGGGGTGACTGGCTTCGACTTTGGTCGTTGACTCGGAAGAAGCGAGCCGTGGTCTCCGGAACCACGTTAAAGAGCCGGAACCTATAAACAAACGCCGAGCCTCAGCTCGCACTGGCTGCCTAACAAGTAGCCCGTCCGTCCGGCCCCAGCCCTGCGGGTCGGGTACGGGCGTCATCAAGTAGGGCTTACCCGACGGTCCTGTCGACAGGCCGCCGGGAACATTTAGTCGACTGGGGCTCCCCGCCGATGCTGGTGGCGAGCGGGGAGCCCGAGATCAGATCACCGGCTGCGCTCGGAGAAGACCCGATGATGCATCGAAGGACGCGGGTTCGATTCCCGCCACCTCCAAGAAGGGATGATCACGAAACGCCGCATGGTGTGATCATGAAATCCCTTGTTGAAGGTGGCGAGGGCTGGATTTACGCCCTCGGCCACCCCAGGTCCAACAGTTAGACGGCCCCAAATGGGGCCGTCTTTCGCGTGTGGGGTCCGATCCCCGAAACCGGGCGCGCTGAAGCCGGCCGCCTTCCGGCAGCCGGCTCGTTTGGTCGGTTCTCGTTCGGCTAGGTCGGCGGGCTTCCGTCCACCGCCGGCGTGGCGGTTGACGGTTCGACGATGTCGTGCCAGGTGCCGCAGCGGCGCTTTGGTTGGGTAGGTTTGGCTTCTTCCTCTGCGCGCTTCTTGGCTCGGTAGGAGCGGATGCGGTCGAGGTTGTATCCGGCCACGGTGAAGCCGAGGAGGATGGTCATCTTGGTCTGGCCGAAGACTCGGAAGAAGCCGCGGGACAGGTCAGCGAACGTGCCCTTGAGCGCCGCGTTGACGGACTCGACTACCTGTCGTCGTCCCATGGAGAGCCGCCAGGCGGTGGTGCCGAATGGAATCTGCTGCCACCACGGCAGCTCGGCCGGCATCGCTGTCAGGATCCCTCCGCAGCAGTGCTCGCAGCCTTCGTCGACTGGGACAAGCGGGACGGCTTTGGGTCGTCTCATGGTCTTGGGGAACGTCCGCGCACGCAGGAGTCCGGCGCAGAAGGGGCAGCGCCATCTGGTGGCGCCGTCGACGTCGGGGCCCGCGTGACGAACCATCCGCCAACGGGCCCGGAGGTTGAACCTGGTCTCGTGCGCGACCTTGACCGGCTCGGCAGATCCCCTCGGCGGCATCGGGAGATCGCGCAGCTCATTGGGTAGCAAGTTCGAGTAGAGCTGCCCGTCGAGCAGGAGGGCGTCTCCGGAGAACGGGCGCACGCCGCGCTGGTGGGTGACGGGCTGGAACGTCTGGTGGATCCCGGCCTGCGCCAGCTTGTGATGTGTGGTGCCGGCCGAGCACAGGCGGTAGCCAGGGTCCCACACGATGTCATCGATTGGCGCGCCTGCCTTCTTGGCCGTGACCAGGTCATTGACGATGGCCCGGCTCCGGTGCGTTCCGGCCGGCACGAGCGAAAGGCAGGTGATGACGCCTGGGACCTCGTCGGAGAGGGAGACCTTGTCGATGTAGTTGGTCCACTTCAAGTCGCGGGCCTGCACAGCCAGGTGCAGCTCGTAACCGATGTACGGTCCGGCCGGGCGAGTGTTGGTGGCGGAGCGGTGCCCAGCTCTTGCGTCGCTATCAGCGGTGTACTGATTACGTCCATCTCCCCCTCTGCCAAGGATCTTGGCCTTGCGGGCCGGCTTCTTGGGCTTGGGGACGGCGCCGTCGTCCATGAGCTGGGTCTCCGCTGCCTCTCCGTCCAGGTCCACGGTGACGGCGTCGCCGTGGAGGGCGCCCCAGGTCTCGACATCGGTGCCGTCGACGGCGATGGAGCGGGACTGGCGGAACTCGTCCGGGATCGCAGCTTGGGCCATGGTGTTGGCGAACCATTTGGCGTCGATGCCGGGATGGCCGGCGTCAAGGACGTCGGCCAGCTTTGTGAATGTGCGCTCCACCCGGTCATAGGTAAGCCCAGGGTCGTGTCGCTCGATCCCGAGTTCGGCGCGCTGTTGGTCGGTGAGCGCGTTGATGACGCGGGCCACCTCGATCAGGTGGCCCTTGTGGTGGCGGGAGAGTGCGTTGAGTTGGCAGGCCACCAGGAGTGCCTTCAGCTTCAATGTCCGGTGTCGTCCGACCTCAGCAACGAAGTACGGCTCGAGCGCATCGACGATTCCGGCCCGGTCGATGATGCCGCAAGCCAGTTGCAACTCGTGACCCGTCGTGGGCCGCCCGCCCGACGAATCAAGTGGTGCCCGATGGCGGCTCATGACCGCCCCCTCAGCATGTCGATGGCGACTGCCTCATCGACTGATGGGACGTACGGGAGCAGGTCCGTGAGGACGGTGACACCTTTTAGCCCGGCAGCTCCGGGCGGCGCTTGCAAGAACTGAGCCCTATGCACTGGTCATGTCGATGGAGTAAGCCGAACCTTACTGGCGCGACTCCACGTCTCGGCCCGGGTCAACACCATGACGCTGGCGGTCCCGCCGGTTATGTCCCCTCTTAGCTGGCGCGGTCGGGCGAGAGGCGTGCCAGCGATCAGATTGATCGTCGCGGCGTGAAGGTTGTGCCCTCACGAGGACTCGAACCTCGCACTGGCCATTTAGAGTGGCTTGCTCTGCCTGATGAGCTATGAGGGCTTGTGGCCGGACCCGATCGGGTCCGGCCAGTCTTTCTTACACCGCCGAGAGGGCGTCCGGGCGGACGTCGTCGGGCAACGCTTCTTCATCCAGGCCGGCTTGACGCAACTGAGTCCACTCCTCGGCCGAAAGGGCCATACCGAGTTCGGCCAAGCGGCGCAAAACCACCCGCTGGGCCGCCACACGACGGTTCAATCCATGAAGCGCTACCCGTTGAGCTTGGCACTTGCGCTGCAGCCATTGCATGTTCTCCTCCATCTATCTCACCCCCTCCCCGAATCGTCGAAGGGGCAGGAGCTGAGATCGATGATCGTCGACGGCGATCAGAGCCACCGCAGTCAGCCGATCCCGTAGGTCCGGCTCATGGAAGGACGTGACACCGTCCATTTCGGCGAGGTCCATCAGGACATAGGCCGGTGCCTCGCAAACGAGGACGTACTCAGGCCGAGGCGTAGGTGCCAGCTCTACAGCGGCGTGAACAGCCTGAGCTACGGCTCGGCCAGGGTCGAGTCCTTCAAGGACTACGACATACAGGGCGCCCTACCGGAACGACATGACACCAAGGTAGCACGCCCGTTTCGTCAAATCGACCCACGCCACCCGCCGAAACTATCGACTCGCTAGTCGCCACTGGGCGCGCCGGAGGCGGTCCAACCGCCCGATATTCGATCGTCTCAAAGCTAGGAAAACTCGGTTGTGGTTCCCGCGGATCTCTGATTTCCTCTCTGGACCCATCAACAGCGGGAGTGAGCAGTGGTCAAGGAGCGCACGCAACACAGATAGCCGGCACCTGAGAAGTACTCGGGCGCCCACGCGCCCGAGGGAGGGGCGCCTGTCATGCGTGCATCTATTGACAAGGACCGGGATATGGCCCGGTCCATCCTGCCTTCCAAGAACCGCGAAGCGGCCAGGAAGGCCAAGAGACTCACCAAGCGCGCCTACAGACGGACCAGCCGCCGCCAAGTCGCCGATCTGGCGCGCCGCGACCGGATCCATTCTGACGACTGGGACGCCCGAATAAACCTTCGCGCCACCGCCGACGCCGAAATCCGGATGATCATGTTCTATAGACGCCAGGGCGACAAACTGAACCACTTCGAGCGATGGGCGATAGCCCGAACCAAGTATCTCCCCCTCGACGAGCGGCTCGGGTCAATGAGGGCCGTCCTGCCTAAGGGGCTCATCGGAGACCACGCTCTCTCCCACCTGAGGCGACTACCCCAACTCAACCCTGAAAACCCAGATTCTTGGTGGTCACGACATCTGGAAAACCGACTGGCTGCCGAGCAAGCCACCGAGCAGCTCCACCAGAGGCTCAAGCTTGCCGTCGAAGTTATGGTCGAACAGGGCCGCCACCATGACTTAAACGCCGTCAGCAAGAAGACCGCCACCGGAATCGACCCCAGGCCTGTTCGGCGACTCCTAGCCGGAGTCCACGACATTCCCGCGTTCGTCGCCGACGTCACCAGCCATTCACGTAATCAGGCCCAGCTGCCGCATGAATACCAAGCCACCCTCTCCTCAGCGGACAGGTTCGTTCCAAGCTGGCGTAATCGCGTAGTCCAGCCATGACGATAGATGGCTAGCGATCTCGATCGCAGACTGCGCCCGCGATAAGCTCACCACCGAGCAGCGAATCTCAGACAGGGCGAATACCGGCCGGCGCCGTACCGACCTCTCAGGGGTACAGCTCAGCGGCCTTATAAGCCACTTGTCCGGAGTTCGATCCTCCTCACCCCTACATTCATCGGCCCGAGCCCTGCAAGGGTCAACCAGTGCCGAGGCCGTGAGCCAACGACGACGCGTTAGTCCGTTTGTCTGGGCGGTTCACTTGTCTGGGCGGTTCACGCCAGCGTGGCGAAAATGCTTGCCTCGGCTTCGATCCAATTCTTGACGCGTTTGGCGCCCCTGGGTACCTCCGCCGCTCGCGAACCGAAGAGGTATCGGTGCTCGACGATCCCCTCGAGATATTCCAGAACGTCAGATCGGTCGTCGACGAAATGGGTAATCCCGAGCTCGGCGCAGTGAACGGCCTTCTCCGGGCGCTTGCGGCAAAAGCGGATGTGGGTCTCCGGAACGTCGGTCTCTTCGAAAAACCTGTGGGACCGCAGCCACTGCTCTGTGCGCTCCTGGATCCGGGGACCGCATTTCGACACGACCCAGACCTGCCCCTGAAAGGTTCGTGTGAGTCGGGCCAAGGACGGAACGACACCTGCCATGGCCGGGGTCTGCATGGCTTCGTCGAAACCGCCGCTGAGAAAGGCCGTGTCATCGCCGCTGGGATGCGAAGCGCCGTCGTTGATGACTCCTCCAAAGTCGACGCCCAGAACGGACCGAGTTTTCATACCGAGATCCTGCACCCGGCAGTACTCGCTGAGAACTATCAATAACGAAGCCAGCTATAGTTTCACATTATAGATGTGGAGACTGTAACCCTGGACGCCTTGAGAGCATTTGTCGTGTTTGCAGAACACGCCAATCTGACCAAGGCCGCTGTCGAGCTACATATCTCCCAGCCTGCCCTGCACGCCAAGATCCAGAAACTATCCGCGTCCATCGGCGCTCCCCTCTACGAAAAGCACGGCCGAGAGTTGCACCTGACCGCCACCGGGATCTCCCTCTCCGGCTACGCCAAGAACATGGACTCAGACCTTGAGAACTTCCTCGCCACCCTTACGGCGGATTCGATCGAACCAATCACCCTGGCCGCCGGGGAGGGAGCCCACAGGTATGTAGTCGCGCAGGCCGTCCGTCTCCTCATCGAGCGAGGCAGCCGCCTGCGCCTGCTGACCACCGACCGAAACGCAACGATCGAGGCCGTCCGCTCCACCCGGGCCGACATCGGCGTAACCGTGCTCACCGCCAAGCCCCGAGGGCTGGCCGTGACAGAACTCGCCACCTACCCGCAGGTCGCCCTAATGCCCGCCGGGCACCCATTGGGCCGTTCGCGGTCGCTGCGGCTGGCCGACCTCGCAGACTCCGATCTGATCCTTGCTCCGCCCGGTCGGCCGTTACGGGAGACCGTCGATCGAGCCATTCACAAGACCGGCGGCAGTCTGAATGTGGTGGCCGAGGCTGAGGGTTGGGCCCAGATGCTCCACTTCACGGCGATCGGTGCCGGGATCTGCATCGTCAACGGATGCGTTACACCCGACGACAATCTGGTAGCCCGACCCATTGAAGATTTGCCGCCCGTCACCTACTCCGCCGTCTACCGGCCAGCCGACAAGACCAAACCCGGCGTCGTCCACCTTCTCGACGCCCTGCAGGCAACAATGCCATGACGACAAGCGCCACCAGGCTCAGTAAGCGGGTCTCTTGGCTGTTGCGGCACGGAGCCATCCAATCCCAGCTGGCGATGGACGCCGCCGGCTGGGCCCAGATCGCCGACGTGACCGCCACACTCCACATAACCGAAGCCGAACTCGCGCAGGCTGTCCAGCTGAACGACAAGAACAGACTCCAAGTGAACGGAAACCGCATTCGCGCCTGCCAAGGACACTCCCTCGAAGGCATGCCGGTCACTGTCACAGCTCTCGAAGCCAGCTGGGAGGCCATCCACCCAAGCGAGCGTCTGTGGCATGGCACCAATATCGCCTCCGTTGAGGGGATTGCCGAATACGGCATCCTCCCCGGCAAGCGAAGTCATGTCCATCTCGCTCCCCACCGAGACAGCAGTGTGGGCAAGAGGTCCGCCGTAGATTTCCTCCTAGCCGTTTCCCCGGACCGGCTCGCCGAGGAAGGGGTCGGCATCTATCGAGCTCAGAACGGCGTCATCCTGGTCCGACACGTCCCCGCTGCCACCATCGTCGACATCCACCCTCTCTCCGATGCCGGACGACGGTACGAACCCGACGCCCGACGCTTGCTCGACCTGCCCGCCACTTAGCGACAGGACGGTCAACCCTTCGGCAGCGTGAATCCCCGGATGAGTTGGCGGTACTCGTCTTTCATCGGCAGGTCGCGTTCGACACGCAGACGGCGTCTCGCTACCGGCACCGTCTCTTTAGTGAGAGGGTTGAACCCCTCCTTCTGGTAGCTCTCCCACCACAGCCCGATACCTCTGCGCTGCCACCCGGGCAAGTCGTTGAAGTTGATGTTCCGATCGAAGAGCAGTTCGTTCTTGTCGGCCACCGAAGCACGATGAAGAGCGGAGGTGGCCTTAGCCGCCGACTGGCCTTCGGAACGCAAAGTCCAGTAGCACCAGCCATTCAAGGCGCAACGCGAAGCATCCGCCTGCCGCCACGAGAAGTAGTCGACCACATCATCAGCGGTGGTGGCCAGCCAGATCCGGCTGTCAAAGTGGGCCGGTAGGCCGCACGCGTGCGTGAAGGCAGCGCTGGCTACCCCGGCCGAGATCGACACCAACTTCTCCACCGAGCGGTCGAAGAGATCCCATGCCGGGGATAGCAACACCGAGACCTCGTCGGACTCAGTGAATGCATAAACGCCGTCGAGTTCGTTAATCAGCGCCTCGGCAGCAGTGACCATGAACGAGGAGAACCGCTCGTCGAACGGCTTGTCGAAGCGGTCCTCGGTGAAGGTAGTAAACGATCGGCCATCGACACGCACGACGCCCACGACCCAGGAAGCAGCCGCAACCCGTGAAACCACTCCCGGCTTCGCAGGAGGGACTCGAAGCGGTCGCTATTCATTAGCCACCGTCTCGATGTTCCATGGCTCGACCTCGAGACCTGCCGGATCGACGATACGGACATACCAAAGCTCGTCGAATCCCTCATCCAGCGTTGGAACTCTCAGCCGAGAACGAGTGGCCAAAAGACCAACTTCGGGCACAACCTGAGATGTCTCACGGTCGGCGTTTCGAGCTGCGCAATCAGCCAGCACGGACTCGAAGTAGTAGCCAACCATCCGCGCCTCATGGGCCCGTCCAATATCGATGATCGCCGACCGGTCCTCCACGGTCGGGTTCGTGTTATCCACGATCACATCGCGCCCTGCCTGCAGGGCAGCCATGATTAGTCGACGCTGACTAGCCTCCTTACGCTTGGCGTGACCCATCAGGTCCTTGCTCACAGCCTCATGGTTAGGAAAGTAGGCGCGGCGGAATGTCGACTTCCCGGACGCCTGCAGGCCACACAAGACCACCAACTCCATGCACCCCATCGTCGCGGACCGTCGACCGCGAGACCACCGGTTTCTCCCGGGCCCCGCCCAAGCCAGGCTTCTACACAGGACAGCTAGAACAACACCCACCCCTAGCACCGATAGCCACCGATATCGTTCACGCTCTAGGCGGCGGCATCCCCGTCTCGTTGGCAGTCCAGAAGTCGCCGCGATCCGCTACAGGATTTTCATCAGCGAGGTCCGCGTAGCGGAGTAGACGAATGGCCCAGGAAGGTCACGCAATTCTTGTATGCGTCGCCATTGTGTCATGACCACTTCGAGTTGCCCCCAGGTGGTCCCTGCGTCGCTAGAAGAGAGCCACCATGCGTCAGCTGGCGGCGCGCACGGCTTCGAGCCCGGCCGTGTGCTTGTGAATATTGCTGTCCCGCGTGATTATGAGAAGCCCTTCAGAACTGACCATGGGGATCCACACCGGATCGAGGGTGCGCGGGCTCGTCACCGAACACGGTGGGCGCATCCGCTTGTGAATCACCGCTCCAGGGTCGCCGGGGTAGGTGATATCCGGTCGGAGTCTGGCGAGCAGCCTGCCTAAGCCGAGGATGTCCGCGTCTATGTAGTAGCGAACCTCAGCTTGCTTCACGCGCTCGGAGGCTGGTCTCGTATGCCAACGCCCAGCGAACCTCGTCTACGGTCAGTGCCAACTCCTCAGCGACATCTTCGAAGGACTCATCTGCCTCGACGTGTTCCCAGATGATCTCGGTCTTCACGCCTCCGACGGCGGGCAGCCCGAAGCGCTCATCGGGGCGCATTCGAACGGGTGACTTCGGATCAGGAGCGGGACGCCAAGCGCCGGCCATGTCGTCGACCCAGTCGACTCGCTCGAAGAAGGTCTCTGATGGTGGCGTCAGCGTCGGCTGACCGTCAGCTATAGCCACCAGCCAGTATTCACCTGGAAGGGACGAGGCCTCCTGAGCCTCGAGCAACAACCTGCGTCCGGGGCCGACGAACGGCCGGGCGTGGGCGAGCGGGTACGGCACATCGAAGTCTTTCCGTAACCGCTCAATGACTACACGAAGCTCCAGCATCGGGACGTTATGGATCCTCCGGTACTGCCGAAGCAGACCAGCCTCGACGAATTCGCCCCAAGTCACGATTTTCGATCCGGTTGGCTCGGGTCTGACGATCGGCAGGTAGCGCTTGCCCCGCCGAATCCCACCTTCGAGCCAGTAGTGCAGAGTGCCCTGCGCGACCTGCAGTAGCCGCGCCGCTTCAGCCTCGGCGTACATCTCTCGGTCGAGAACCTGGATGGTCACGCCTCGAGTGTGGCTCATCCCACCGACGGTTACCGGCATAACAGTCGAGTGGCGTCTCTGCTCTGAATGAGGTCCCCGGACTGATTGTGGAGGCTCTTGACGTGAACTCGTGGAGACACTTACTATCAAACACACGTACGTGCAGGTCAGCGAGTTTCGTGATCATCCCAAGAAGGGATGATCACGAAACACCGCAAGGTGTGATCATGAAATCCCTTGTTGAAGGTGGCGAGGGCTGGATTTACGCCCTCGGCCACCCCAGGTCCAACACTTAGACGGCCCCAAATGGGGCCGTCTTTCGCGTCCAAGGTCTGATCCTGAACTCGTGGCGCGCTGAAGCCGGCCGCCATCTGGCAGCCGGCCAGAGCCAGGTATCGGGTTGCTAGGTGGGCGGGCTCCCGTCCACCGCCGGCGTGGCGGTTGACGGTTCGACGATGTCGGGCCAGGTGCCGCGGCGGCGCTTTGGTTGGGTCGGTTTGGCTTCTTCCTCTGCGCGCTTTTTGGCTCGGTAGGAGCGGATGCGGTCGAGGTTGTATCCGGGACTGTCGGAACTCCTCCGGGATAGCAGCCTCGGCTAGGGCGTTTGCGAACCATTTGGCCTCGATGCCGGGATAGCCGGCGTCGAGGACCTCGGCCAGCTTCGTGAATGTGCGCTCTGCCCGGTCATAGGTAAGCCCACGATCGTGTCGCTCGATCCCGAGTTCGGCGCGCTGTTGGTCGGTGAGCGCGTTGATGACGCGAGCCACCTCGATCAGGTGCCCCTTGTGGTGGCGAGAGAGTGCGGTGGTTCCCATGGTTCTGTGTGCTGGTAGGCAGTCGCTGCTACTGAGGGAGGTGGGGCGTCGAAGAGGCTCAGGACACCCGTGGCCTCTTCTTTCGCCTTGGCCCTATGAGCCAATACAAGGCTCCGGAGCTCGGGGATCTCGTGCCCGTGGGCATGGCTGTAGATGTCGCGCATGATGTCGCTACTGACGTATTCCGAGTCTGTCGGCACCGGAGGTTGGATACCATTCCGCGCCATGGGGGTATGCGTCGCATGCGGATCGGTGCTCCGTACCGGCAGCGGGTTCTGCTCGCTGTGCGGTGTGCCCGTGCCCGTGCCGTGCCCCGCCTGTGGATCCACGGTGGAAGAAGGCGACAGTTACTGCGCCACCTGCGGCGGTCGGTTGGCTTCTCGGGCGGCCACGCGCGAGCGGCGGCGCGTGTCGGTGCTGTTCTGCGACCTGGTCGGTTACACCCGGCTCGTCGACAGAAGGGACCCGGAGGATGCCCGGGAGCTCCTGTCAGGGTACTTCGACCTGGCACGGGCGATCGTCGAACGGTACGACGGGGTCGTCGAGAAATACGCCGGCGACGCGGTCATGGCGGTGTGGGGATCGCCGAGGGCCCACGAGGACGACGCCGAACGGGCGGTGCGCGCCGGCCTGGAGCTGGCCGAGGCCATCCCCCCGTATGGCGAATCGGCCGGCCTGGACTTGGGCGGACGCGTGGGTGTGGCATCGGGCCTGGCGGCAACGGTCGAGGCACCGGATGAAGGGTTGGTGGTCGGCGACGTTGTCAACCTGGCGTCCAGGATCCAGACGGTGGCGGACACGGGCTCATGCTTCGTGGACGAGACAACCCGGCGGCTGGCGGCCCGGGCCATGGCCTTCGAAGGCACGGGGACCCACGATCTGAAAGGGGTGGCGGACCCGGTCCCGATTTTTCGCGCACTCCGGGTGCTCGCTGGGGTGGGCGGACGGCAGCATTCGGCGAGCGCGGAGGTCCCGCTGGTGGGCCGGGATGTCGAGTTGCGGATGATCAAGGACTTCTTCCATGCCACGGTGGACGGTCGCACCCCGAGCCTGCTGCTGGTATCAGGGGCGGCCGGAGTGGGGAAATCTCGCCTGGGACTCGAGTTCGAAAAATACGTGGACGGCCTGGTGGACAGGGTGTTGTGGCACCGCGGACGTTGCCTCTCCTATGGCGAGGGCGTCACGTTCTGGGCGCTCGCCGAGATGCTCCGCCAACGCCTGTCGATCGCCGAGGACGACCCCACCGAGACGGCGGCAACGAGGCTTTCGGAGGGTCTGGTGCGCTGGGTCCCCGAGGCCGACCGGGCGTATGTCGCGGTCCGGGTCGCTCGCCTTCTCGGTGTCGAGAGCCCAGAGGCACGGGCGACCGTCCTGCCCCGCGACGAGCTCTTCGCCGGGTGGCGGCTCTTCTTCGAGCGGCTCGCTGCCATCGCCCCGGTAGTCATGGTCGTCGAGGACGGCGAGCACGCCGACAAGGGGCTCGTGGAGTTCCTGCACCATCTCATCGACTGGACGCGCGGCCTGCCAATCTTCGTGCTGGTGCTCGCCCGCCCCGAGCTCGCTGAGGCACACCCGAGCCTCGGCATGGGACATAACCGCAACCTTCACTCGCTGGCCCCCCTCGACGGCTCCTCGATCGACGACATGGTCTCCTCCCTTGTACCAGGTATCCCCGCACGGGCCCGCACGGCGATCGCAGCACGGGCCCGGGGCATTCCCCTTTTTGCGTTGGAGACGGTGAGGTCAATGATCGACGCTGGCATCGTCGCTGGCGGGGGTCGCGGCGGCTACCGGTTGGTCGGTGACCTCGACTCGCTGAACGTGCCCGAGAGCCTGCTCGGCCTTTTGGCTAGTCGCCTTGACGCCCTGGACGCCTCGACGCGCCACCTCGTGGGGGCCGCCGCCGTCCTCGGCACCACCTTTTCCGCTGAGGCGCTCACCACAGTCTCGAACCGCGAGCCATCACAGGTGCACGCGGGTTTGGCCGAGCTGGTTCACAGGGACGTCCTCGAGGTGAACACCGACCCGCTGTCGCCGGAACGTGGTGACTACCGGTTCAGCCACGAGCTGTTGCGCCAGGTCGCCTACGACCGACTGGCACGACGGGAGCGCAAGGTCAGGCATCTGGCCGTGGCCGCACATCTGCGGGGCACGTTCTCCAACGACGCCGACGAGGTCTCCGAACTCGTTGCCCGGCACTACCTCGACGCGCTCGCCGCAGCTCCCGACGATACAGATGCCCCGAGCATCCGCGACGAGGCCATCACCATGCTCGTGCGTGCTGGTGTCCGTGCCGCGGCGAGCGGCGCCCCCGCGCGAGCTGCCGCCAGCTACGCCGCCGCCGCCCGCCTTACCATCGAGACCACCGGTGCCGCTACCGACGCCCGTCCAGATGCGGAGCGGATGCAGCAGGCGGCCGCCCTGTACGAACGGGCCAACCGACAGGCCACCCACGCCGGTGACTACGAACCGGCGCGGAGCCATGGCGAGGCGGCCCGCGCCTGCCACGAGTGGGTGGGCGACGCTCGAGGCGCAGCGCGGGCGCGAGCCCTGAGCGCCCGTGCCCTGCGCCACTCTGGACGCTTCGCCGAGGCTCGCGTCGAGCTCGAGGAGGCGCTTTCAGTGCTCCAGGAGACGCCCGACGCCGACACGGTCGAAGCCTTGAGCTCCCTGATCAACATCGAGCTTTACGTCGGCAACCTGGCCGACGCAGACAGGCTGAGCGCCCAGGCCCTCGATCTCGGCAGGGTTCTGCGCGTCGACGACGCGCAGATGGCTCGGCTGCACATCAGCCGGGGCATTGTCGATGACCACGCGAACCATACGACTGAGGGAGCCTTCCACTTCCGGGAGGGCGCTCGGTTGGCCGAGGGTGCGGGCGACGGCGACCTATTGACCCACGCCCTGATCAACCTGTCGGATGTTCTCGGTCGTTTTGACCCGGCCGGCGCGGTCGACGCGGCGAGCGCTGCCGTGGCTCACGCCCGGAGGGTCGGTGTCCGCGACAGGCTCGGCTTCGCCACCGCCAACCTGGCCGTGGCCCTGCTCGAGCTCGGCGAGTGGGACCAGGCGGCCGATGTGCTCGATTACGCCGCCGGCGGCGACGGTCTCGACGAGCACCAGCAGGTGGTTTACCTCGCCGGGCTGCTAGCCGCGCTGCGGGGCGAGCTCGAGCGCGCCGACGACGCTCTCGCTATCCTGGAACCTCTCTCGACGAGTGAGGACGTGCAGACCCGGGCGATTGTGGGGCTTGTCGCGGCGCATACCGCGGCGGCGAGGGACGATCGCCGCGCCGGCCTCGCGTTTGCCCGCTCGGTCGTCGAGCGTGCCGGCGCCCTCGGCATCCATCATGAGGCGGTGCGATGGGCATGGCCCCTAGCGGCGAGGCTCGCCTCCGAGCTCGACGAACGCGACACTGTCGAGGAGTTGCTCGCGCTCCTCGACGACCGTTCGCAGGACGATGTTCCGTCCATTCTGGCCGCGGAGCGCGCCCTTGCTCGGGCCCGGGCGGCCGCCTCGCTTGGTGATCCCGGGGCAACTGCCGCCTTTTCTGACGCCGTGACAGCCCTTCGGTCGGCTCCCAACCCTTATTCGCTCGGCGGCGGCCTGCTGGATCTCGCCCAGCACCTCGCTCGTGAGGGAGAGCAATCAGCCGCGGAGGAGACCCTCGAAGAAGCCCGGGAGATTGCCCGCAGGCTGCGCTGCCAGCCGTTTCTTCGACGGGCGGACGTCCTCACGCAGTGGCTGTCGACCCGCGCTTAGCTCACACGAGCGGTCCTCGTCGATCCGGGCGCTACCGCCACGGCTCGACGCTATGTGCCGAGGTGATCGCCGAGAGCCTGCGCAACGACGAACGGCGTGACCGCACTGAAGCGCTCCGCCCACCAGGGATCGAAGTCACCACACTGTGATTGCTCGACGGGGCGATCTGGATGAGTGACAGCGAGCCCCGTAACGCACGCCGGGCGAGACAGCCCGATGACGATGATGGTGTGGAGACTCACGCCTCGAATCTGTGGGGTCCGCGGAATCGAACGCCTGTACCTGCAGGTAAGCGAGTTTCGTGATCATTCCAAGAAGGGATGATCACGAAACACTGCAAGGTGTGTTCATGAAATCCCTTGTTGAAGGTGGCGAGGGCTGGATTTTACGCCCTCGTCCACCCCAGGTCCAACAGTTAGACGGCCCCTCCCGGGCCGTCTACCCTTCCTACTAACCCACCCCGGCGGGTCGCGGTATATCGATGCCAGTGCGGTGAAGCCGGGTGTGGGTGTGCCGCTCCGATCATCGTCGAACGAAACGGCTGCGTCATCTGGGAGGACACCCGGGACGTCACGGGCGTCTACGTCGACCCCAACACTCGAAAACGATCCGCCTGGAGGGATGCCGCTTGATATCGCCGATATCGTCTTCGACGCTGACCAATACCGACGGGAGGTGCAACGTGCAGCCGCCGATCGGTCATGGCGATCCCGAATCAACCTGGGATATCCGGTACACGGGCGGGCAGCTGCGCCGTAAAAGTGGAGACGCTTGACACGAATCTGTGGCGTCGACTGAAGCGAACATGTGTACGTGCAGCCCCAACGATGGCCAACCGCAACGTCGAGCGGGCGCCGGGGCTCATCAGGTTGGGTACGTGGTGGCATGAACTAGTCATCGGCGGCCGCTGCCGTACATCGGACTCGCGCCCAGCCCCGGGATGGATGGGCCGACTTGGCGCCGGTCAGCAGAACCAATCTCCTTAGCAGTGCTAAAGAAGGATCTGGTTGCGGGATCGTGTCGGTGGCCGTGTATCGGGGCGTGTGTTCTGCGCTGACGTTATATTGCACTTGGAGGGCGGTGTAGCAGTTCGGGACCGTCACTCGGCTCCGGGGAAGGTGGCACTAATGGCCTGTCGTTTTGCAGCGCCGCATGGCTGGCGGCGGGCACTGCGCCTCTCGTTGGCCGCACTGGTTGCCAGTGTTGTGGCGGTGGGGGTATCGGGTGTGTTGTCGGGTTCGGTGGCTTCGGCAGGGGGGTCTGGCGGGGTGGTCACCAACTACCCTGGCACCGGCATCTCCGCCCCGCTCGGGATCGCGGCCGGCCCGGACGGGGCCTTGTGGTTCACGAACGCCGACTCGATCGGGCGCGTCACCACTACCGGGGTGGTAACGAACTACACCGACCCGAGCATCGACCTCCCCCAAGCGATCACGGCCGGCCCGGACGGCGCCCTGTGGTTCACCAACACAGGGAACAACTCGATCGGGCGAATCACCACCGGCGGAGCAGTCACCGACTACCCCGACCCCACCATCAGCGGCCCGACGGGGATCACGGCCGGCTCGGATGGAGCGCTCTGGTTTACCAACGAATACAACAACTCGATCGGGCGCATCTCCACAGCGGGGGTGGTCACCAACTACACCGACCCGACCATCAGCAGCCCACTCGGGATCACGGCCGGCCCCGACGGCGCGCTCTGGTTCACCAACACAGGGAACAACTCCATCGGGCGGATTACGACCACGGATGTGGTGTCCTCGTTCCCTGCCCCACCGGACGGTTTCCCGAGCAACATCACGGCCGGCCCCGACGGGGCTCTGTGGTTTACCGATGACGCGACTGAGCCGGGGCCCGACGGCTACGTTGATTCGATCGATCGGATCACAACGGCCGGGGCGATAACCAGCTACACCGACCCGAGCATCGACCTTCCCCAAGCGATCACCGCCGGCCCCGACGGAGCCCTGTGGTTCATCAACAACAACAGCGACTCCATCGGGCGCATCAGCACCGACGGAGCGGTCACTAACTACACCGACCCCACCATCAGCGACTCATATGGGATCACGGCCGGACCCGACGGCGCCCTGTGGTTCACCAACGTCGACAACAGTTCCATCGGGCGCATCACCACCGCCGGGCTGGTATCCAACTATGACGGCGACGGCATCAGCAACCCCACAGCGATCACCACAGGTCCCGACGGAGCCCTCTGGTTCACCAACTACGACAACAACTCCATCGGGCGCATCACCATCACCGGGGTGATCACCAACTACACCGACCCCACCATCAGCCAACCCCTCGGGATCACGGCCGGGCCCGACGGAGCGCTGTGGTTTACCAACTCCGGCAACAACTCCATCGGGCGTATCACCACCGCCGGGGTCGTAACTAACTACACCGGCCGCGGAATCTCCAACCCGGATGGGATCGCTCCTGGTCCCGACGGAGCGCTCTGGTTTACCAATAACAACTCGATCGGGCGGATTACCACCGCCGGGGTCGTAACCAACTACACCGGCTCGGGCATGAGCGCCCCGTGGGGGATCGCTCCTGGTCCCGACGGTGCGCTGTGGTTCACCAACTACGCCGGGAGATCCATTGGGCGCATCACCACCGCCGGGGTCGTATCAGACTTCCCGGCTCCCGCCACCCGCCACCCTCAAGGGATCACGGCCGGGACCGACGGGAACATGTACTTCGATGACACTAACTCGATCTGGCGGATCACCCCCGCCGGGGTGGTCACCAAAGACCCCGACGCCAACGTCGTGATCCCGCCGGAGACAGCCGGCCCGGACGGGGCGCTTTGGTCCCTAGGCGCGAACAACTCGATCGAGAGCACCACCACCGCCGACTCGGTCACGACCTCCCCTGCCGAAGGGCCGACAGGGACGGGGGTCACGATCACCGGCGCCGGCTTCAACGCCGGTGAGACCATCAATGTCAAATACGACACAAGCCAAACGTCGAACCCCGCAGTGCTGTTATGCACCACCGTCGCGGCCAGCGACGGCACCTTCACCTGCACCACCACCGTCCCCGCCGGGGCTGGCCGCCCCGGAACCCACACCATCAAAGCCAAAGGTACGACCTCCCGCACCGTCGCCAAAACCATCTTCCTGCGGACCACCTGAGCGCAGCGACCGACACCTCAACGTCGCGGGCATACAGAACGACACCGCACCCCTACGACGAGCAACCACGCCGAATCGGCATACGGGCGGGAGGGTCCGCTCAGGGTCCGAAACATCGGTCCTGGTCCGAAGCGGGCGTTCGGCCGAGGACTTGCTGCCATGGTCCCGGACCTCCGCCGCACCAGTGTGGGTTGGAGCCGGTGACGTCTATCTGGGGAAGGCTCGTTTTGAGGAACGCGCTCTTCAGCAGATGTTGGTTTATCCAGGTCAACGTAAAGGTGTCTCCCGGTTGCTGGGCGTCTGCCGGATCGGGATCTGGCGCAGGAATCCCGTTGACGAGGTAACGAATGGAGCGAATGGTGCCATTGAGCGTCATCCCGCCGCTGTCGGCGATGAAAGCGAGCGTGTCGATCGCCGCTTCGCTAGCCCCGCTGTTGGTCTGGGTTCCGACGCCATCGTCGGAGATCTGTAGCACGCTGTCGTGGACATACCAACTACCCACAAATCGGGCTGGCACCCGTACTGGAGTAGGTACCTGAACGTCGGTCGTTGTTGTGGCCCTCAGGGGGATCGGACTCGCTGTCGGACGGCTTGACCCACATCCGGCGAGACTGCTGAGCCCGGCCGCGACCGCGATTCCCGCGCAAACGACCCCCACTCTCACGCTTGAGCTACGTCCAACGCACGCCAAAAGGTTCCACGAAACAGCAGATTGTCTCATCTCTCGCTGCCAACCCAGGACCCGAAGGCGAAGTTCCCGACGCACCGAGTCGATCGGAGCGACGGCTCCGGGCGGTTGCTCCGCCCGAGAACTGTGGAGGAATGGCCTCTTAACCTGTGGATAATCGTCTGGGAAGTGGGCATCACCGCAGGCCAACCGAGTTTCGTGATCATCCCTAGAAAGAAAGAAAGAAAGAAGAAGGGAAGGGATGATCACGAAACATCGCAAGGTGTGTTCATGAAATCCCTTGTTGGAGGTGGCGAGGGCTGGATTTACGCCCTCGGCCACCCCAGGTCCAACAGTTAGACGGCCCCTTCCGGGGCCGTCTTTCGCGTCCAAAGTCTGATCCTGAACTCGGGGCGGGCAGAAGCCGGCCGCCTTCCGGCAGCCGGCGGCGTTTTTGCCGGTGGCGGACGGATCGCGTTCAGTCGGATCACCGTCACGTCACCCTCCGTACCCGCGATCGCCGGGCATGGGTTGGACTTTGACGCCGGCGGCGGTGAGGAACTGGCGGATCTGAGAAGCGTGCTCAACGACGTGCAGCGGCATGCTGCCGACAAGGACTCCGAAGAGCTTCCCGTGGTATCGATGGGTGCTAGGGAGTGGCCGAGCGGCCACCTCCTCGGTGAGAGCGTCAAGGGTGTCGCGCACACGGCCGCGGCACCAGTCGAGATACCCCAGAAGCTCGGGCTTGGTGTACATACGGTTGGGAAAGGCGTATGTGTTCTCGTCAAAGGGTTTTGGCGGTTCCCACGCCTCGAACTCACCGGTGAGGTCGTAGTCCAGGCACAGCAGCGTGTGATACGCGAGGAACCAGGGGGCGGAGCCGTGCAATCCTCCGTGCGGCGTCGGACCCGTGGGCGGCTCGTCCGGCCAAAGATCCGTCTCCCACAACTCGTCGGGACAGTCCCTTAGCGCCGCCTCCATCAGCCGCAGCGCCTCCTCGACGTTACTGGCCACGCTCTGCACGAAAACGTTCGTCACCCTGCCGGTATAGCGCAGGGCCCGATCAGGAGATGCTGTTTTCGGATCGGATCGATTATCGAGATCGCCAGGCGGCCGACGTGCGTGTTCTGGCGCGCTGCATCGTGGCAGGTGATGCGCAGGCGGATTGGCCTGGACTCGTGAGAGGGTGAGTCAAGTGTGCGCTCGTGCTCGAGTCCGCTTACTCCGAGCAGCTAGAGCGGCTCATCCGCAAGCGTCTGAAGCCTCCTTTGCTGCCAGCGGTGGTGTGGATCAACCCACCAAAGGAGGTGACCGCTGCGACTCAATGATTTCCGAAGAATCTGTCTCACAAAGGTTGACAACGCCGCCCACAGCTCAGATCGCCCCTTGTCCGTCGCGCTCCCAGCACTTACGCTGCGCCTCAGGGAATAGTCGGGGATCACCCGTCACGGAAGCCCACCTACACCGTGAACGTGAGGTTCCGTCTCAATGCAGAAGGAGTTGCGCATGCGCAATCTTGGGCGACTGATGCTCGCAGGAGCCGGAGCGTTGACGGTCCTGGCCGGCACAAGTCTGGCGTCGGCATCGGCGCAACCTGCGAGCAAGCTGACGGGGTACACCTACAAGGAGGCCAGCGTCAACGTACCCGCCAATGCGCAGGCCGAGGCCACGGCGAAATGCCCGAAGGGTGACAACGTGGTCGGTGGCGGTGGGTATCAAGTCACCCAGAACACCGAGGAGGATCTGAACTCTTCGGCGCCCGACGGCCATCGGAAGTGGACCGTGCAATTCAACAACCAAGCCTCCTCGAGCGATACCGGGGTGGCCGTGGCCATCTGCGTCGCCGCCTCGAGTCTGGCGGACTACTCCATCCAAACGGGTGCTACCGTGGACGTCTCGCCGAACAGCTCGGTGGAGGCCACCGTCAGCTGTCCCAGCGGGACGGTGGCCCTCGGCGGGGGCTGGGTCAACGAGGGGACCGCGGTCAGCGATAGCAACGGCGCTTCGGATCCTCTTGGCTCCAACGGGTGGCGAGCGTATCCCGCTGCGGGTCCATCCGCGTCAGATGGATATGCAGTGACCCCCTGTGCCGCGCAGCCTTCCAAGTGGGCGCAGGTATCCAGCTCGTATGTGGTCAACCCGGTGAGCACTGCCACCCCGGTCAGCGTCACCTGTCCAAAGGGCACCAAGGTGCTGGGCGGAGGGGACTTCAATGACTCGGGCAGCTCGCTAGTGAACATCGGCCTCACCAGCTCATTGTCCAGTCTCAAGGGTTGGAGCACCACGGAGAACAACGACAGTTCGTCGTCGGAATCCGTCGACGCGTGGGCGGTCTGCGCCAAGGTCTAACTAGACCAGGCGACGGAGGCTGCGATCCATAAAGTGACTGGTCGCTTTCATATCGTCGCCGAGTGGGCATGGCCTCGACAGCAGGGCAGGACTGGGATGGTCCTGCGGTTGAATCGCCATGGATACCGTCAACCCACGTGGACGGGTCCGTGTCGAGCGGTCTCAGAAGTGACTGCGTACCTACCTCGCGCAGGAGCTTGTCGCCGATACCGTTCACCCACTGCTGGTCTGGGAAGTTCCGTACTACCCCAGCTACTACATCCCTGTTGCCGATGTGCGAGCCGAGGTAGCTGCTTCAGGAGACATGGAGCATTCTCCGAGCCGGGGCGATGCCGACCGCCTATCCAGGTGTCCGTGGCCATGTAAAAGTCCTCGCGGATGGCCAGGAGGATGTCCCCGCTGGTGGCCATGTAGAGGTCCTCGCTCCTTGTTGAGCATCCACTGAACGCGTCTCCTGGTCGGTGACGGTGTTGGCG
>Ga0302324_100001981_pt1 | contig 48516 bp, 42 predicted proteins | sample Palsa_T0_1_FD_201949 | JGI IMG/M metagenome (GOLD analysis project Ga0302324, IMG submission 201949) | Peat permafrost microbial communities from Stordalen Mire near Abisko, Sweden - Palsa_T0_1 | ecosystem: Environmental > Terrestrial > Soil > Palsa > Peat permafrost | place: Sweden: Abisko...
GCGCAAACGGGCGATCAGCCATCCAGGCGATTCTGAGCATACAGCAAACCAGCATGGCAGCTCTATCCAGGGCCGCCGCCTGAAAATCGTCGCGGCCCGCAAACAAATTCATGGATAGTAATACAATTTGCATAGAGCACATCGATAAGAGTGATGAAAAATGCGGGATTGCTCTACGCCGCGCCCCCGACGGGAGCTTGCCATCGGAATAGAAAAAAGTGGCGGCCGCATAGGGAGCACCAGTAGGGTTGCATGAGCCAATGGAAAGCTCTCTCGGTGGCGTTTCGGAGATCCGCGCTTCTAAAATCGATGGATCTGCAATGCGGACAGCTCCTGGAGGACGTACCGGCCGTGGCTCGGCTCATGATTCTGCATCCGCTTTCGGCGGACTGACCGCGGCAGGGTCCGCATGCTTTTGGGTGGGCGGCGCGGAGTACAGTGCGTGGGGGTCGTTGCGCCGCACGGCCGGACTGCGGCTGGCCTCCCTTGCCGCTATCACTTGTTCGGGCGTTCTCAGGTCGGGCTCCGATACTCTAACCCGCTGTTTCGCGCGCAAAACTTGGCGTTTGTGCCGCTTTAGCAACCTCTTGTCCATCCGAGTCCCTTAATCGCCCTCTTCCAGAATAGCGCAGATCGTGGCTCGCATTCCGGAAAACCGTGCGAATCGCGTTGGCGGGATAGAGTTGCGCGACGGCCGAATGATCGATTCGGAGCGTCGTTCCTACGGCTTCAACCTGTACAGCATCCGTGGAAACGCAATGGTCTCCCGGATGTGCTCCAGCCCGCACAACCACGCCACGCACCGCTCGATGCCCATGCCGAATCCGCCGTGCGGCACGCTGCCGTACTTGCGCAGGTCGATGTACCAGTCGAAGGCTTCCGGCGGCAGTTTCTGTTCCGCGATGCGCCGCAGCAACAGGTCCATATCGTGGATGCGCTGGCCGCCGCCGATGATTTCGCCGTAGCCTTCGGGCGCCAGCACATCCACACCCAGCGCTATTTCGGACCGCGCCGGATCGGGCGCCATGTAGAACGCCTTCACCGCCGACGGGTAGCCATCCACCATCAGCGGACGATCGAAATCCTGGCTCAGCAGGGTTTCGTCTGTGCCTCCGAAATCGCCGCCCCACTGGATCTCGCTGCCCTTGCTCTGCAGAATCTTGACAGCCTCGTCGTAGCTCATGCGCGGGAACGGAGCTTTGATCGCCTCCAACTTGGCAACATCCCGCTCCAGCACTTTCAATTCGGCGCGCTTGTTCTCCAGCACCCGTCCGGCGACGAACACCAGCATGTCTTCGGCGAGTTGCTTCACGTCCTCCAGCGTGGCATAGGCCATCTCCGGCTCCACCATCCAGAACTCGGTCAGATGCCGGCGCGTCTTGGATTTCTCCGCGCGGAACGTCGGGCCGAATGTGTAAACCTTGCCGAACGCCATGGCCGTGGCTTCGTTGTAAAGCTGCCCGGATTGCGTCAGGTATGCCTTGCTGTCTTCGAAGTAATTCACCTCGAACAACGTGGTGGTGCCCTCGCAGGCGGCCGGCGTGAAGATGGGCGTATCCACCAGCGTGAAGCCGTGTGAATCGAAATAGTCGCGCACCGCGCGGATTACCTCGTGCCGCACGCGGATGATGGCGTGCTGCCGCTGGCTGCGCAGCCACAGGTGCCGATGGTCCATCAGGAATTCGACGCCGTGCTCCTTCGGCGTGATGGGATACGGGTCGGATTCCGGCACGCGCTGCACTACTTCCAGATCTTCCACGTCCATCTCGAAGCCGCCGATGGCGCGCTGCTCCGCGCGGATCTTGCCGGTGACCATGATGGAGGATTCCTGAGTCAGGTCCTTGATGGTTTCAAACAGCGCTTCCGGCAGCGCGCTCTTCACTGCCACGCACTGCATCATGCCCGTGCCGTCGCGCACGATAGGGAAGACAATCTTGCCGGACTTGCGCAGGTTGTACAGCCAGCCCGCGATCTGCACGGTTTCGCCGGCGTGCCTCGCGGCGTCGGCGATAGCGATGCGGGGCGCGCTCACAGGTTCTCCAGCCGATCGAATACTTCCACCGCCGTGGCCAGCGAAAATTCCGGCGCCTCTTTCAGCTCCAGCAGCAGCGGATACTGGTCCGCGCGCGTGCGCAGCAGGTCCATCGTCTTCTTCCAATCGATCGACCCGCCATCGGCCAGCAGCGGGAACAGGTGCTTGTCCGCCTTCCCGTCGTTGTCGTGGACATGCGTGGAGCGGATGCGGTCTCTCATCACATCGAAGGCCGCTTCCACGCCTTCGCCCAGGTGGGCGTGCCCCACGTCGAAGACGAAGTTTAAATCCAGGTGTGTCAGTTCCAGAAAGAGCATCAGGCGCTCGCCGCTCGAAAGAGCGTTGGGAATGTTTTCCAGCAGGACTTCAACTCCCCGTTGGCGCGCAAAGAGGCTGATCTGCTCCAGCGCCGAAAAGGCCGCGTCCACGGCGCGCTCGGAATAGCCTTCGCCGGCGACGCCGATGTGCTGAACCAAGTATTTGAATGGAATCGTCTCGGCGATTTCCAGCGCGCGCTTGATCTCATCCACCATTTCCAGGCGCTTGCCTTTCACCGGCTCGGTGATGGTAATCACCGACTGCGGTCCCGAACGGCCCCAGAATTCGTCGTTGTACATGGGCGCGTGCATGGAATGGAGCTTCAAATCCGAATCGCGAAACCAGTGGCCCAACTCGGCGATTTGGGCGCGATCGCGGTAGTCCAGGTGCTGCCGCGCGCAGAAGATTTCCACCGCCGGAACCCCCGCGTGCTGAATCTTGTCGAGTTGCGCCACCGTCAGCCGGTGATTGATGAACAGGTGCGTGGAAAGAACGTGATGCATTCCTAGTATCCTTTGGCGACGCCCTCGCTGCGCGGATCGGCCGCGCCCTCCAGCCACCCGTCGCGCGCCTGAATGGCCGCCACTTCGCCCATGCCGCCCACGATCTTCACCTGGTGGCCGCGGGCCTTCAGCAGCGCGATGGTGTCGGGCGAGAAGCCCCGCTCCATCACCAGTTGATCCGGCAGCCATTGGTGATGGATGCGCGGCCAGTCCACGGCGTCCTGCACGTTCATTCCGAAATCCACCGCGTTGAGCAGCACTTCCAGAACGCTGTTGATGATGGTGGGTCCGCCGGGCGTGCCCAGGACCAACTCGAGCTTGCCGCCGCGCGTCACTATTGTGGGAGTCATCGAAGAGAGCGGCCGTTTGCGCGGCTGAATGGCGTTGGCTTCGCCCTGCACCAGGCCAAATCCGTTGGGCTCGCCGGGCTTGGCGGCGAAATCGTCCATCTCGTCGTTGAGCAGGAAACCCAGGCCCGGCACGGTCACGCCGTCGCCATATCCGAAGTTCAGCGTGTAGGTGACCGCCACCGCGTTGCCTTCCGCGTCCACGATCGAGTAATGCGTGGTCTCGCTGCTTTCGGGCCCCGGCGGCTTGCCTGCGTGAATTTGCGCGCTGGGCGTGGCATGTTCCGGATCGATCGATTTCCGCAACTGCGCGATGTAAGCCGGCTCCAGCAGGTTGGCCAGCGGCACCCTCACGAAGTCCGGATCTCCCATGGAGACGGCCCGGTCGGCGAAATACCGGCGCATGGTTTCGGCCAGATAGTGCAGTTCAGCGGCCGACCCCGCTCCGGATTTCTCGTATCCCGAGCCTTCCAGCACGCCCAGCATTTGCAGGATGCCCGCCCCGCCGGAGCTGGGCGGCGGCGACGTGATAATGTCATACCCGCGATAAGTTCCAGTGAGCGGCGCGCGCTCCGCAACAGCGTAGTCTCTCAGATCGGCCAGCGTGACGAGGCCGCCATGGCGCTCCATGTCCGCGGCCAGCAGGCGCGCCGTCTCGCCTTGATAGAAATCGCGCGCGCCTTGCTCCCGGATGCGCTGCAGGGTGCGCGCCAGTTCGGGCTGCACGAACGTTTCGCCTGCTTCGTATGGCTTGCCGTCGCGCAGAAAAATGCGTTTCGATTCCGGGAATTGTCCCAGCCGTTCGGCCGACCCGCGCATCGACTTCGCCAAACCGTAGGAGACCGGGAATCCTTTTTCGGCCAGCGCCACCGCGGGCGCGACCACCTCCGCCCACGGCTTCCGGCCGTACTTCTTAGAGGCGTATTCGAAGCCGCGCACCGAGCCTGGAACTCCGGCCGCGCGATAGCCCATCACGCTATCGCTGGTGGCTTTGCCGGAGGCGTCCAGATACATGTTGCGCGAAGCCGTCTCCGGCGCGCGCTCACGAAAGTCGATGAAAGTGGCCCGGCCGTCCCCAAACCGCACCAGCATGAATCCGCCGCCGCCGATGTTTCCGGCCGACGGATGCGTGACGGCCAGCGCGAAGCCCACCGCGACCGCCGCATCCACCGCGTTGCCGCCCGCCTCCAGCACGGCGACTCCGGCTTCGGTGGCGTGCCGCTCCACCGTAACCACCATGGCATGCCGCGCGTGTACCGGTTGCGCCGCCCACGTAGGCAATGCCGGCAAAGCGAGGGCCAGCCACCGCACCCACAATTTTCGCATAGACACTTGATTCTACTATGAGGCGGGATTTCTGTTTCCGGGGCGCCGCCGCTTGCACTGGAACAGCACGATGCCGGCGGCTACCGACACATTCAACGAAGGAATGCGGCCTTCCATGGGAATGCGCACCAGCACATCGCAATGCTTGCGCACTTGTTCATGCAGACCCTTGCCTTCGCCGCCAAATACAAGGGCCGTGGGTGCGTGGTAGTCGATCGCATCGTAATCCTCCGCTCCGCGCTCGTCCAGGCCGTAGATCCAGTAGCCCAGCCGCTTCAATTCGTCAAGCGTGCGATTGATATTGGTGGCGCGCACTACCGGCAGGTATTCGAGCGCCCCGGAAGCGGCCTTGGCGACCACGTCGGTAAGTCCCACCGCGCGCCGTTCAGGGATCACCACTGCCCCCGCGCCGGCGGCGTGCGCCGTGCGCACAATAGCGCCCAGATTGTGCGGGTCTTCCACGCCATCGAGCACCACCAGCAACTGCGCGGCAGGCGCAACGTCGTCCAGCTCGGCGTAGCGCTGGGAAGCTGCCATGGCGACTACGCCCTGATGCGCCGGCGTGCCCGCCAGCCGGTCGAGCCCGCCGCGCTCCTCGAAACGCACGGACACCGACGCGCGGCGCGCCAGATCGACGATCTCCTGCAAGCGCGGGCCTCCGGCGCCCTTGGCGATCAGAATGCGATCGAGCGGGCGGCCGGCCTTGAGGCTTTCAAGCACGGGATTGATGCCGCTGAGTATGGCCATCGGCCTTACTGTTCGGGCGCCAGATCCAGGCCGTTGTTGAACCGGTTGGTGAAGTTCGCCAGGGCCGCGATCAGGGTGATCTCGACGATCCGCTCGTCGTTGTAATGCCCGTTAAGCGCATAGCGCGTCTGTGCGCCGTCCGCGGTGCGGGTCAGCTCGCCCGCGCATTCGATGGCGGCGCGTTCGGGTGCGATGAAGCCGCCATCCTGTTCGGCCTGTAAGGCGCGCATCTCTTCTTCCGTGACGCCCGCCCTACCCGCGGAAGCAACGTGCGCGGCCGTGCAATAGCCGGCGCGCCGGTCCACGGATCCCGGCCCCAGGATGGAGCCGTAGAGCGGCACGAAGTGTTTCAACACTTCGGGCCGGTTGGCCATGGCGCGAAAGAAACGATTGGGGCGGTTCGAGCGTTTCTCCAGGTCGGCCAGGAATTCGTTTTGCGCCGGTTCGACGAGCTTGATCGCGGTTGCCATAAGTAGGACAGGCTTCCCGCCTGTCTATCGCCAGTATAACCGGAGTGCGACAGGGTATACTGGCAAGCGTGAACCAGGACGAGGCGCATCCCCCTGCCGGCCAGGCGGAAGTGACCGTGCAGCTTCGCCGCTTCGCGGAGGGCGACGAACAGGCCGGCGCCGAGCTGATGCGCGTCATTGAACCCGAGCTGCGCCGTCTGGCCGCGTGGCAAATGCGCGCAGAGCGCGGCACGCACACCCTGCAGACGACTGCCCTCGTGAATGAAGCCTACATCCGGCTGTTCGGATCCGGGGGCGCGGATTGGAACGGCCGCAATCACTTTCTGGCGGTGGCGTCCCGCGTGATGCGGCAGGTGCTGGTCGATTACGCGCGGGCGCAGCACGCGTCGAAACGAGCCGGAGACAAGGTATCGCTGGATTCAGTCGAGCTGGCATTCACGCCGGCCCAGCCGGACCTGCTTGACGTACACCAGGCGCTGGAGGAGCTTGCGGCGATCGCTCCCCGGCAGGCCCAATTGGTCGAACTCAGGTTTTTCGGCGGCCTTTCGCTCGAAGAGGCTGCCGCCGTGCTGGGGATCGCGCCGCGCACGGCAGATAAGGACTGGGTCCTGGCGCGCGCCTGGCTGCGCCGCCGGCTCGCGGCGCTGCGTGGCTGACTGACAAACCGACTTCACGCGGCTAAGGCAGCACACGGAAGGGCACGTTGCTCGAGAGCGTGCCGCCGGGTGTCACCACTTCGACGGTTCCGCTGCGGGCGCCGGCGGGTACGGTGGTCAAGATAGCGGTACCCGAGGCGTTGACGGTGAACGCGGCTGCAATACCGTCGAACGTGACGCTGGTCGCGCCGGTCAGATCGGTGCCCAGAATCTTGACGGCCTGGCCAACCTCGCCGGCGGTAGGCAACGTCTTGACGAACGGGCCCAGACCCACTGACAGGCTGAAGACGGTGCCGCAGCCGCCGTTACGACTACAAGGGGACCCGCCGTCATTGGTCGTACCGTAGAAAGTCCCATTAGTGGCCTGAACCAGCCCCGCGGACGGCAGATAAGGATTGGGTGCTGGCGCGAGCCTGATTGGCACGGAGTTCACGCGCACACTATGGCAGCACGCGGAAGGCCACGTTGCTCGAGAGGGTGCCGCCGGGTGTCACCACCTGGACGGTCCCGCTGTTCGCGCCAGTGGGCACCGTGGTCGAGATAGCGGTACCCGAGGCATTGACGGTGAGGGCGGCCGCAGTGCCGTCGAATGTGACGCTGGTCGCGCCGGTCAAATCGTTGCCCAGAATTGTGACGGTCGCTCCCACCTCGGCAGAGCTGGGCACCGTTTCCACAAATGGGGCGAAGCCGGTTGACAGGCGGAAGACCGTCCCAGCGACGTCGTTATTGTTGTTCCCATACGCCGAGGTCGTCCCGTAGAAATCGCCATTGGTCGCCTGGACCAGCCCCGCAATAGGGTTTGCACCGTCTTTGCTATCGAATCTATGCAGAGTGGTTAGTTTGCCGCTCGCGGTGACCTTGTAGACTGTCCCGCAGCCGAGGTAACAGGCAGTCCCATTAGTATACCCGCCATCAGCCGTCGTTCCGTACAAGTTCCCGTCGGTGGCCCGAATGAGTCCTCCCTCGGGGGCGTAGCCGTCCGTGCATCCGCTTTGGGAGCAGAAGCTGTACAGCGTAGTCAGCGTGCCGCTCGGGGTGATCTTGAAGATTGTCCCCCGGTTGAGCCCAGCGCCAAAATCGTCCGAGGTTGTCCCGTAAAGGTCCCCGTTGGCGCCCTGGACGAGCCCAGCGAAAGGTCCTTGGCCGTCCGAGCAACCGCTTTGAGAGCAGAAACTGTACAACGTCGTCAGCGTGCCGCCCGGGGTGATTTTGAAGACCGTCCCCTGGCCGTTGGCCCCGCCGCCATAGGTTGTCCCGTAGAAGTCCCCACCGCTCTGCACCAGTCCCGCAAACGGCCCTGCGCCATCCGTGCACTGCCCGCCTTGGTTGTAGTATTGGGTGCAGAAGGTGTAAATCGTCGTCAGTTCGCCGCCCGGGGTCATCTTGAAAATCGTGCCGGCGCCGCCGTCGATAGCCCCGCCACTATACGTTGTTCCGTAGAAGTACCCATCGCTTGCCTGGATCAGCGCGGCCCTGGGGTTCACGCCGTCTGCGCACGCGCTTTCCGTGCAGAAGTTGTAGACTACCTTCAGCGAGCCGCTCGGGCTGATTTCGAAGACGTTGCCGCTCGTTCCGGCCCCGCCAAGATCCGTCGTCCCGTAGAAGTTCCCGTTGGTGCCCAGGACGAGCCCCGTCGTCGGCCCTGCGCCGTCCGGGCACCCCATTTGGAGGCAGAAGCTGTATAGTGTCGTCAGCTTGCCGCTCGGGGTAATGGTGAAGACCGTCCCATAGCCGTTATTCCCTTCAACTCCGCCTCCGCCAAAAAACGTGGTCCCGTAGAAGTCACCATTGGGGCCCTGCACAAGGCCCGCATAGGGGTTCTCGCCGTCAGTGCAGCCGCTGTCGGAGCAAAAATTGTGCAGCGTGGTGAGGGTTTGTGCAGGCGCCGCCGCTGCGTACAGCATCCCAACTGCGCACGCCTGCATCACCCAGCCCAATCTAGCCAATGTAGCGATTCGTTTTGTTTTCGTCAGAAGCATCGATTTGGCCCTCCTTTTGTGGGCGCTCAGATATATAAGCGCAAAAGGAGGAAAAAGGGCGCACTCGGATTCACGAGCCAGGCGGACCCAGGATTTCGAATCGCACCAGCTTGAAGTCCGCCTGGCCTTCCTGGCTTTTCCATCGCTCGACGCCAAAGCTAACTCCGAAGTTGGACTGAAACTGATGCAGGCCCACGTAGCCGCGGATGACCGGGACTCCATCGACCTGTAAGACGGCGCTCCGCGCCTCTGGGCGATAGGTCAATTCGTAGGTATGGTAAGCATGCGCATCTCCGCGCACTTCGGCATTGCGAAACGCGAAACTAGGCAACTGCCGGGTCCACGCTTGCGCCATGAGTTTGGGACCCTCCAGGGCTCCGGCGAAGAAGAACCGCGCGCCCACACCCGCGAAATCGACCATGGTGGAGAACTGACCTTGCCGTAGGCGCACCACGGCCGTCAGCCGCCAACCGTTGCGCAGCGCCGCGCGCTTCTGCCACCAGTTCAGGCCGTGAATATAATGCCCCTGGCTGTGTGTGCGAACAGCCCACGCTTCCAGCCCCGTGCCATCTTCGTTTAATACACTGGTAGCAGATACCTCGTTATGCGGCGCGAAGCCCGCGGCAATGGGGTCCGCACCGCCGACATACTCCACTACCCTCGCGACATGCGCGCCCGCCCACAGGAACTGGCCCAAGAACAGGAGCGCCGTCAGCAGCAGTATGGCGATTGCAATTGCCGCGCCGGCGGCCCGGCGGTTTCGAGCCATCCGCAGCCGCAGGCGCTCATGCCAGCCCAGCGGCCCGGAGCGCAACGCCGCCGCCACCTTGCCACCGAAGGTCTCGGCGTCGGTGGGCCGTTGGCTGGCGTCAAACGACAGCGCGGAAATTAGCAGGGGCTTCGCTGGTTCCGGTATCCGATTTGCGCGGGCCACAATGTCGTCGACCCGTCTGTGGCGCTGCTCGGTGGCCAGAGGCAATGCTTCAGTAGCCGTGTAGGGCGGAGATCCGGCGAGCAGTTCGAAACATACAATCCCAAAGGAATAGATGTCGCTGGCCGGGCTGGAAACTCCGAAGAACTGCTCGGGCGCCATGTACCGGGTGGTGCCCGCGATCATCAGCACGGTGGTGGTTCCGCCAGATTCGGCGCGCTGCATTTGCGCGATGCCGAAATCGATCAACTTCACCGCAACGGGTCCGCTCGGCGCGCCGCGCTCGATCATGATGTTTTCCGGCTTTAAGTCGCGGTGTGCCACGCCTTGCCGGTGGGCCGAGGCCAGTGCCGACCCGATACCCTCGACGATCGCCGCCGCCTCCTCCAATTCCATCGGCGATCGCAGGCGCTCGCGCAACGTCACGCCGTCTACATAATCCATCACCAGATACGGGTCGCCCGAAGGCAGCTCGCCACAATCGCGGATTCCCACGACGCCGGGATGTCTGATTTTGCCGAGGATCTCGATCTCCTGCCGAAACTTCTTCTGCAGCCATGCGCGATGGTCGGCGACCTCTTTGAGGACTTTCACCACCACAGGCCGCCCCGCGATCCGCAGATCGGCCGCCAGGAAGACGACCGCGTGGCCGCCCTTGCCCAGCACGCGATCAATGCGATACCGCCCGCCAACGGTGCTGCCGGCAAATTGCGCCGCAAACGCCTCGGAGGCATCCGCCGCGGGCGGGGAGGCGGCGCTTTCGATGGCCTCGCGCATACCTCCAAACGCTGGCGCGTTCAGGAAGGCGGAGTCGTCGGCACTGGTGAGAAGGGCCTGCACTTCGGCACGGAGGGCGGCGTCCGGACACGCGCCGGCCAGCCAGGCGGAGCGCTCCGCTTCCGGGTGGTCAAGCGCCGCGTGAAAGAGATCGCGAATGCTGTTCCATTGGATGGAGTCCATGCCGGCCGTTCAGCATAGCATAGGAAGAACTGCGGATATAGGGAGCAGTGCAATGCGCTGGAATGCCCTGTCTTAGCCTGTGGATGCTACACGCTACTCAGGGGAGATGCGTAACGGATGCGGATGTCGTGATGGTAATAATCCGAATTGGCGAACTTCTCCTGGAAGATGCGCTCCCAGCGGGCGTTCTCCTGACAGTTGCGGCATTCGCCGCAATGGCAGCGTCCGGCAGCGCGCCGGGTCTTCAGACGGACTTGCGATGCGGGGTCCATCCGGGGCGGCGCGGGAACCGCGGCCTTGCGCGGTTCTGGGGCGGGGTCGCAGTCTGCCACGGCCCCGAGCATGGTCTCCCAGGGGAGCAATTCACTCGCGGCGCGCGCGCCCCGCCGGCGTCCGGACGTCGAACGCAAGGCGCTGAAGGCGTAAAGCACCTCGCCGAAGGTCGCCAGCTCAAAACTAGTTGACTGAAGCGTTATCGATTCGTTAACCATTGGAACTATGAACCCCCCATGGCCATGAAGTTAATTAACCATGAACTCGATGATGATATCCCGAAAGAATTTCAAGTTCAATATGTAAGATTAACCGAGGGTAACTTTATTTGACGAAAACCCAGCATTCGGCGCACTTTTGAGTCTTTGGTACTAGAACGCCTATTGCTCGTTAATTAGAAATGACACCGCTTTCCGATAAGAAAAGCCATCTTATTGCGGGCAGCGCGGATTCATGCAACTCGAACATTGCATCCAGGCTAATTCTTGACAACAAGTGGGGCGGACGCCCTCGTCCGCGCGCGACCCCCGGTCGCGTTTTCGCCAACCATGGTTAACCGTCAAGCAAGACGGCTAGCCGAAGTTTCGGCGCCGAGCTATACGACTCGGATTCGAGCGGACATGTCAAGCCGCAATTCACGAAGCCAGCCTGAAGCAGCGGCGCGGTTGGCCAAATAGGCGCGCGAACCGGCCTGAGGTGGTAGACTCGAAGTTGCATGGCAACCACAACCATCGTGCCAGTCGAGGAATACCTGCGGACCAGCTACGACCCCGATATGGAGTACGTGGGCGGCGCATTGCTGGAGCGGAACGTGGGCGAGCGTAGGCACAGCCGCCTGCAGTCGCTGTCAAGCGCAATTTTGATTTCACGCGAGAACGGGCGGTTCCACACGTATACCGAACAGCGCGTGCGCGTCTCGCCGCAGCCCAAGTATCGTGTTCCGGATCTCTGCGTGATGGCCCTGCCGTACCAACAGGAGCCGGTCTTCACGCACCCGCCCCATTTGATCGTCGAGATTCTGTCCCCGGACGACGAGCCAGCCGACATACTGGAGAAGATCGCGGATTATCTGAAGTTCGGTGTGCCGCACATTTGGATCCCCGACCCGTATCGTCTTCGCCTTCAGGTAGCCGACAGCGACGGCCTGCATGACCGGCCGGGCCTCATCGTCGAGACCGATTTAGCCGGCCGCCTGGATTTCGGCGAGTTGTTTGCCAGGTTGGAAGACCCGAGCGAGTGAAGACATTTAAGTGCTCCGAGTCGGCAAACAAGTTTGGCGGAGGTGGACGTCGTGGTCCTTGCCGACGAAGATAAGTATCATAGGGACCATGGCGAGCCTGCTGTCCATCGGGCTCTACTTCTGGGACCTTAAGCCATTCTTGGAAAAAAGGCTGTCGCCTCCGCTCACTGTGCCAAACATCGCGGTTCGGGTTAACAATCCGGAATCGGCTGCTGTCTCTCTATACTTCCGCGGAGAGCTCGTATTGTGGCTACCCACAGCCATGTCCGACGGCGCGCCACGGGTCGGTGGCGCATACGAAATAGTCGCCTCGGATGCTGGACTCGTCGAAGATGCCTCAGTCCCAATCAGAGCCGGCGGCGAAACTAAGATTGTCGCGAAGGTCATGGACCAGGAGCGCCTCAATCGATACCTGAAGCGTGGCGACGCTGATCTTCAGCTCATTTTTCGCCGGCCTGACGGCTCTATATTCTTCAGCGACGAGTTGCCTTTCACCGAAGGCGCCCTGAAGAAATTCCATGCACGCGCGAACATGGCAAAGCCTTAATCGATTGACCACAAATCAATGCTCCGTCAGATGGCGCCGGCTCCCCTACTTCGCGTCCCGCCAGTTGTCCCCGATTCCCACATCCACCAACAACGGCACTTCCAGCCGGTACACCTGCTCCATCTCGCGTTTCGCCAGCGCCGCGATTTCCGCCGCTTCCTCCGCCGGGGCCTCGAAGACCAACTCGTCATGCACCTGCAGCAGCAAGGCCGCCTGCCCGCCGCGCCGTTCCATCTCCCGATCGATGCGCACCATCGCCAGCTTGATCAGGTCGGCCGCCGTCCCTTGCAGCGGTGAATTCACCGCCGTGCGCTCGGCAAACCCGCGCGCGTTGGGATTGCGGCTGTTGATATCCGGGATGGGCCGCTCGCGCCCCAGCAGCGTGCGCGTCACGCCCGTGCGCCGCACCTCCGCGATGGTGGCGTCGATGAACTTCCGCACCCCCGCGTACCGCGCGAAGTAGCTTTCGATATACGCCTGCGCCTCGCGCTGCGGGATGCCCAACTGCGCCGCCAGCCCAAACGCGCTGATTCCGTAGACGATGCCGAAATTCACCGCCTTGGCGTTGCGCCGCGCCTCCGGCGTGACCATCAGCGGCGGTACCCCAATCACCTCCGCGGCCGTGCGCGTGTGGATGTCTTCGCCGTTGCGGAACGCCTCCACCAGCACCGCATCGCGCGACATGTGCGCTAGCAGCCGCAGCTCGATTTGCGAGTAATCCGCCACGATCAGCTTCCAGCCCGCGCGCGGCACGAACGCGGCGCGGATCTCCCGCCCCAGCTCCGTGCGGATGGGGATATTCTGCAGGTTCGGATTCGACGACGATAGCCGTCCGGTCGCCGCGCCCGTCTGGTTGAAGCTGGTATGCAGGCGCCCGGTCTGCGCGTCGATCAGCGCCGGCAGCGCATCCACGTAAGTGCCCTTCAACTTCGTGAGCTGACGGTATTCGAGCACCTTGCGCACGATCTCGTGATCCGCCGCCAGGTCTTCCAGCACGTCCGCCGCCGTCGAGAAGGTTTTGCCCTTCCCGTATTTCACCGGCGCGGGCAGCCGCAGATCCTCAAACAAAACCCGACCCAATTGTTGCGGCGAGCTGATGTTGAACGGCTTGCCCGCCAGCACGTGGACCTCCGCCGTCAGCCGCGAGATGTCGCGTTCCATCAGCTCCGAAAGACGGCCCAACTCGGCGCGGTCGATGCGCATGCCGACGCGCTCCATGCGCGCCAGCACGCGCGCCAGCGGCAGCTCGATTTCCGCATACAGCTTTTCCAGGCCGCGCTCGACGACCGCCGGCCGCAGCAGTTTGTAAATCTCCAGGGTGATATCGGCATGCTGCTCCGGCGCCGCCCCCACCTTCAGGTCGAGCCGCCGCCGGGCCTGCTCCTCCAGCGGGCAGCCCGAAGGATCGGCGTCCAGCAGGAACGCGTACAGCATGACGTCGTGCTCGAAGCCGCCGCCCTGGATGCCTCGCTTGTCGAGCGCCAACAGTACGGACTTTACGTCGCACGCAACCTTGGGCCGCGCGGCGTCTTCCAGCCAGGGCTTCAGTGCGTCAATCGAAGCGGGCGGCGACAAAGCAACGGCGCGCGCTTCGCCGGATTTCCACGCCACCCCGATGGTAGCGACGGTGGTGTAGAGGGCGAACTCGCCTGCGCTCGATTCCGCGAGGGCCACCGCCACTGGCGCATCGGCGGGGACCGTCCCCAGCCATTCGGCGAGCGCCGCGGCCGATTCCAGCGCCTGATAATCGCGTGCGCGTGTGTCTTCGCTGGGACCCAGTTCCTTGAGCAGGCTGTGAAATTCCAGGTCTTTGTAAACCAGCTTCAGCGCGTCCGGGTCCGCCTCCCGCGCGCGTACCGATTCCAGCTCGAACTCGATGGGCACCGCCGTATCGATGGTCGCCAGGCGCTTGCTCATCAAGATGCGCTCGACATTGTTCTGCAGGCTCTCGCGATACATCTTGCGCTCGACCTCGGCGGCGCGCGCGATGGCCGCCTCCACGGAGCCGAAGCGCTCGATCAGGTCGCGCGCGCCCTTGTCGCCGATGCCGGGCGCACCCGGAATGTTGTCGATGGCGTCGCCCTTCAGCGCGAACAAATCGGCCACCTGCGCCGGCGCCACGCCCAGAAACTCCTTAACCTTCGCCGGGTCGTACCACTCGTCGTCTTTGGCCGGATTCAGCATGGAGACCCGCTCGCTGACGATCTGCATCATGTCCTTGTCGCTGGAGACGATGACCACCTCCGTGCCGGCCTGCTCCGCGCGGCGCGCGATGGCGCCGATGACATCGTCGGCTTCGAACCCCGCGTATTCGAGGATGGGAATACGCATAGCTTCCAGGATGCGGCGGATGTGCGGGATCTGCTCGCCCAAGTCCAGCGGCATCTCAGTGCGGTTGGCCTTGTATTCGGCGAACTCGGCCATGCGCGCCACCGGCGCGCCGCTCTCGAAAACGGCCGCGATATACTCGGGCGCATAGCTCTTGCCCAGCTTGCGCAGCATGTTGTTGAAGATGTACGCAGCCTCGGTGGAAAGCCCCGCGCTGGTGCGCATGGGAGGCGCGGCGCTACGCGCGCGCGCATGATAGGCGCGGAAGATGAAGCCGAATGAGTCGATGAGGAAGAGCCGTGGTTGGTGCGCCACAAGGTTATGGTAGCTTACAGGGGGCAGGCCGCCGAATCCGATTTACTGAGGGGATGGCCAAGATCGTTGATCCGCATAACCTACCCGATCCCAAGGTCTGTATTCCGGGACTGAAGCCATCGGTCACTGAATTCGTCGCGTGCGATGACGGCGACCCCTCAGAAGACGATGCCTTTAATCGGATGATTCGAGACCTTCGTAACCAGAATCCCGCTTCCGCAAGAACGTGAGATGAAGGTTCTTCTCCTCGATACGAACGTGGTTTCCATCCTGTTTCAGAGGAACTACCTGCGGACCAATCGTGCGAGTGAAGGATTGCGCCCCTTCGCCCGCTCGCAGGCCGGCTGCCAATGATATCCTCGAAGAATGAACGCCCGCATTGTCGTCGAGCCAGGCAAGCGCTCCGGGCAACCGTGTGTCCGCGGGTTGCGCATCACCGTCTGGGATGTTTTGAGTTGGCTCGCAGCGGGTATGACCGAACAGCAAATCCTCGACGATTACCCGGAACTGGAGCCTGATGATTTCCCTGCGGTGTACGAATTTGCCGCCCGCATGGGCAGGCGCGTGGATTTGTGAAGTTGCTGCTGGACGAGAATCTCTCGCGCAAACTCGTCGTCCGCCTCGCTGAGTTGTTCCCGGGGGCGGCCCATGTGGCGCAGTTCGGCTTGCTCGCAAGCCCGGATCGCGAGGTCTGGGAATTCGCCAAGGCAGAGAACTTCGTCATCGTAAGCACTGACGCGGACCTCTATGAACTCGCCACTACCATAGGGCCGCCTCCAAAGGTCGTGTGGCTCCGGCGCTGGACGCACCCGACCAGGGACGCCGAGCGGGTACTGCGGCGCGAGGCTATCCGGATAACGGAATTCGCTACCAAGCCCAAACTCGGCCTCCTGGTGCTGGACCGCGATTGACCCCCCCGGGAGTGGGGCGGTGCGTAGCCGCAAAGCCGACTTTCTCGCCGCCGGTCATCGCGTTCGCCACGGGCGACGAACAGCGACCTCGCCACGAACATGAGCCGAAGGTCCTTCCGCAGAGGGAGGTCCTCCGCGTTATAACATAAAACGTGCACCTCCCCGTGAACCCGCCTCTGGCGCCTATGCTCGCGAAGCGCGTCGCCGAATTGCCGATCGCCGGAACCTGGATCTTCGAACCGAAGTGGGATGGTTTTCGCGCCTTGGTCTTTCGCGATGCCGATGAGATCTTGATCCAGAGCCGCGATGAAAAATCCTTGAACCGCTATTTCCCGGAACTGCTCGATCCGTTGCGGTCGATGTTACCCGCTCAGTGCGTGCTCGATGGTGAAATCGTCATCGCCACCAGCAGCGGTCTCGATTTCGAGGCGCTCCAACTTCGCATTCATCCGGCCGCTTCGCGGGTGAAGCTTCTGTCGCAGCAGATTCCGGCGTCTATCGTGTTCTTCGACCTGCTTTGCGAGGGCATCCGGGATCTGCGGGATGAGCCTTTTCAAAGCCGCCGCCGGGATCTGGAATCGGTGCTTTCGCGTGCGGCGCCGCCGGTCCATCTGACGCCGGCAACCTCCGAATCGAGCGTGGCGGCGGATTGGTTTCGCCGCTTCGAGGGCGCCGGCCTCGACGGTGTCATGGCCAAGGCGGTTTCAGGAACGTACGAACCTGACAAGCGCGTGATGCTCAAGGTGAAGCACGAGCGCGATTGCGACTGCGTGGTCGCCGGTTTTCGATGGCACAAGAAAGGCGAGCGCACGGCGGTCGGGTCGCTGCTGCTTGGCCTCTTCGACGATTCCGGGGCGCTGCAGCACGTCGGCGTCTGCGCCAGCTTCACGGAACAGAAGCGCCGGGAGCTTGCGGAATACCTTGCGCCTTATCGCAAGGACGCGCTCGGCGCGCACCCCTGGAAGCACTGGGCGGAGCCTGAAGCCGCCAGCGGGGAAGCCCCGCGGCGCATGCCGGGCGGCCAGAGCCGCTGGAGCCAGGGCAAAGACCTCTCATGGGAGCCGCTGCGGCCCGAGCTGGTGGCCGAGGTCGCCTACGAACACATGCAGGGCCTCCGCTTCCGCCATATGGCGCAGTTTCGAAGATGGCGAACGGACAAGCGGCCGGGCGACTGCACTTATGCCCAGCTCGAAGTCGTTCCGCCGCAGGAGCTCATGGCAATTTTCGCCGGCGCCCGCTAACACTTGCTCGCCATTCGCGCGTCGGATCGTCGTCCGGGTCGGGACTTTCTTGCGGCGGCCGCAGCGCTTCAGGCACATGCCGCAGGTTCACCCGGATGCGTGTCCAGGCGGACGACCGGCCTCGCATGGCGTCGACCAACACGTCGTCAACGGCGAGAAATCGGGCCGCGTCGGCGTGTTTGTTCTTCCATTTTTCAAGACCTGCCAGCGCGGCTGGTTTGTCGGGCGAGTTCGCGACCACCACTAGCGGCATCTTCTCGCGCGGCTTCCTCGCGGCGAACTTGGCGCGCGAAGGCGCCACCCGCGGCGCTTCGCCCTCCATCTTGCGAAAGTGCGGCGGCCAGGGTGCGTCACCCAGGCCCGCGGCTTCGTCTCTTGCCGCCAGCTCCAGCAACTGATCGAGCGAGCCTGGCGCGGCGTCGATGCCGGCGTGCGGATCGCCGATTTCCGCAAAACGCTTGGGAATCGAGAGCACCGTAAAATCGCCTGGCTCGCACTCCGGGACTTCGTGCCAATGAAGGGGCGTAGATACGCGAGCGTCGGGGAGCGGGCGCACGGAATACGCGGAGCACGTCGTTCGATCCTTGGCGTTCTGGTTGTAGTCGAGGAACACGCCATGGCGCTCTTCTTTCCACCATTTCGAGCTGGCCAGGGCGGGCGCGCGCCGCTCGACTGCGCGGGATAACGCGATGGCCGCGCGACGCACCTCGCTGAACGTCCAGCGCGGTTCGATCCTCACGTTTACGTGCATCCCGCGTGAACCGCTGGTCTTGGGCCAGCCACGAAGCCCCATTTCCTCGAGGAGCGCTTTCACCTCGAGCGCGACGCGTCGCACGTCCGCCCAACCGACGCCCGGACCGGGATCGAGATCGACCCGCAGTTCGTCGGGATGTTCAAGATCTCCGCGGCGTACGGGGTGCGGATGCAGTTCGATGCAACCGAGGTTGACGATCCAGGCCAATCCCGCCGCATCGTCGACGACGATCTCTTCCGCGGTGCGGCCCGAAGGAAATGCCAGCGTCACCGTTCGAAGCCACGCGGGCCGGTCGCCGGGCGCGCGCTTTTGATAAAACGCCTCGCCTTCGGCGCCATTGACAAACCGTTTGAGAACCAGCGGCCGATCCGCAATGCCGGCGAGAGCGCCCGGCGCGACCGACAGATAGTAGCGGACGATATCGAGTTTCGAAAGCTTTGTTTGCTTTGAAAAGTACGGCTTATCGGGGTGGGTGATGCGTATTTCGCGTCCGTCGAGGGAAAGGACCTCGCCGGGTTGCTCTTTGCTCACAAGAACAGCCTACACCTGTTAGCGTGAACTTGCAGCTCAGTGCCAAAACGAGGGCCCAAAACGAGGCAAGGAGCAATTTCGCGACAGTAAGCCTCCGGAGTGTAGCATTTCAGCCACACTCCGAGATTTCCAAACACTTGACCTCAAAGAACTTGCTCGATGGTGTTACCCTTGCTATCTAAGGATACGCCGTATATTTGTGATGCATCACCCGGAGATCCAATTTGCGCTTTGAGACGACCGTCCAACACCCCGTCCAGGCTTCCGGCGTCGGCCTGCATAGCGGTGTCGCCGTTTCCATCCGTATCCTTCCCGCGCCAGTCTCCACCGGCATAGTCTTCCTGCGCACCGATCTCGACAATTTCCCCATCGCCGCAAGCTGGCGGCACGTGGCGCGCGTCAGCTACGCCACCAGCCTCATGCGCCAAGGCGTGCTCATCTCCACCACCGAACACCTGCTCAGCGTGTTCTACAGCATGGGGATCGACAACGCCTTCGTCGAGATCGACAACCTGGAAGTGCCCATCCTGGATGGCAGCGGCCAGCCCTTCGTCGAGCTGATTCGCGAAGCCGGCATCCGCCAGTATCGCCGCAAGCGCAAGTATCTGCGCATCCGCCGGCCCATCTTCGTGGAGGAGCGCGGCAAGCGTATTTCGATCCTGCCGGCGGAGAGCTTCTGTCTGACATGCGAAACCGATTACGGTCATCCGCTGGCCGGACGGCGGTCGCTCGAAATGGAGGTCACGCCGGAGCGCTATGCAGCGGAGATCGCGCCCGCGCGCACGTTCGGCTTCGCCCACGAGCTCGACCAGATGCGCAACATGGGTCTCATTCGCGGCGCGTCGCTCGAAAATGCCGTCTGCTTCACCCGCGACGGCGTCATGAATCCGGATGGGTTGCGCTTCGCCGACGAATGTTGCCGCCACAAGGCGCTGGATCTGATCGGGGACCTGGCGCTGCTGGGCAAGCCCCTCTTGGGGCACGTCATCGCCGAGCGGGCCGGACATGCCATGCACACCGCGCTGGTAGCGCGCATCATGTCCGACCCATCGATCTACGAAATCCTCACCTTCGACCAGTTGGCCAGCCGGGTGACCCAGGCCCTGGTGTCGTAACAGGATGTAGGACAGGCCTCCCGGCCTGTCCTTTCACCCCGGCTTCCTAGCCGTGATCGCCTGCTGGATAAACCCCCACACCTCCGGACTGATCCGGAACGGTTGCATCTGTTGCTTCGCCTGCTTCGGCCAATTCGCGGTGTCCGCATAGAGGCTCTTCAGGCCGTTAGTCACCTCCGGATCTCCGCCGGTGAACTCCTCCACCAGTCCAGTCCAGCGTGCCGCCAGCGCCTGCCCCCTGGTTCCGGCCGGATCTTCACCCAGCGCGGCTTCCACATCCCGGATGAGTTCCAACCACTGGCGGCTGACCCGCTCCTGCAACTCCGGCGACCATAACTGCCGGCGCTCGGCGATCTTCTCGCGCGCCGCGTCATTGTAATACTTCATCGTCCATTCCGCATCGTTTTGCATTTCCATCACCTCGATAATTTTGGTCAGAATCGCGGACTCCGGCTGCCGGCCTGCTTCCACCGCCGTTTCGGCCAGGCGAATTGCCTCGATAGCTTCTTCCAGCAGGCCGCGCCTGGCCTCCAGCACTCTGCGCTGCATCCGCAGTGCGCCGGACAGCTCGCGCCCATCGCGGTCCAGCAGCGTTTTGATCCGCCGCAAAGGCAGCCCCACGAATTTCAGCGCTACGATCTGCTCCAGCCGCACCAGGTCCTGCTCACAATAGACGCGGTAACCGCTGTGCGTGCGTTTGGGCCGCAACAATCCCAGGCGGTCATAGTGATGCAGAGCCCGGACCGTCACGCCGCTCAACTCGGCAAACTCCTTCGCCTTGTACCCGCCGCTTGCACTGCCAGCCGCCACGATCCCTCCTTTCCTATCGTCGAGCCTGACGTTACGTCAGAGTCAAGCGGAATTTTGGTTGTGGGGCAGATTGTCAACGTTGTCAACCTGCTGGCCGATTGTGAATCGGCCCACCTTGCGCCAATCCCTACTGTACCGGCGTGCCGACCGGAGCCGGTCGGCGGCCTTCGTGATCGACCTTCCGCGATAACGCATCCTTGATGCGCTTCTCGATCGCGGCGGCTTCATCGTCACGCTTCATCTCGCGCAGAATCCTGGCGTAGATGCGCAGGGGCGGGTCCATCACCTCGTCCGGCGCTTTGGCCAGATCGCCGATCAGGACGGTCCGGCTGTACAGGTCTTGCGCGTCGGCCATCTTGGCCTCCATCAGCAACACCCGGCCGGTCTGGTGCAGGCTGGCAATGTACGCCTTGGCCCGCAACTCCAGCGCGGCCGTGGCGGCCTTCTCGGCTTCCTCGTAGCGATGCTGGAACGCGTAAAACTCAGCCATCTTGTCGAGCGTCAGCGCCACCATGGGATGTTCCGCGCCGGCGTTCTTCTGCCAAAGGCCCAGCAGCCGTTTGTAGATCCCTTCGGCTTCCGGATATTTCTTCAACCCGAATTCGACATAGGCAAGCGAATCGACGCTGGGGATCAGTTCCGACGTGTCGGGGCCGTCGGCGGCTTCGCGCATCCGCACGGCGCGCTGCAGCAGCGGTTCGGCATCCTCGTACTGCGCGCGGTCGCGGTAGATGCCGGCCAGCGCCTCGATGGCGGGGAGGCACTGCGGATCTCCGGGCTGTGCCAGGCTCCATTCCTGGATGGCGCGCTTCAGCAGATCCATGGCCGGCTCTTCCTGGCCCGCTTGCTGGTGTAGCACCGCCGCTAAGGTCAGATCGCGGGCCAAGCCGGCACGGGCGGCGCCTGTTTGAGCCTCGCGAATCTTGATGGCCTTTTCGATAGCGGCCAGGGCCGGCTCGGCGCGGCCCTGGGCCCGGTCTCCGGTGGCGATCTCCTCCAGCACGGTGGCCAGTTCGGGACTGCTGTCGCCGTAAGCCTTGGCGGACTCGACGGCGGCCTGCTGCAGGGACTGCTCCGCATGCGCGGCATCGCTGGAATCGCGCTGCACGGCCGCGCGCAACCGCAGACATTCGACCAGCAGCGCCGCATCGCCATCCTTGCGCGCGGCTTGTTCGGCGGCATCGAATCGAGCCAGCGCCTCGGTGTACTGCTGTTGGACGTAGGCCTGCCGGCCTTTATCCAGATCGGCTCGTCCGCCGGGCGGGTCGTCTGCCATAGCCGGCGATAGGAGCATCAGGGAGAGAAGCGCGATGCGCGGTTCCATCTCTGCATAGACACCGGCGCGAGGGGTTTTGTCCCGTCTATTCACATCGCAGCGCGGCCATGGGGTCCACCCGCGCCGCGCGCCGCGCGGGCAGGTAACTCGCCAGCAGGCTGACGGCGCTGAGCAGCGCCAGTGTCGCGGCAAGCACCCAGAGGTTGTACGGTTGCGCGCCGGGTATACCTTTCTGCATGGCCAGCGTGGCCAGCAGCGCCGCGGGCAGGCCGACGGCGGCTCCCGCGAGCACCCACGCCATCCCTCCGCAAACCACCAGCGCGGAGATCTGTTCGCCGCGCGCTCCGATGGCCATGCGGATGCCGATTTCGCGCGTCCGCTGCGAGACCGCGTGCGCCGCTACGCCGTAGATCCCCATCGCCGCCAGGGCCACCGCCAACGTGCCGAAGACGCCCAACAGCCCGGCCGCGATGCGCTGCCGCCAAAGCGACGTCGCGATGTGCGCGGGCATCGTCTCGACGGCGAACAACGGCAGGCTTGTGTCGAGCCGGGCGGTCTCCGCGCGTAACGCTCCCGATAGACGCGCTGCGCCAGCGCCGCTGCGCACGATCAGCGTAGCGCGTCCGCTGTACCCCTGCGCCAGCGGCAGGTAGAGTTGCGGCGTGGTGTCGCCAGCGAGCGATCGCACTACCGCGTCTTTGACCACTCCCACGATAGCGATCGGGGGACGCGCCGGTCCGCTGAAATCCGGCGCGACGATCCGCTGGCCAATGGGGTCGCGGCCCGGCCAAAGGCGCCGCGCGAGCCGTTCGTTCACGATTCCGGCGCGCGGCGCATCGGCGCGGTCATCGGCGCTGAATTCGCGCCCTTCGACCAGCGGGATGCCCAGCGTGTGAAAGAATCCGGGCGCGATCGCATCGTCGTCCACCCGCAGGCCGTATGCGAACTCGTTGCCCTGGAACTCAAGCAGGGGCGGCTCTTCGCCCGCGCGGAAAATGGCGCGCCTGCCGAAGGACTCCTCCGGCGGGATGGTCAGCCCCAGACTGGCCGCAGTGACGCCTGGCAAGGCCCGCGCCCGTTCCAGCAGAGCCGCGTAGAAGCTCAGCCCTTTTGCGGGGGAGTAGCCTTGAACGTCCAAGTCCACTGAGGCGAGCAACACGTTTTCGGGCTGCGCCACGGGATTCGCGGCGAGGGCCCGCCGCATGGTGGCGATGCCGGTCCCCGCTCCGGCCAGCAACACCAGCGAGAGCGCCGTCTGTGCCGCGATGAGAGCGCCCCGCATGCGGGAACCGGACCCGCCCGCGCCCGGCGAGCCGTCCTTCAGCGATGCGCTGAGATTCACGCGTGCGGCCCGCCGTGCGGGCGCCAAGGCGAAGAGCAGTCCGGAGATCACGGTGAGCAGCAGCACGAAGGCGAGCACGCGGATATCGAGTTGCACTTGCACGCCGCGCATAGTGTAGGCATTCTGGTTCGCCGCGACTGCCAGTCGCGCAACCATGGGGGCCAGCAGGATTCCCAGCAGCCCCGCACACGCTGCCAGCAGCGCGCCTTCGGTGAGAAACAGTCGAACTAGGCGCGCGCGGCCGGCGCCCAGCGCCACCCGCACGGCAACCTCCCGCCGGCGCGCGGCCGCCCGCGCCAGCGTCAAATTGGCGACGTTCGCGCAGGCAATAAGCTGCAGCAGCGCGACGCATGCCAGCAGTAATCCCAGCAGCCGGCGCATCTCCGCCCGGTTGTCCGAGTCCAGTCCCAGGCCCGGAACCAGGGCCACCGTGCGCGTGTGGTTGGTCGCCGGATACGCCTGCGCTAGGCGCGCCGACACCGCGCTGGTTTCCGCCTGCGCCGCCTTGAGGGTTCGACCGGGCGCCAGCCGTCCGAAAACGCCCACCCATCCGCTGGCGCGATTCCGCAGCGTGCCCGGCGTTAGCCGCGGCATCAGTATGGGCTGGAGTGTGATGGGCGCCCACACATCGGGTTGAAACTGCCTGCGTGTGCCGCGGAACTCGCGCGGCGCCACTCCAACCACCATGAAGGTCTGCCCGTTCAGCCGAATCGTGCTTCCCGCCAGGCGCGAATCTCCGTCGAATGCGTGCTTCCAGAAGGCGTAGCCGATCACGGCGACGGCCGGCCCGCCTTCGCTTTCGTCCGCCTCCGCGAGCAAGCGCCCGGCGGCCGGATTTGCACCCAGGACAGTAAAGTAGTTTCCGGAAACCAGCGCCGCAGCCACGCGCTCGCTCGCGCCGCCGCTAGAGAAGCTGACGCGCGTAGCGGCTTCCGCGGCCACGCCCGAGAAGGTCTTCAATCGCTCCCGGTAATCCCGGTAATCGGGATAGCCCAGGTTGCCCAACAACTGGCCCGCCTGCCAACGCTCGAAAACGGCCAGCTCGTCCGGAGCTTTTACGCCGGGCATGGGACGCAGCAGCAGGGCATCGATGAGGCTGAAGATCGCGGTGTTGGCGGCGATCCCCACGCCCAGCGCCAGCACGGCCACGCTGGTGAATAAGGGACTCCGCCGCAGCATCCGCAGAGCGAAGCGGACATCCTGCAAGAAAGCGCTCATACGGTAAGGACGCGCGCGCGGCCGCCAGTGTTAACAGCGCCTGGCGGGACTTCGCAAGATTGACTTAACGTTCATGATACTGTACACTAAGGCCGTTAAGGAACAGTATCATGGACGTTAAAGGTAAATCCACGGCGCCGGTGCCGGTAACGCGCGCCGTCCGTAAGCTGGGCCACGACATTCGCGATGCCCGCCGCCGCCGGCGTATCCCTGCCGCGATTCTGGCCGAGCGCGCCTCGATCAGCCGCACGACTCTGCATAAGGTAGAGCAGGGCGACCCGGGCGTCTCGCTGGGCACTTACGCCACCGTGCTATTCGTTTTGGGCATGATCGATCAGCTGGCCGGCCTGGCCGACCCCAAACTCGATGCCGTTGGACTGGAACTGGAAGAGGAGCACCTGCCGGAGCGCATCCGGCTGGCGCGGCAACATGGATAGGGATGTTTTCGTCTACGTGGATCTCCAGGGCACGCCTCACTTGGTGGGGCGGCTGTGGGGCCGCACGCGCAAGGGCAGGGAAAGCGCCACCTTTGAATACGACAAGAGCTGGCTGGCGAATCCCGATCGGTTTTCCCTGGAGCCCGCACTGACACTCGGGCCGGGCCCTTTCCACACGCCATCTGAAAAGCCGCTATTTGGCGCAATCGGCGACTCCGCCCCCGACCGTTGGGGCCGGGTCTTGATGCGGCGCGCCGAGCGCCGCCGCGCCGAGCGCCAGGGGGAGACGCCGCGTACCGTCAGGGAAATCGACTACCTGCTCATGGTGGATGACGAAGCGCGGCAGGGCGCGCTGCGCTTCGCCGAAAGTGTAGGAGGACCGTTCCTCGCCGAGTACGGATCCGCGAAAATACCGCCGCTGATCGAACTGCCGCATTTGCTTTCCGCCGCCGAGCATGTTACGGCCGACCGCGATACGGATGAAGACCTGCGCTTGCTCCTGGCGCCCGGTTCATCGCTCGGCGGCGCGCGTCCCAAGGCTTCCATCCGGGACCGCGACGGTCATCTGTGCATCGCCAAATTTCCGAACAAGGGAGACGAAATCAATGCGGTATTGTGGGAGGCCGTGGCGCTGACACTCGCGGCGAAGGCTGGCGTAGAGGTGTCCGCGTGGAGGCTGCGAACCGTCGCGGGCAAGTCCGTGCTTCTGCTGCGCCGTTTCGACCGCGATCGCGACATGCGCGTGCCATTCTTATCGGCCATGAGCATGCTTGACGCCACGGACCAGGAGACCCGCAGCTACCTGGAGTTCGTGGATGTCCTCCGCCAGCACGGGGCCTCGCCCAAAGAAGACATGCGCGCGCTATGGCGGCGGATTGTGTTCAGCATTTTGATCTCGAACACCGACGACCATCTGCGCAACCACGGCTTTCTATATGCCGGTCCCGCCGGGTGGCGGCTGTCCCCGGCCTACGACCTCAATCCGGTGCCCACCGATATCAAACCGCGGATCCTGACCACCGCCATCGATCTGAGCGACGGCACCGCCTCTCTGCAGTTGGCCATGGACGTGGCGGCGTACTTCGAACTGAAACCGGACGCGGCGCGCAAGATCGCGGCCGAAGTGGGGAGGGCCACTGCCACTTGGCGGCGTGCCGCGAAGAAGCTCGGCCTCAGGGCGGCGGAAACCGATCGCATGGCGTCCAGCTTCGAGCATCGGGATCTGAAAGAGGCGCTGGCCTTTGCGCGACCATGACCGCGCATCGCACCCTATCGCGTGTGCTTTGCGGCCCAGCTAAAACACATAGTCCGGCGGCTTGATGCCCTTCACGCGCAAATAGACCTCCGCCTGCCCCCGGTGATGCGCCGTATGCGTGAAGTACGCCCACAACCATTCGAATCCGGTCAAATTGCGGGCAGGCGGGCCGACCACTTTGTCCATGCGATCCGGAGTCATGGAGGCGACGGCTTTGTTGCAGAAATCGAATGAGTCGCCCAGGAACTGGATGGCAGTGTCCCTGTCGACCTCCACCTTCTCCGTATCTTTGGCCCACTCGGCGATCTTGGGCGGGAGCGCCGGGCGCGCCAGGCCGCTGGCATTGGCGCAGGCGTTTAAATTGACGCCTGCAATGTGCGCCATCAATTCTCCGAAGCTCATCTCCTCCGGAACAGGGCGGAAATTGTAGCTATCGGCGGGCATGGCCCGCGCGACTGCCAGGGTGAAATCGGCGGACGTCTTCCAGTGCTTCACCAGAGCGTCTTTGACGGTGGTCTGGGCGAACGCGGGAAGCGCCAGCGCCAGGATCGTGAACCAGTTTGTCTTCATGTTTGGCCTCGGGACTAACAATTCATAGCGCAGTCGAGGCCCACAGGGCAACTTCCATCCCCACAGGCAACCTGACTTACTACTCGAAATCTTGGTATTCTGGCGGGTTCATGCTGACCGAACACCCCTTGCTGAACGCCGTCATCTTCGCTTCGCTGGGAATCGTGGTGTTCGCCGTAGCCGCGGCGATTTTGCTAAGAGTTACGCCGCTGAAATTGTGGCGGGAACTGGTCGAAGAGCGCAACGTGGCCGTGGCAATTTTCGCCGGCGCGGCGGCCCTTGGCATCTGCCTGATTATCGCCGCGGCCATGCACTGAACCCGGACGCGGGCCGGCAGTCCGCGAACTTCGTGTTAACTTTTATCTATGGCGTTCGAGTCCGATAAAGTCATGTTCGAGATCTACCGGGAAACCCAGTACTCCGGCAAATACCGGGTGGTCTACTTTACCGAACTGCAGGATCACAACAAGGAATCGGAGATCAACCACGCGCTCAACGGCGAGCACTACTACGACGGTTTCATCAAGAACTACCGCAAGGAAGAGGCCAAGCAGATCATCGAGGACTGCCTGCTGCGCTTGAACGGCGGCGAAAAAGTGGAACCGCTGGAGATCGAGCGCGCCCTGGGCGAACACATCGCCTGAGATTCCGGTGCAGATCACCCGCTACGCCAGCCTCTCCGAGCCGCAGTTTCTAGGGTGTGTGAGCGCCTTCGCCGATTCGCTTACCGGCGAGCTCAACTCCGCCGCCATGTACCTGCGCAAGCTGGAAGGCCAGTCGAAAGGCGCCGCCTTCGCCTACGAGATGTCGCTCGACCGCCATCGCTACGGCGCACTGACGGTGCTGGACCGCTGGAGCGCGTTCGTGGCGGCCTTCGGCCCGCACCTGACGCTCAGCCGTTATCCTGCCATCGTCACGGAAGCGCCGGTGCGAGTGCGTACCGCCGAAACCATCCTGGAAAACGCCAATCGATTGATCGACGCGGCCGCCGGGTATGCGAGTGACGTAGTGGAGGCCTGCGTTCTGGCCTTCCAAGCGTTGGCCACAACCTTCGCGGAAGAGCGCCAAGCCGCCAGCCAGTCCGCCCAACTGGGCCCCATGCTGCCGGACGAATTCAAACAGGCGCGCGGCATCTTCCTGCACGATCTGGCGGCGCGCTGACTGTCGCCGAGGATGAATCGCACGTCCACGCGCTGGCGGCGCAGAACGTGTGCGGCATTACCAACCGCAACCCGTTCTTCTTCTGACTTCTGTCTCCTGACTTCTGTCTTCTTTCTTGCCGTCACTTCTTCTCAAACACAACCATATACTGACTGCCTTTGATGTGCTCGCGCTCGGATACCTTGTGGAATCCGTTGCGCTCGATCTCGCGCACCAGGCCGGGCTCGTCCAGCCGGATGTGTTTTACCGCGTCGCCGCCCGGCATGGCGTTCGGACGCTTGTAATATTCCACCACCACCAGGCGGCCGCCATCGCGCAGGGCCCGCACAAAAGCCGCCAGCATATTCTCCGGGTAATCGTAATGATGGTAGGAATCCAGCGCCAGAATTACGTCCACGCTTTTATTGGCGAGACGGGGATCGGTCTCCGTCCCCTTGATGAACGCCACGTTGGCGAGCTCCCGGTCCGCGGCGCTTTTCTTCGCGGTATTCAGAAAATCGTCGAAGATGTCCTCCGCCACCACATGTCCTGAAGGCCCCACGGCGCGGCTCAGATAGGGCAGCATGTAACCGACCCCCGTGCCGATATCCGCCACCGTCATGCCGGGCTGGAGAGCCATCTCATCGACCAGTTCCTGCGGCCGCTCGGTGGCATCGCGCCCCGGGCTGCCCAGGTTCGCCGCAATCGCCTTGCGGCCTTCGGCGGTCTGATAGCGCTGATTTGCGTCGGTGGCCACTTGGGCCCACAACAGCGTACAGCAGAGGCAGCCAGCGGCCAGCGGGAGGGCGCGGCGTCTTCTCATAGAGCGGTCTCCATGGGCAGAGCCAGCGGCGGCTCGAGCAGAAAGTCGAGCTGCGCCATCTGCGCCACCGCCTCGCGTATGGCGTGCTCGTAGGTGGGTTCTACGGTGATCACGAACGGCAGATCGCGTTTGGTTCCCGTGGGCAATTGCAGGACGGCCTCCAGGCTGATGTTCTTCGCCGCCAGTATGCCCGAGAGCCCCGCCAGTATGCCGGGCCGATCCTTCACCCGGAAACGCAGATAGTAGCCGCGCGTCTGCAGCACGACCGACACGGGCCGATATTTGCCCAGCCTCTCGTGCGCGAAGGGCGAGACGCGCTCCGGGCTGCCGCTGCGGATCTCGCGCGCCACGCGCATCAGGTCGCTCACCACGGCCACCCCGGTGGGCAGCGCTCCGGCGCCGCGTCCGTAATAGAAAGTATCCTCGCCGTAGGCCCCCTTCACCCACACCGCGTTATAGGCGCCCTGCACGCCGGCCAGAATGGTGGACCGCGGGATCAGCGCCGGCCGCACCGAAAGGATCAGCCCTTCCGGGGTCTGCCGGGCCGCGCAGATGAGCCGGATGGTGTGTCCAAGCTGATGCGCGTAACGGAAATCCAGCGGCGAGATGCGGCGGATGCCCTCCATGAAAATGTCGGACGGCGTGATCTTCTCGCCGAACGCCAGGGCCGCCAGGATGGCCAGCTTGGAGCGCGCGTCGATGCCATCCAGATCGGCGCTGGGATCGGCTTCGGCATAGCCCAACTGCTGCGCCTCCGCGAGCACCGTCTCCAAAGGCGCGTCGCGCTTTTCAATCTCCGTGAGGATGTAATTGCAAGTGCCGTTCAGGATGCCGTAGAGGGCCGTGATGCGGTCGCCGGAAATGCCTTCGCGCAACACCGCGTGTATGGGAATACCGCCCGCCACGCTGGCCTCCATGGCCACGTTGATGCCGGCATGGATCGCGCGATCCCAGATCTCCGGCCCGCAGGCGGCCATGAGCTCCTTGTTGGCCGTGACCACCGACTTGCGATTGGCGATGGCCGCCTCCACGATCTCGGCCGCCACGGTAGTGCCGCCCACCAATTCCGCCACGATATCCACGTCGGGATGCGCGACCACTTCGCGCCAGTCCGCGGTTCGGAATACGGGTCCCAGCGACTCCGGAATCGGCTTGTGCGCGACCGAGCGGCAGCAAACCGCCGTCACCTTAAGCCGGAATCCCAGCTTTAGCGCGATCTGATCCGCATTACCCGCCAGAATGGCGAGCGTGCCGGAGCCGACATTCCCCAGGCCCACGATACCCACGTTCACTTCCCGCATATGCGCATTATGGCATGCGGGTGATGTGGCACAGGTTCTCCACACTTGGCCGGGTGCTTAGCTGTTCTGGGGAAACCACTCCCGGACGGTCGCGGCTGCCGGCCGCGCCGTCTTACTTAACCCGCCACTGTTGAATTCCGGCCGACCAATTGGGCCGCATCGCGATCTCCAGGCGCAGGCCGCTGGTCGAGACCGGCGCGAAGGCCACCCGGTTATAAGTATCCTTCCCGACGCCGTACGGCTCGCGGGCCTGCACCGGCTTCCATTCGTTGCCGTCGCGATATAGAAGCCGCCACCCGGCCGGCACGCGCACCTCGCCGCGGCCCGTGTCGTCGAACCAATAGACCCGGCACTCCGAGACCGTGGCCGGTTTCTCGAAAGCGTACTCCACCCACTCGGATGTGCCCTTCCGGGGCCACCAGTCGAAGTAAGAAGTTGGATCGCTCGACGAAGCGGGTTCTTCTTCGCCGTTGATGGTCCGCGGATCCCGCCGGTTCTGGCCGGACACAGTTACTTTGGCGGTGCTCGAAACCGTCGGGTAGGGCCGCGGTTTGGCATGCGCCCGATCGGTGGGGAACCACACCATCATCTGCCCACGGCCGCGGTTCGCCCACGCGTAGTAGGGGATGGCGGTGAATTCCTGTTCGGTCCCAGCGATCTTGCCTTGCGCGTCGTAGGCCAGCGCGATGGCCTTCCCATGGACCACCACCACGCCCTTCAGCATCGCGGGTTTAAACTCCGCCGTCAGCGGCGCGCCATCGGGCAGCAGCAGATTGCGCACCAGCCCCTTCGGATTGTCCGGCCATTCCGCTGCGTAGACGATAGGGCCGCGCTGCAGCGCCGCTCGGCCGCGATCCGCCGCCACACTGTCATTCGCCAACACGCGCCGCACGGGCATCGGCAGATTCAGTTCGATCGTGTCGCCCTTCCGCCAGGTGCGCGTCAGTTCCGCGTAGCCCTTATCCACCATCAAGGGAACCGGCCGGCCGTTGACTTTGAGCGTCACCGGGGCCGCGGATTTGTCCGCGAAACGATAAAGATCGCTGGCCACCGGCTCGTTGCGCGCCCAGCCGGGGATGCGCACATGAATCGTCAGCCGGGCGGCTTCATCCGGATCCACGGTCATCTTCACGGCTCCGTCCCAGGGGTAGCGCGTTTCCTGCACGATTTTCAACGTGCGTCCGTTGTCCAGCTTGATGTCGGCGCTGCTCGCGGCGAACAGATTCACCCACACCGCATCGTCGCGTTGCGCATAAATGTAGCCGGGCACCGAGGCCATGAAGCGCGTGATATTCCCCGGACAGCACGCCACGCCGAACCAGGGGCTGCGCTGGTCCTTGGCGGCCAGTCCCGTGGCCTCCAGCGGGTTTTGATAGAAGAAAGTCGTGCCGTCGAGCGAGACTCCCGAGATCAAACCGTTGTAGAGGGTGCGCTCCATCACGTCGATATACTTCGCGTCGGCGTGCAGCAGGAACATGCGATGGTTCCAGTAATCGTTGCCCACCGCCGCGCAGGTTTCGTTATACGCGCTCATGTTCGGCAACTCGTAGTCGGCGCCAAACGCTTCGCCGTCAGCCCGCGCGCCGACGCCGCCGGTGACATGCAGCTTCTTGGCCGCCACGTTCTCCCAGATTCTGTCGAGGGCCCGCACGTACGCGGCGTCGCCGGTCAGCGCGGCTACGTCCGCCATCCCCGAGTACATGTACATGGCGCGCACGGCGTGTCCGCCGGTGACGGCCTCGGTCTGGTCGACGACCCTCTGCTGGGCTTCCACGTAAGGGTTCCCAGCCCCTTCTTCGCGGCTGTCCGGACCGCGCGCATCCAGCATGAACTTCGCCAGGTTCAGATAGCGCTCGTCACCAGTCGCGCGGTAGAGCTTGGCGAGCCCTATTTCCACTATCTGGTGTCCCGGCCAGATTTCCCGTTTGTCCGGACCGAAAGTCCGGTCCAGCAGGTTGGCAGTGCGTAGCGCGATATCCAGCAACGTGCGCTTCTGCGTGGCTTGATAATATGCCACGGCGGCTTCGTACAAATGGCCCAGGTCGTACAATTCGTGGCTGTTCACGCCTTCCAGAATCCAGCGTGGATTGCCGGACCAGGGATGCGGGTGCGCCGGATCGATGGTGCGGGCCGTGTACAGGTATCCGTCCGGCTCCTGCGCGGCGCCGATCTTCTCGATCAGGCCATCCAGGTAGGCTTCCAGTTGCGGGTCGGGATGCACGTTGAGCGTGTAGGATGCGCCCTCGATCACCTTGTAGACGTCGGTGTCGTCGAAGGGATAAGGCGGATACCTGTGGTTCTCAAATGGCTCGCCGCGCAGCGCCTTAGCCGCGCGGACGAAGTTATCGACCCGGCCGGTGGTTTCGTCTTTCCGGAAGGCGAACGGGATGGTCACCGTGCGGTTGATTTCGATGCGCGGCGCCCAAAATCCGTCGTGAACATGCACCGCGGTGAAGGGCACCGGCTTCACCGGGTAATCCCCCGGGGGCGCCGCCGCCAGCACAATCGCCAGCGCCGCGCCTGCCGCAATCGATTTCATAAATCCTCATCCTCGGCTTGACTGGCGAGCCGGTACTGGCGGCGAAAGCAGACTTCGCACTGGTGCGGTATGCAATTCCAGTATGTAAGCATTCGATCGGCCAGGCCGCCCGGAGACGAAACGTGCAGGGCCACGTTGCCACAGTAATAACAGTTGCGTTTTCTGGATGCGCGTCTGGCCTGCGCGACTCTGAGCGCTAAGATCGAGAACAGGGTTGTTATCGTGGCCAACAGCGCGAGACTGCCGTACAAGAGGATCACGCGCCACCTCTCGTGAGTACATCGCGCGTCATGGTCCCTCCGGCTAGCCTATCACAGGTGTTCGGGATCCGAATGCAACGCCGGCTCGAGAACCGGATCCCGGCCCGCGCGGTAATCGGCCCAGGTTGGAACGATCTCCCGGTTGGGCCGGATGACGTTCTCCCCGCCTCGGCTGAGTTTGGAAGTAAGTGGCCGTCGCCTGCTCCCGGGTCTTCGCACCACTGCCGCGGAGAGATGCAGGTTCTCCGTCTGGGAGTAGACGTCCGTCGAGAGCAGCGAGATGACAAATTGGGCGATGGTCTTCGAAATCGTCACGCGCAAATAACCGCGCTGCCAACGCGCCCCCGCTAGTATAATTGAAATCGTGTCAGTCTCTATCGCCCACGCCTTCGTGGCCGCCATCAACCACCAAAGCGCCGACGAAATCGCCGGTCTCATGACGGATGATCATGTCTTCATCGACTCACTGGGCACCCGAGTCACGGGCAGGGAACCGATGAAGAAGGGCTGGCAGGCTTACTTCAGCATGATCCCGGATTACACCATCTCGCTCGACGAAACCTTCGTCGACGGACCCGTGGTGGTGATGCTCGGCGCCGCGCGAGGCACGTACGCGTCCCGGGGGCGCTTGAAGCCGGAAAACAGATGGCAGACGCCAGCGGCCTGGCGCGCCATCGTGCGTGGGTCGTTGATCGCGGAATGGCGCGTCTATGCGGATAACGAACCCATTCGCCAGATCATGGCCAGGAATCGCCCCTAGTCCAACCCTTGAGATCCGATGCCGGCATAGGTCAGGCCTCCGGTCCTATTTATCTAAGGAATCAAAATTGCTTTAGCATCGGTGAGGTGATTTGTCGATGCTGAATAGCCGATTCATTCCGACGATTCTTCTGCACACTGCGCTGCTTTCGGCAGCAATATTTACCGGCTGTGCAGCTCATGTAAGCGCGGGCTACCGTGTGTATGACCCGTACTATAGCGATTATCACGTTTGGGGTCCCGGCGAGGACGGGTATTACCGGCAGTGGATCGGAGAACGTCACTATCAGTACCAGGATTTCCGCCGTCTCCCGGCCGACCGGCAGAAGGACTACTGGACGTGGCGGCACAGTCAGCCGGCAGCTCCGCCGCATCCATAACGTCGCTACTCGGGATTGTCGATCAGGCCGTAGCCCGTCCTGCCTTGAGCACCCGTGCAGATAGTCGTGCCGGAAGTGGTAATGCGGCGTCCTCGAAGGAGCGGCCATTCGTCAGGATGAAGTCGGCCTCGCTGGTGTAGGCATCATTGCGCTCCCCGCCCTAGAAACAACTACTGTAGAAGAGCCGCGGCCTTCGGAAGCATTTGATGTGAGGCTACAGTGCCGGCGCCAACGCCATCACCGCATATGCCGTCGCGGTCGTCGAAATCCACTGATCGTGATCGAAAGGGAACGCGCTCTGGAAATATGGCTGCAGCTTCGGCGCGCGGCCGCGCACATACCAGGAGCCATCGGGGAATTGAGTCTTGATCAGATACGCCACGCCACGCGCATAAGCCGCGTCCGAGGGCTTCAAAAATCCTTCGCGATAGAGAGTCGAGAGGATGAGACCCGTTGCGTAAGCGTCAGAATCGAGATAAGGCGTCTGAGCCCAGCCTCCATCGGCGCATTGTTCGTCGATGAGTTTCGATGCAGCTCCCTCGAGATCGCTGTGAGGAACTCCCGCCGCGCCCAGTCCCGCGATCCAGTACACTTCGTCGTATCGCGTAAGGGGCTTTGCGGCCTCAAGCCACGCTCGCGCGCGAGCGATGCGCCTGTCGAACTCATCGCGGCGCGCCGGCCATCCGTAATATTTCAACGCGCGGATCGCCATCGCCGTGCGGGAAATGACGCCGGTTTCCATTGGGGGACGCTCACCGCCGAGGATAGACCAACCCCCGGACGGTTCCTGGCGCGATGCCAAATAATGAACCATCGCGTCGGTCAGGGGACTGGGCGGGTCACCCAGCGCGATCATCGCTTCGGCTTGGGCAAGAAGCGGATCGAAATCTCCTCCGTCGCCCACCAATTGCGGATAAATCGACAAAATGAGCGGCCGCCGGGCGATCATGCCGTTCGTGAAGATTCGGTGCAAGCGCTCGTCGGGCGTTTGGCCGGCGGCGCGCAGCGCGGCGAACGCCTGGCCCATCATCGGCTGATGATGGCATCCCACGCATCCTCCGCCTTCGGTGAAGAAGGTCTCGCCGGATTTTATCAGCAGCGGCATCGACCGCGCGACGGCGCCACCGGCATTGTCTGGATGGAAGCCGGCCGGCCGGACAGGCGCGGAAAACGGCTTGTTGATTTTAGCTCCCGCCTCCTTCAAAATCGCAATGACTTCCGGGTTCTTGTATTTCAGCGCCCAATCGAGCACGGATTCTCCGTTGGCGTCCTTGGCGTTGACGTCGGCATGAGCGGCAATCAACTGCCGAATGGTGTCGAGCCTCAGATCATCCGTCAAAATCGTATGCATCAACGGAGTGAGCCTGCGCAGATCCGGCTCATCCGGATGCGCCCCCGCCTTGAGAAGCGTATCGATGGTCGAAGGAGGAGCGGCGGGCGCCGCAAGAAATAACGGAGACCTGTGAACCAGCGCGATGGGCCCGTTCTTCACAGTGCCGCTAAAGGTGTTTACCGCATTGACGTCCGATCCCGCCGCTAGAAGCACCGGAATCCGTTCCTGATCCTCATCGGCGATAGCTTGGATCAAAGCGGTGAAACCGCCCTGGTCTTGCCGCTTCGGATCGCATCCGCTCTTGAGCAGCACGCGCACCATATCGGCGTCGCCTTTCCATGATGCCGTTTGCAGCGCGTCGGAACCCAGGGGCCCTTGGGCCTTTGCGTCGGCTCCTTTCTCAATCAGATAGCGGACAGTCGCCGTGTTGCCGTGGATCGAGGATGCGACCAGCAACGGCGTCATCCCCAATGCCGATTTAGCATTCACATCCGCGCCTTTTTCGACCATCAGGCGCGCTTTTTCGAAGTTATACGCGCCGTAGACGAGCGGCGTCGTCTCAGATTTGTTGCGCGCGTTCGGATTCGCGCCATGTTCGAGGAGGATGTGCACGGACTCCGCGTTGCCGTAAAGCGCCGCATAGTGCAGAGGCGTATTATCGAGGCGATCCTTTATATTCACGGGATTGGCGGCAAGCCGGCGCAGCCCCTCGGCATCGCCCGCGCGAATGACGCGGAAAAAATCCTCGGCAGTCTGCGCCCTCATCAGCCCGGCGACACACACGGCCGCAAGCGCGACCCATAAGGCTTGCTTCATCCAACCCTCCCTTCCCGCGGATTCCTTAGCCGGAAAGTCAGTTTTGGCTTTCCGTACCGACGGATTATACACCCAACCGCCTCCGCTGGCGCCGGCCTTTGGGGGAAATCCGTTGAAACAGAACTGAAACGACCTGTATAATTTCTCGCCCATTGGGTGCCTACGCTTCGTGGCGTCTTCGGTGTGTCGGAATCCGCATCGATAAAGGAGACGGAAAGCATCTAAAGGTCAGGCCTGGCGCAGTTTAAAACGGAAATCCTCGGCTACTTCCCTATGACTTCGAGAATACCCGCGTCGGATCCTGTCAGCCGGTGTGCGCCATCGTCCCAGTGCAGGCGCGTAATCCTAGCGCTGCCACTCTCGTAGGCGTAGGTCTTGCCGTCATCGCTGTAAAGGCTAAAACTGCCATCCGCGCCCGCGTAGACGCGCACCTTCGCCAATTTCTGCACGCCGTTCGTGCTAGTGACTGGCTCACCTAGCGGCACGATGGAACCGGCGCGCACAAAAAGCGGCAAAGTCTCGATCGGCGCATCCGCTTTGATGCTTTGCCCGCCGCGGATGCGCTCCTTGGTCCAGTAGTTGTACCAGTCCGCGCCCGCCGGCAAATACACCGTCCGGCTGGTGACGCCCTGGTCCGTCACCGGAGCCACCAGAAACGCCGGACCAAACATGTACTCATCGCGAATATCGGCCACCCGCGGATCGTCCGGAAAATCCATGAACAGAGCGCGCATGTATGGCGCGCCGGACTCGTGCGTACTGTATCCGAGCGAGTAGATGTAAGGCATGAGCTGGTAGCGCAGCTTCAGATACTTCTCCAGGATCGGCTCGGCCGCCTTGCCATACGACCAGACCTCGTTGTACTTCCGGCTGCCGTGCGTGCGAAAGATCGGCAGAAACGCGGCATACTCAAACCAACGCGTGTATAACTCCGGGTAGTCGTCATAGCCGCCCACGTTGTCGCGCGCGTCGCTCGGGTCGAGCAGCGGAGCGTGCGCCGGATGATGCTCGGCAGGCAGATACTGCCAGCCTCCAATGTCGTTGGTCCAGTAAGCCAAGCCGGACGCGGCAAAGTCCAGCCCGGTGGGAATCTGGCGCTTTAACGTGTCCCAAGTCGGATAAATGTCCGACGACCAGAATATGGTTCCGTTGCGTTGCGCGCCCAGGTAAGCGTCGCGGGAAAGAATCAGCGCGCGATGCTGCATATCGCGCCGGAAGCCGTCATACACCGCCGCCGTGTGAAACAGCGGGTAGATATTGAAGTAGCGCGTGCCCGGTCCAATGTGGAAGTAACTGCCGTTGGGCGGCAGGTCGGGTTCGGTCTCATCGGTCCACAAAGCGTCGAAGCCTTTGCTCAGCAGATTGTCTCGAATGGTTTCCCAATACCAGCGCGCCGCCTCCGGATTGGTGGTGTCGATGTCCGACCCGGCGCGGTCATAAGGCAAGCCGTTGGTAGGTGTGCCGTCAGCCAGTTGCTCGAACCAGCCCTTCTTCAGCAGCATGTCGTAATAGCGCGAGCCGGGCAGAAAGCGCGGCCACACGCTGATCATGCTCTGAAAGCCCATCTCGTGAAGCTGGCGGTTCATGGCCGCCGGATCGGGCCACTTCGCGGGATCCATGTCGATCTGGCCCATCTTGGTCCAATAGAACCAGTCGACCACCATTACATCGGCCGGAAGGCCGCGGTCGCGGTAACCCTTGGCCACCGCCAGCACCTCGTCCTGCGAGCTGTAACGCTGCTTGCATTGGATATAGCCATAAGCGGCCTTCGGCAGCATGGGCGTGGCGCCGGTGAGCAGACGGTATCCGGCATAAATCTCGTCGGTGGTGTTGCCCGCGATCACAAAGAAGGATACCCGGTCGCCCACCTCCGAAGTCCACTTGGTCTGCTCGTTGAAACCGGGCTCGATGGTCGTCTTGGAAGGATTGTCCCAGATCATGCCGTAGCCGCGGTTGGTCACCACAAACGGCACGCAGACAGTCGGACCGCCGGTGGCCGTGTAGTTGTGCCAGCATTCCACGGTGTGGCCGCGGTGGTCGAGGAAGCCTTCTTGATTCTGGCCCAGACCGTAGTAGTGCTCGTCGTCGGGCGACGCAAACGTGGCGCCCACCTGGTAGAACGTTGCGTCGGACGCGCGGCGGCCATGCAGGACGCCGGCATTTCCGTCCTTGTAATTCGGAACGGACATCGACCAGTCCTTCAGGTCCACCAGCGTCTTTCCGCCCGGAGTAGTGATGGTGATGTGCGCCGCGGGAGTCGACCCGTTGAAGAATTTCGCAATGTCCAACTGCGTGGGCAGAGGCGTACCTCGGTGGTTGGGTTCGAGTGTTACGATCAGGCGCGATGACCGGTAAACGTCGCCCTGGCGGGACCATCCCTGTGCGGAGGGATGCGCCACGAATCCATAGCCGGGGGCCGCGATGGCTTGATCCTTGAGCAGGCTGAGCGTCACGCGGATGATGTTGGGCGCGTACGGTTCGAAGACGATGGTGCCGCCTTCGCGGTCCAGCACCACCGATTGCGCCTGTGCATGCAACGCAACGACCATCGCGACTGCCAGCCAGGACGTGCGAATCAGGTGGATCATATGCATGAGTTTCTAACCGCGCCGAAGACTTGTGGGGCGGCCAGCATTGCCCGCCCCACTTCGGACTACCTCCGCTTAGTCAGCAGCACCTTCACTTCCACCGCCTCGCTGCCGCGCATAACCTTCACCATCACCTCGTCGCCGGGATTCTTGGCGCGCAGGGCATAGGTGAAATCGTAAAGGTTCTGGATGGGCTTGCCGTCGAACTCCACCAGCACATCGCCGGCTTTCAATCCGGCCTTCGCCGCTGGCGAACCTTCCCGAATGTCGGCGAACTTCACGCCATTAACGCCCTCGCCGAAGTCCGGGATGCTGCCAAAATCCGGGCCATATCCCGAGTGCCCCGAACCGGATCCCGACCCCGCCACATCTCCGGCGTGCTCCGGCTCCTTCACGCGCACGAACAGGGGGCGGTCGGGCGCCTCGCGCAAATCCTCGCCGACTTCGGCCACTAACTGCAGCAGCCTGGCGGCATCCGGCGCGTCGATCTTGTCCCAGGTATCGCTGGGCTTGTGATAATCCGCATGCAGCCCGGAGAAGAAAAACAGCACCGGTACCTGCTTGGTGGTGAACGAAGTGTGATCGCTCGATCCATAGCCCGCTTCCGAATAGTCGATGTGGAAGCTGTACTTGGGAGTGACTTCCTCAAGTAACTTTTTCAATGTCGTCCCGGTGCCCACTCCGCCTATGAACACCTTGCCATCCCGCACGCGGCCGATCATGTCCATGTTGATCATGGTTACATCCTTATCGAGCGGCAGCATGGGGTGGTTGACGAAATAGCTGGAGCCCAGCAGCCCCAACTCCTCTCCGGCGAAGGTCAAGAACAAGATGCCGCGCTTCTGTTTCGGCTGCGTCGAGAACCAGCGCGCCAGTTCGATCACACCCGCCGTTCCGGAAGCGTTATCGTCCGCGCCGGGGTGGATGGTGCCCGCCAGCGACGGCGCCAGCGAGAACTGCTCGCCCAGGCCCAGGTGGTCGTAATGCGCCCCGATCGCCACATACTCATCGGTGGTCCCGGGCAGGTAGCCGGCCACGTTATGGACGGTCTTGACGACGCGCTCCACGTCCAGGTTGGCGTCCACCTGGAGCCCATCGGGGAAGGCGAACGATCTCGGCTGCAAGTCCAGGTCGATGCCTTTCTGAATCTCGTCCGGGTTCTTGCCGGCGATAGCGAACCAGCGCTCCGCAATCTCATAGCGAATCTGCACGAACGGAATGCCCGCATCCCCGGGTCCGGCGGCCTCGGCGAATTTCTCCAGCTCATCGGCCTCGCCGGGATGCGCCGCGGCGTCGTTCATCAGCACCACGCCGCGCGCGCCGTGCATCTTGGCGTTTGAGGCCTTGCTCCAAAACTGCGAGTGCTGCGTGTATACTTTGCCAGCGAAGATGCTCTTCTCGTCGAACTCCTGCGGCTCGTGGCGCATAATCAGCACGATCTTGCCGCGCACGTCGATGCCCTTGTAGTCGTCGTAGTTGTACTCCGGCGCGGTGATGCCGTATCCCGCGAACACCACGCCGCCGCTCATCTTTTCGCGCGCGGAGAAGTTGACGGGGATAAAGTCGTCCAGAAAAACCAGCTTGATGTGCAACCCGTCTGTCGCGTATGCGAAGCGGTTATCGTTGCCCAGCTTGGCGTTGGTGGTCACATTGAAGGCTTGGTAGTAACTCGTGCCGTCGATCGGCTGCAGCCCGAACGAGCGGAACTTTCCCGCGATGAAGGCCGCGGCTTTCTCCAGCTCGGGCGTGCCGGTGCCGCGTCCTTTCATATTCTTGGATGCCAAAAACTTCACATCGTCCATGTAGAGAACTGGGTCGATTGACGCAGTGGCGCAATAAGCGGCGACGGCGAACGAAAACAGAACGAGCTTCTGAGCCGCGCGCCTCGGCAAGCGGTGTGCAAACTTTTTCGGCATTCTCTTAGTTCAATTTGGGGGCGGGCAGGGCCACTTCGCAGCCGCAATCTTCGCCGGCATTGTGGGCCGTCTTTTGATATTCGATTTCGTAGTCGATCACGCCGCGCAAATTCGGCCAATCCACGCGGCCCACCAGCCGGCGGCCATTGACGAACAGCGTGGGAGTCGCGCCTACGCCGACATCCTTGCCCAGCGCCTGGGATTTGTTCACTTCCGCCTCGGTTTCCTTGTTATCCATGCAACGGGTCAGTTGCAGCGCGTCGAGTTCCTTGCCCTTGGCAAACTCCAGCACCTTGTCTTTCAAGTTTTCGGGTCTGATCTCATCCTGATGCGCGAAGATCCAGTCGTGAAAATCCCAGAAGGCGTTGGCGTTCTGGCGAAAGACGCAGCGCCCCGCAATGGCGGCCGCTCTGGCCCAGGGATGGATCTGGTCGAGGGGGAATTCGTTGAAATAAAAGCGCACCTGTTTGGGGTACGTGCTGAGCAGGTTGTCGCGCAGCATTTTGGCCTCTTCCTTGCACATGGGACACTCGAAATCGCTGAACTCCACCAGCACGACCGGCGCGCCGGGCGTGCCGAAGCTGGGTTGCAGATCGGTTTTCAGCTTGTCCAGATCGGGCTTGAAGGGATTCTGCGAGATATCGTAGAGATTGCCTTGCACGACTTTTTGCCCGTCCTTGGAGACGTAGTACTGCACATCGACGCTGGCGCCGCCGGCCGCGGCATGCACGCCTACCAGGGAGAATCCCGGCATGTCCGACGCCTTGGGGTCGGCGATCTCCACTGTGATCTGGGGTCCCCAGACGTTGAGGTGCCGCACATAGGCTTCAAAGGTGGGCTTGTCCCATGCGGACTTCTTATCGGCGGGCTTCTCCGCGGGCTTATCCGGCGGCGCGGAAAACAGGCCGGTGGCTAAAAGAGTGAAACACAGCAGCAATCGTGACATTATTCGCTATTGTAACCTACTGGTGGCGGACGCACTTTGCTTGCTCCGTACCCACTCGTGGGTACGCCTACCCTTCCCGAATCATCTCTGCCGCATCATAAGGACATTGCGACGAAAATGTGGATGCGTCCAATCCGGTTTCCGCCATTGCATCAAGCAGAGCGTCCCCGTATGCATCCACGATGAAGTCGGGCTGCTCCAGCAATGCCCCGAAACTCGGATTCTCACGCAGAATCTTACGCAGGCTCCCGATTTGTTTTTGGATCGACACCTCCCAACTGCGGCCCCGCAAGTTCGGTTGGTAGTCCCACTTCAGCCTGTGCACGAACAGTTGGCTGAGAGCGCCCTCGAAGCCGCGACGTTCCGATTTGCCCAAGTCCGCAATCTCCTCTGCTACTTCGGCTAAATCGATATCGTGGACACGACCGTCCCGCAAAGCCGCAGCCGCATTCTTCGTCCACGCAAAATAGTCGGTTTCGTACAGCTTCGGCTAAACATCGTAACGCTTCCTGATCGTCCATAATAAAACTGTGCCCTTGCTCTGCTATCTGGACGCCTTCTCCGGGATCAGCGGCGACATGCTGGTGGGCGCGCTGGCGGATGCCGGCGCGGATCAGGCCGCCATTATCGATGCGCTCGCCTCGCTCGAAACCGGCGCAGTGCTGTCCTTCGAGCGCGTGAAACGCTGTGGTATCGCCGCCACCAAGTTCCACGTAGACGTGCAAGAAACACACGCCCACCGGCACTTGGCGCACATTCTGAAAATGATCGAGAAGGCCGCGCTTCCGGACCGCGCCAAGCATAACGCCGCAGCCGTGTTCCAGCGGCTCGCCGAAGCCGAAGCGGCCGTGCATCAGGTGCCGGTCGAGCACGTGCATTTCCACGAGGTGGGCGCGGCCGATTCCATCGCGGATATCGTGGGTGCATGCGTGGCGCTTGAGTTGCTGGGCGTGACATCCATCGTCTCCGCGCCGCTCAACGTGGGCAGCGGGACCGCGTCCACCGCGCATGGCGTCCTGCCGGTGCCCGCGCCGGCAACGGCCGAACTGCTGCGCGGCAAGCCCATCTATTCCGAAGGGCCGGCGGTGGAACTCACCACCCCCACCGGCGCCGCGCTGGCCGTCACCCTGGCGCGCGCATTCGGAGCGCTGCCGCCTGTAAAGATTGCGGCGGCCGGCTATGGCGCTGGCGGGTACGATTTTCCGGATCGCGCGAATGTGCTGCGCGTCATTCTGGGCGAGGAAACGGGCGCGGCCGAGGCCACCACGATCACGGTTCTAGAGGCCAACATCGACGATCTCAGCCCGCAGATTCTGGCGTATGCCATGGACCGCCTGCTCGAAAAAGGCGCGCTGGACGTGACTTTGCAACCGATCGAGATGAAGAAAGGCCGTCCCGGCACTCTGTTGCGCGTGCTGGCGCGCCCCGAGGATCGCGAGACCATGGTACAGACGATCTTCGCCGAAACGTCCACGCTCGGCCTGCGCACCCACACCGCCGAGCGCCGCGTGCAGGCGCGCCACTGGGTGGATGTCGAAACGCCGCATGGCAAGGTGCGCATGAAAGTTTCGGGCGAAGGCGCCTACGCGCCCGAATACGAAGACTGCCGCCGCATCGCCCAGGAATCCGGCGTGCCGCTGAAGCATGTTATCGCGGAAGCCAATTTCGCTTATTTGAAAAATTCGAGATGAACAAATACTACCTCACCACGCCGATCTACTACGTAAACGCCGCGCCGCACATCGGCCACGCATACACCACCATCGTTGCCGATCTCATTAAGAGGTTCAAACGCATGCAAGGCTACGAAGCGGTGCTCACTACCGGCAGCGACGAGCACGGCGTCAACGTCGAACGGGCCGCCCAACGCACCGGCAAGACGCCCAAAGAATTTTGCGACGTCATTTCGGCCGAGTTCCAGCGGCAATGGCAAATGCTGGGTCTGCAGATCGATCATTTCCAGCGCACCACGGACCCGAAGCACGCCCGCGTGGTCAATGATCTCTTTAATCGCTGCCGCCAAAACGGCTACATCTATAAAGGTTCGTACACGGGCCAGTACTGCATTTATGACAATCTCTACGTCAACGACGCCAAGCCGGGCGACCCCTGTCCGGATTGCGGCCGGACCACGGAGACCGTCACTGAAGAGAACTTTTTCTTTAAGCTTTCCGCTTTTACCGAAAGATTGCTCGCGCTTTACGAATCGCAACCGGATTTTATCCAGCCCGAGACACGCCGCAACGAGGTGCTGGCGTTCATGCGCCAGGGGTTGACGGATCTGTCCATCACGCGCACGAATATCAAGTGGGGAATACCCGTCGAAGGCGAAGCGCCGCACGTTTTCTACGTCTGGTTCGACGCGCTCACCGCTTATAAGACGGCAGTCGAAGACCAGGGTCTCTGGCCCGCCGACCTGCACTTGATCGGCAAGGAGATTCTACGCTTTCACGCGGTGTTCTGGCCGGCGTTCCTGATGGCCGCGGACCTGCCGCTGCCCAAGAAAATCTTCGCGCACGGCTGGCTGCTGTTTGAAGAAAGCAAAATGAGCAAATCGCGCGGCAACATCGTGCGCTCGGAACCGATACAGAAAGTGATGGGAGTGGACGCGCTGCGCTATTTCCTGCTGCGGGAGGTTGTGTTTGGGCAGGATGGCAGTTTCAGCTACGATGCACTGGTCGGGCGCTATAACTCGGAGCTGGCCAACGGCCTCGGCAATCTGGTGAGCCGTACCTTGACCATGATCGGGCAGTATCGCGCGGGTGCGATTCCGGCGGGCACCGTGGAGCCCATAGCCGACGCGGCCCGCCAGACCATCGCCGACGTGTCGGCGGCTTTCGACGCGTTCGAATTTACGCGCGGCCTGGAGGCGGTCTGGGTGCTGCTTTCCAAGCTGGACAAATTCATCGTCGAGCGCGCGCCCTGGAAGATGGCGCGGCTACCGGAGGCGCAGGCGCATGTGGACGCCACCTTGTATACCGCCGCTGAGGCTCTGCGCATCGCCACGGTGCTACTCTCGCCCGTACTGCCACAATCCACGCCGAAAATTTGGAAGCAACTTGGCATGACGGAGCCCCTGGAATCCGTGCGCCTCGACACGCTCGCCTGGGGACAATTGCCAGCCGGCCAGAAGATCGGAGAGGTCTCGGCCGTCTTTCCGCGCATCGAGGCCAAGGAAGCCATCGCAAAAATGCAGGAACTCGAAGCGCGCGTCACCGAAGAGCAAAACATCATGCTGGGGAAGGCGCCCGCAGCCGCGACCGCGCCTGTGTCTGATCGCATCGCCATAGAGGATTTCGCAAAGGTCGATATGCGCGTCGGACAAGTGCTTTCCGCCGAGCCGGTTAAAGGCGCGGATAAGCTGCTTCACTTGAAGATCGATATCGGCGAGCCGCAGCCCCGCACCATCGTGGCAGGCATCGCCGAAGCCTACACCGCGCAAGAGTTGATCGGCCGCAAAGTGGTGATCGTCGCCAACCTGCAACCGCGCAAGCTGCGCGGCATCGAATCGAACGGCATGATCGTGGCCGGCTCAATCGAAGGCGGCAAGCCGGTGCTCGCCGGCTTCCTGGAAGACGTTCCCATCGGGGCGCGTCTCAAGTGAAGCCGCCCCAATGCTGATAGATTCGCACTGCCATCTGGATGACAAGCAGTTCGACCCGGACCGCGACGCAGTGATTCAGCGTGCCCTTGAGGCCGGCGTCGAGCGCATGATGGCCATCGGCACGGGCGACGGTCCGCCGGACTTGGAAGCCGCCTTGCGCCTGGCGCGCCGGCACGATTTCATCTACGCCACCGTGGGCGTGCATCCGCACGATGCCGCGAAAGCCACGCCGGAAACATTCGCCGCATTGGAAGCGCTGGCCGCCGACACCAAAGTGCTTGCCATAGGCGAAATCGGCCTCGACTACCATTACGATTTCTCGCCGCGCAACGTGCAGCGCGAGGTTTTCGTAGAACAATTGAAGCTGGCGGGCAGGGCAGGGAAGCCCATCGTGATTCATACCCGCGAGGCTTGGGACGATACTCTGCTGGTGCTGCGCGAGCACTGGTCCGGCGGCGGCATCATACATTGCTTCAGCGGCGGCCCGGGGGAAGCCCGCCAGGCGCTGGATCTCGGCTTTCATCTAAGTTTCGGCGGCGTGCTCACGTTTCCGAAGGCGGACGCGCTGCGCGAGGCGGCGCGGCTGGGGCCCGAGGACCGCCTGCTGGTGGAGACCGACGCGCCGTATCTCGCGCCCGTCCCCAAGCGCGGCAAACGCAATGAGCCGGCCTTCATGTTGGAGACCGCGCGCCGCCTGGCCGAGGTCCGTGGCGTCGCGCCGGAGCGCATCGCCGAGGTCACCACGGAGAACTTCGCACGGCTGATGCTAAACTGTTAACTTCCAATGAATCTGGGCAAGCTCGGGCAAGCCATTACCGGTAAGGAGATCTTCGACCTGATCCACGACGATCTGGAGCGCGTGGAAAAGGAGATCAGCGTGGAGACCGTCGCGTCGGTGGACGTCGTCACCCAGATCGGCCAGTATCTGCAGGAGAGCGGCGGCAAGCGGCTGCGGCCGTCGCTGTTGCTGCTGGCCTCCAAACTGATAGGGGACGGAGGGGAGAGCGCCATCCATCTGGGCGCGGTGGTCGAGATTATCCACGCCGCCACGCTGGTGCACGATGACGTGATCGACGACGCGCGCACGCGGCGCGGGCGTCCCTCGGCCAACGCGCAGTGGGGCAACCATACTTCGGTGCTGGCGGGCGACTGGCTGTATATGGAAGCCTTCCAGGTGGCGCTGCGCGAACGCAACTTCCACGTGCTGGACCTGCTGATCGGGCTGACCCAGATGATGGTCGAGGGCGAGCTGCTGCAGCTTGAGCGCATCGGCCGCATCCACGTCACCGAAGCCGACTGCATGGAACTGGTGGACCGCAAGACCGCCTGCCTGTTCTCGGTCTGCGCCAAGCTGGGCGCGCTGGTCGCGGGCGCGGATTCGCAGACCGAGGAGCGCCTGGGCGACTACGCATGGAACCTGGGCATGGCGTTCCAACTGGTGGACGACCTGCTCGACTTCACCTCGCGCGAAAAGGTGCTGGGCAAGCCGGTGGGCAACGATCTGCGCGAAGGCAAGGTCACGCTGCCGTTGGTCTATGCGCTGGAGCAGGCCTCGGGCGAGGAGCGCCGCCGCGTGGAAACCATCCTGCGCGACCGCAACTACGATCGCGTGCCGTTCCCCCAGATTCTGGCGATGGTGGAGCGCTACCAAGGCATCGCGCGAGTTAAGGAGCGGGCGCAGGCGTTTACGGAGAAGGCGCGCGGGATTATTGGCGAGTTCCCGGAGTCACCTTATCAGCGGGCGCTGTATAGCGTGACGGATCTGATCACCGAGCGCGATCACTGACGGAAGTTCTGGGGCAGGCTACCAGATCGGGTCGAGTGGCGGGGATTGCGCCCCGCCACCCTCCCACACCACCGGACGTGCGGTTTTCCGCATCCGGCGGTTGAACCCAGCCGCTTCACCGCGCGGCAAGATCCGATGGTAGAAGAAAACCGTGCCGCCGCAGGACGGAATTACGAAGTCCCCACTGTAGTTCCGGTTGGCCGGCCACTCCCCAAGCGCCGCGACGACTCGTCGCCACGCCCAGCGAAGCACCCGTTACTCCCAACCGGCGCAGGTTCCGTTCCCGCCCCCGGCGGTCGTGCCATCTTAACCAGAAGCACTTGCGAATATGCCGTCGAATCCATCCCTCCAGTGCCACCAGTGGCCGCCGCGCCTCCGCCAGTCGGTAATATCCCCACCAGCCGCGCATGTAGCGGTTCCAATCGTTGCGCAGTTGCGTACTCGTGCCACTGCGCCGACCGTCCCATTTCTCGCGGACTTTCGTTTTGAATCTCTCCAGGCTCTCCGGTGCTATCCCGATCCGCTTCTGGCGGTCCAGTCGAAACCCCAGGAACTTGCGTTCCCAGACCCTCCCTGTTCCGCTCTTGGCGGCGTTCACCTTCAGTCGCAGATGTTTCTCGATCCAGGTCTGTAGCGAGGCCAGCGTGCGTTCCGCCGCGGCTTGACTGCCCACGTAGATGTTGCAGTCGTCCGCATACCGGCTGTAGCAATGCCCCCTCCGATCCAGTTCCTTATCCAAGTCATCCAAGTAGATGTTCGCCAGCAGCGGCGAGAGCGGCCCGCCTTGCGGCGTGCCTTCCACGCTGGCTTGCACCAACCCCTCCACCATGGCTCCCCGCCGCAGGTATTCCCCTATCAAATGCAGCACCCGCTTGTCCCGGATCACACGCGCGATCCGTCCCATCAGGATGTCGTGATTGACGTGGTCGAAGAACTTGGTGATGTCGATATCCACCACCCATTCCTTCCCTTCCTGCGCATATTTCTGTGCGGCTCGCATGGCGTCCTGTGCGCTCCGCCCTGGCCGGAACCCATAACTGTGCGCACTGAATTGCGGATCGAAAATCGGCGTCAGCGCCTGCAATAACAGTTGCTGGATAAACCGATCCTGTACCATGGGGATGCCCAGCATCCGCGTTCCCCCGCTGGGCTTGGGTATCTCTACCCGCCTCACCGGCGTCGGGACGTAGCTCCCCTTCAGCAGTTTGTCTTTGAGTATCCACCAGTTCGCTTGAAGATGCGGTTCCAGTTCTGCCGTGGTCATCCGGTCAATGCCCGCTGCTCCCTGATTGCGGACTACTGCTTCCAGGGCCAGTTGGCAGTTCTCGTCTGCCACTACAGCTTCCATCAGTGTCTCGTACATGGCTCTCCGTCGAAAGGTTCGCGAAGTCCCGGCATCGTCTCGCCGCCGGGGGTTGACGCGGCTGCACCGCTCGGCCCCCTGCGCTCCCGGATTCACGCCCGTAGTTGACGCATCCGGAATTCGAGCGCGCTTCTTGCGCCGGTCTCCAGTTCCTTCTCTAGCTCCGTTCTTTGGTCCTTCGGCCCTTCGCTCCGCCGCCATTACGCGGCTTCTCCGCTACTACGGCCTCTGCTGACTTCTCCTCCACTTTCGTCGAAGGAGATCTCCCCAGGTAAGGTGCAGAATCTATTCCCCCGTGCCGTCTGGCTCTACCTGATGCGTCTTGATGACATTTGGGCTTCGCTGTTCAGGGCCAGCTCGCCGCCCGCACCCGGCCTCGCTGCCAGTTCGTGTTCCTACGGTCGAAGGTTTGCTACACGCTTCTTTCGGCTTCACCTCGCGGCTACGCCTTGCGTTTCGCTACGGTTGCCGTCATCGGCTCCGATTGGCTCTTTTCATCCAACTAGATTCTGCCCATGCTGGGCACACCC
>Ga0302324_100001983_pt1 | contig 48483 bp, 45 predicted proteins | sample Palsa_T0_1_FD_201949 | JGI IMG/M metagenome (GOLD analysis project Ga0302324, IMG submission 201949) | Peat permafrost microbial communities from Stordalen Mire near Abisko, Sweden - Palsa_T0_1 | ecosystem: Environmental > Terrestrial > Soil > Palsa > Peat permafrost | place: Sweden: Abisko...
TCTCGAATACGACGCCGCCGGCTTCGATGCCCATGCGCCCCGAGAGAATCAGGAACGACTCGGTCTGCTTGCGATGCACGTGCCGCGGAGGTCGTCCGTCACCGATGGCGACCGTCTGCTCGAAGCGCAAGCGCGCACCGTTCGTCTCCGCCGCGGTTTCGAGGAGGCGGATTCTCGTCGTGGGGCCTTCGAACTCCCGATACTGCACGCGCTGCGTGGCGGAAGGGGGTGACGGCCGACGGCGCAGGCGGCGGGCGATGCCGATCGACGCGCGACGCAGCGGCGGAAGCCAGTAGAGACCTGCCGAGACGGCGATCCCGAGCTCGATCGCCGAGAGCCTGGGGACGGCGGAGACGATCGCGCGAACTGCGAGTATGGCGAGCAGGATGAGCACGTTGTCGAGGGTGAATACGCCGAGCCCTTTCGCGAGCGCGGCACCGCGGCCCTCGCGGGGTTCGCGTGCGCGCGTGCGGTACCACTCGACGGTCGCCTCGAGCGCTTCTTCGAGCGGCGTGGCGCGGACACCGAAGGCTTGCTCGAAAGCGCTCGAGTCGACGACGAACGGTCCGTCGAGCTGGTACCCCACCGCGCGGACCTCCCGAACCATCGGGTTCACCCGCGCCAGGAGCGCGAGCAGCAGCGGGGAGATCCCCGAGACCTTCGCTTCGACGCCGGCGATCCGGCCCGCCAGGCGGAGGATCTCGCGCGTCGAACGCGTCTCCACCGACGGGAGATGCCAGACCCGGCCGTCGGCTTCGACGTGCTCGCCGAGCGTCGCGAGCCCGCGGGCGACGTCGGGAACGTAGGCGTAGCTGTGGAGCGCGTCGGGGTCGCCGATCATCTGCACCGCCTTGCCGGCGACGAGCGGCGCGAACGCGCGTTCGCCGAGCTGGCTGGCGAGAGCGCCCGGGCCGAAGAAGTCACTGGCGCGGCCGATGGCGACGCGCACTCGTCCGCTTCGATGCGCGGCGAGCAGCGCTTCGCTCATCTTGGACCGAGTCACCCCCTTCGCATCGGTCGCGGCGTGCGGGAGGGATTCGGTGAGCGGGCCGTCGTGCGGCCCGTACATGTAGAGGTTCTCGAGCACGACGAGCTTGCTCGACGCAGCCTCCGCACCCGCGAGCACGGCCTCCTGGAGGGGAGGGAGCTCCTCGGCCCAGCGGTCGTACGGCGCGTTCAGGCAGAGATAGACGACCTTGGCTCCGGTGCAGACTGCGCGGCAGAACGCCGGACTTGTCGCATCGCCCGTCACGTGATCGACGCCATCCAGGACCGGCCCCCGACCGCTCCGGCTGACGACCCGGACCTTTCCGCCGCGAGCCGTGAGCTCGCGCGCGAGAGCCTGACCGACCTGTCCAAATCCAAAGATCACATCTGTCTGCGGGGTCATCGTGGGTTCCTTCCGGTTGGGCGACGCTGCGTCGGTCGCACCAGGAACATGCCCGGTCGGCTGGTTGATTACGATTGCCCAAAGGCGTTCACCGGCTCATACAAAATGTACTAGCCCTCTTTGCGCGGACGGGACCGTCATCCACCAGGCCGCGAGCGCGCAGGCGGCGTAGGTCCCTAGGCCACTGACGGCCATTGCGGCGGGCGTCGGCAGTGCGGGAAGATAGTAAGACGCCACGAGAAACGCGGTCATCGCGCCGAGCACGATGGCGCTGCGCGGGGTGAGGTTCTCGCGTTCCCGCTTCCACACCAGCGCGCCGATGACGAAGAGCGTGCACTCCACCAGCAGCGCGACTTCCCGGTGGCGCCACAGCCCGAACCCCCACTTCGGACCGTCTGTCCCCACCACGGGCAGGTCCGGCACGTGCACCACCAGATCGAGCACGAAGTGCGAAGCGACGGCGAGGCCGACGACCAGCGCCTCACCGGCACGACGCTGCGAAGGGCGAAAGGCCCGCCAAAGGAGGGCGAGGCCCACGGACCACACGACGGTCGCCAGGAGGCCGTGCGAATACGGCATGTCGTAAAGGTCGAGCGAGTTCGAGCTGGTGAATCCGGGCACCATGCGGGCATGTTCGACGCCCGTGAGGACGAAGACCCCCCAGATCACGTCGACGCCTTGGGCCGCGACGAAGAGCACCCACAGCGGGACTGAAGGCCGGGCGCGGTGCAGAACGAGGGCCGGCGCGTAGTGTCCGATGAACATGGGGCCTCAGTGTGCGGTCGCGTGTTGGGGAGCGAGAGCCGGCACCGGCACGGCCGCCACGTCGAGCGCCCGGAGCAGGGCTGAGCGGAAGCGGGCCGGCTCCTCGTAGTGCGGCATGTGGGCGCTGCCCTCGAACCAGACGAGCGACTTGCCGCGTGGTGCGTCGAGCGCGTCGACGTAGCTGGCCACCAGGTCGGGGGGCGTCGCGAAGTCGTGGCGACCCTGGAAGAACACGATGGGGACCTCGATGCGCGAGACGAGAGCCCGCAGGTCGAATCCCTGGAGGTGAGCGAGCATTCGCTCCTGCGTCCTCTCGATGGCGCGCAGAGCCTGCAGGGCTTCGGGGATCGAGTAGTGCGGCGACGACAGGAGCATCCACACGTTGGCCCACAACATTCCGAAGAATCCGCGGCTCCGATCGATCCCACCGTACGCCGTGACCCAGCGCGCCCGCGTCATGAACCGCTTCGCGGTGTCGTGCGGCGGCGCACCGATCGCCTGGAGCTGTCGCTGGGCGCGACGGTCTCCTCGGCGGGCCGCTTCGCCCGACGCGAAGGCGTAGGCGTATCGCTCGCTCTCGGCGAAATCGACGTCGATGCCGACGGCCACGATGCGTCCGAGTCGCGCCGGGTTCTGCGCGGCCGCCAGCGTGGCGAGCGTGGCGCCGATCGAGAATCCGAGGATGTCCACCCGATCGACGTCCAGCCGGGCGCACAGGGCGTCGACCATCGCGCGTACGTCCGCCACGAGCCGCGCGAGCGTGATCGTCGAGGGATCCGCGTTCCAGGACTTCCCTGTGCCGCGCTGATCCCAGTAGGCCACGACACTTCCTGCTTCGAGGTGCAGCCGCCGCTCGATCGCGTTCGCCTCGTGGATGAGCGGCAATCCCGGTCCCTGCTGCACGATCAGCAGCACGCGCCGCGAGCGCAGGTCGCCGCGGAGAAGGACCCACTGGGCCATGCCGGCAATGTCGAATGATTCGAGCGAGTCGATGCTTCGCGTGGTCATCGGGGTGTCCTTTTCCGGTGGGTGATGCTCCGTCGGTCGCAGCGAGAACATGGCCCCTCGGCGCGTGAATGACGATTGTCCAAAGACGTTCAGCGGCTCATGAGAAAAGTACGAGCTTGCCTTCGACCGTCCCGGTGGCGAGAAGCTCCAGCGCCTTGCGTGCCTCCAGGAGCGGGAAGGTCTTCGCGACCATCGGGTCGATCTTCTTGTCGGCCAGCAGAGCGAAGACCTTCGGCAGGTCCTGCCGGAAGGTCGTGGGATCCTTCCGGTAGAGCGCGCTGATCCCGTAGAAACTCCCGCAGCGCCCTCGGAGCCGCGAGCCGAGGAAGATGTTGGCGAACATCCCGGCCGTCGAGAGCTGTCCGGCCGCGGCCATGAAGCCGTAGGCGACCAGATGACCACGCGGACGCAACGCGCCGATGCAGGGGCTGATCATGGGGCCGCCGATCCCGTCGAACGCGAAGTCGACGCCGTCCGGTTCGATGGCGCGCACGAGCTGGTCCAGCCGGCCGGCGCGGTAGTCGATGCGGATGGCACCGAGCGCGCGGAGGGTGCCGTGCTTCCCGGCCGACGCTGCGCCGTAGGTCTTCACGCCCGCGAGTCGGAGCAACTGGAGCGCCGCCGTGCCGACCCCTCCTGCGGCACCCGTGACGAGCGCCGTCTGGCCGGCCTCCACCTTCGCGACCCGATGGATCGCCTGGTAGGCCGTCACGTAGTTCAAGATCACCGCCGCGGCGTCGCCATCCGAGACGGCGTCGGGAATGGGCAGGAAGTGGACGGCGTCCCGAACGAGCATCTCGCCGAAGCCGCCATAGACTGTCAGGCAAGCCACGCGCTCGCCGACGCGGAAGCCGTCCACGCCCGGACCCAGCGCGTCGATCACGCCCGCGATCTCGTAGCCGGGCACGAAAGGGAGCGGCGGGGCGTAGCGGTAGGAGCCGCCGACGGCCATGAGATCGGTCGAGCCGACGCCTGCGGCCCGAACCCGGACCCGGAGCTGCCCTGGGCCCGGCTCGGGAACGGGAAGCTCCACGACTTTCAGCACGTCGAGCGCCTTCGGGCCGCCTTTTCCGGTCAACATCACTGCGCGATAGGTGGTGGTCATGGGCTCGTGCTCCTCTAAAGGTCGAAGGCGTATCCAACGGAGACGTTGGCGAAGACGCCGAAGTCGTGCGCGGCGTGCGAGACCGTTCCGTCGGTCCCCTGAAGCGCGATCTTGTTGTCGTCGAGCGACGAGGCGACGTTGGGCCAGTAGCGGAGGTAGGCGTCGGTGAAGAGCCCCTTCCAGAGGAAGGCCTTGTACCCGAGCACGGGACCGATGCTGTAGGTCTGGTAGCTGGAGACGGGCCCACCCGGCGCGTTCACCTCGTAGCGGTGGGTCTTGAACTCGACGCCGAGCCAGAGCTCGTCCACGAGCGTCACGCCGACGCCGAAGCCGGTCGTGTACGGCACGAAGACGCGGAGGTTCTGGTCACGCTCCGTCTGCGTCATGCTGAAGCCGCCCAGGTTGTTCAGCTTCAGATCCATCCCGTGCGAGTATTCGAACCAGAAGCGGCGATACCGCAGCTCGGCGGCGACGTTGAACCCGCCAAGCGCGAGCTGCAGCAAGCCGAAGTTGACGCCCACCTGGGCGTTCTTGGCGTCGGACGGCGCCCATTGAAAGTGGTGTGAAGGAAAGAGGTCGAAGCCCTGGGCTTCGGAGCTCGTCGCCGGAGGCGCGATTGCAGCCTCCTCGAGCGCAGGCGGGCCGGTTGGTTCGGGCAACGCGGCAAACGCGTTTGCGGCGGTGACGAGGAGGAGCGCGGGGATGGTGACGGCGATGGTCGTGCGAATCATGGAGGACTCCCTTGGCGCGAAACGCGCTGGTTGATTTCATCTGTCGGACGTCGCTGAAAACGGATGGCTTGCGGTCAGCGCGGGTCAGGCCGCCCGCGGCGACCCAGATGCGTGTCGCCGAAGCTCGTCCCGTACTTGAGGCCGTAGCCAAGAAGGCGGTCGAAGCCGACGTGCGCCGCCCAGATGCACGCGACACAGAGGAGCACGTGCGCGTTCGAGGTCGCGCCGAGTGCGGCCAGGAGGGCCGGACCGAGATAGCTGTGCGCCGCGTTGTAACAAGTGGCGCCCACGCGGCGGCCCGCGAGGTACCCGAGCATGGAGAGATCGGGGAGGAGAAAGAGGAGCGCGAACACCGCCCAGCCGCCGCCGAGCGCGCGGTAGGCCATGGTCGCTCCCGCCAGCGCGGCGGCGCCCTCCAGCCGGAGTAGCGTGAGCGGCGCGCCCGACACGGCGCCGCTGGCTCCCGTCTCACTCCGAACGGGGGAGGAGCGGAGGGCTTCGTGGGTCATCGTCGCGTTCATGGGCGTCTCCTCGGTGAGCGGGCCGTCTCCGGTCGCAACGAGAACATGGCCCCTTCGGTCGCTGATTACGATTGTCCAAAGACGTTCTGCGGCTCATAAGAAATGTATGAAGCTCCCCTCGACGGCCGCGGCACCCCTTTCCTGGGATCTGCTGGGCGCATTCCTGGCCGTGATGCGCGCTGGCAGCCTGTCCGGAGCGTCGCGGAGCCTCGGTGTGGCGCAGCCGACGGTACGTCGTCAGATAGAGACGCTCGAGGAAGTGCTCGGAGGCGCGCTCTTCACCCGGTCGCAAACGGGGCTGACGCCGACGGAGATGGCCGTCACGACGCTCCCGTATGCCGAGTCGATGGCGGGCGCCGCCGAGGCGCTCGTACGGTCAACATCGGCCCCTTCGGATGCCGATCGGGGGACGGTTCGCGTGACATGCAGCGAAGTCGTCGGCGGCGCGGTCTTGCCCCCGATGCTCGTCAGCCTGTGCCGCGCGCATCCGCAACTTCAGATCGAGCTGTCGCTGTCCAACGCCAACGAGGATCTCCTGCGGCGGGACGCCGATGTCGCGGTGCGGATGGCACAACCCACTCAGGGAGCCCTTGTCGCCAAACGCGTCGGGGCCGTGAAGCTCGGCTTCTTCGCGACCGAAGCCTACCTGGCGGATCGCGGCGTTCCCCGCTCGGGAGGCGACCTCCTGCGAGGACACGCCCTCCTCGGAAGGGATCGGGATACCTCGTTCTTCCCGGCGCTCGCTGCCGCTGGACTCTCACTGAAGCGGAAGGACTTCGCGTTGCGGACCGACAACGACGCCGCGTATCTCGCGTCCCTGCGCGCTGGCATCGGAATCGGTGTCTGCCAGGTACCGCTTGCAGCGGGCCCTCCGCGCTTGCAGCGAGTGCTCCCCAAGGTCTCCTTCGAGCTGCCCGTCTGGGTCGTCACGCACGAGAATCTGCGAGCATCACGGCGGGTGTCGCTCGTGTTCGAGCACCTGGTGGACTCGCTCGGGGCGTACGTTCGCTCGGGTTGAGCGGGGGCGTGGGCCGCGGTTCGGCTCTCAGACCCCCCGCCCACCATGCGGAACATGTGCAGGTGAGTCCCCTCCATCGGGATGCTCGCTTGTTGGTACTTCGGTTGGAGGGACGAATGTCTTTTAAACTAGACACGACTCCTCGCTCGGTCTACGTTCCTGCTCGAACCTAGGCGGCCGTCCGTGCGGACGTGCGGCACCGATCGTCGGAAGGATGCGCAGCCGTGTCACAAATCGATCTTGTTCGGTATGTCGACGAAGCCAAGAACGACGCGGCTCACGCGTTCTCGTTCCTGAAGGAATCCGGTACCCTCTCGGCGAGCTTGATCTTCAACGTGGCCCACCGGGTGCCAGACCACAACAAGCTCCTGTCGGTGCGCTTCCCGCCACCCTGGGCCAAGACCAAGGAGATCACCGTCTCCGTTTCGGACTTCGCCGATCACGGGGACTCGGTGCTCAATGAGGAGCGCCTGCACGCGGACACGTTCATCCACGCCCACACGCCCCATCTCGCCGCGTGGTCGCTCGCGCAGAAGCCATTTCCGATCCTCTACGTTGCGGCACAAAGGCATCTTCTCGCGCGCGAGATCCCCAACCACCTCGAACGCACGCGCGGTGTACTCGAGATCGTTCGCGAAAGGCTCGATCGTCATCCCGAGCTCGCGCCCCCACCCGCCATGCTCGAGTCGAACGGCGGAGCGAACTTCTGGGGGAAGGGCATCCTGAAGACCGCCGAGCTCGTTCTCCTCATCGAGGAGGCCGCGCGGTTCCAGGCGATCGCCGAGCAGATTGGCGGCGCCAAAGTCTACACACCCGGGGCTCTCGAGCTGCAGTGGGCCCGAACCGGCCTGCTCGAGAAGGCCAAGGCGTACACGGGCTGACGGTCAGCCCAACGTTCGGCAAGCAGCGACCAAACCGGAAGGACAGGTTCCTCATGGCCAAGACTCATCAAAGTGCGGGCAAGCTCGACACCCTGTGGTTTACCCGTTGCGCGGGCGGTGGGCGCGGCGGAGTCCCGACGGCGTCGGGGATTGCCTACAAGCTCGGGTACCTGAGCGAGGAGTTCGGCGCGGACGGAATCAAGCTTCGCACTCTGCAAGACGAGGGTGCCGAGGATCTACGGCATCATCATTACGAGCACGGCCTGGAGTCGCTCGTCCGGGAGGGCGGAAACCTCTTCGCCATTCCGGCGAAGGCGCAGGGCGCTGCCACACGGCTCATCGGGCTGACCTGGATCGACGAAGGCCAGAGCATCCTCGTCCGGCCCGGTTCGGAGATTCGCTCCCCATCGCAGCTCAAAGGCAAGCGGGTCGCCCTTCCGGCTTACCGCCGCGCGGATCTCGTCGAGAACCGGCGCGGGCGCTCGATCGCCCGTCACATGAGCCTCCAGGGCTACCGGGGGGCGCTGGCCTCCGCCGGCCTGACTCTCGACGACGTGCAACTCGTCGAAGTCGGCGCGGACATCGAGCGGGAGCCGAGGGAGAGCTACGGCGGGTTCTGGCCCAGCTACGAGCCGCTCGTGAAGGGTCACGTCGATGCCATCTATGTAAAGGGCGCGCCCGGAGCCGATGGGGCTGCGAAATACGGACTCGACGTCGGCATCGACCTCGACAAGCTGGTCGACCGGCGCTTCCGGGTGAACAACGGCACGCCCCGTCCGGTGACGGTGCACGAGCATTTCCTCGAGCACCACTACGATGTCCTGGTTCGCTTCCTGCGGCAGACGCTCCGCGCCGCCGAGTGGGCCAAGACCAACCTCCAGGGGGTTCGAGAGATCCTCCAGAGTGAGACCGGTGCCTCCGCCGAGGCCGTGACGGCGGCGTACCGGGACGGGTTCCACCTCTCCCTTGCCCCGGATCTCTCCGCGGAGCGGCTCGAGCTTTTCCGGCAGCAGAAGGACTACCTCCTCGCTTTCGGAGTCCTCGACCGAGACTTCGACTTCGACGCCTGGGTCGATCGGCGCCCGCTCGAGGACGCGGTCCGCTCGTTGCCCGCCGTCCGGGCGGCTTGAGAAGTGAGGAGCCGTCATGAGCGAGAAGCGAAAGCGCCAGTTGTCGCTGTCCGTCTTTGTACAGCAATATGGAACACACGGGCGCGCGTGGCGGCGCCCCGAGGTCAAGGCGGGTGGGAACCCCAGCTTCGAGGACTGGGCGAAGATCGTCAGGACCCTCGAGCGGGGAAAGTTCGACTTCGCGTTCTTCGCGGACTTCGTGGGGCAGGGCGGCCCGAGGGTGCGCGGCTACGGCGGCTCGCCGCAGGGCAATCACTTCGAGCCCACAGCGCTCGTCGCCGCCCTCGCGGGCGCCACGCGACACATCGGCCTGGTCGCCACCATCAACACGAACTTCAATGAGCCCTACAACGTTGCGCGCCGGCTGGCCTCTCTCGACCACCTGAGCGGTGGCCGCGTGGGCTGGAACATCGTGTCGTCGCTGGCCGAGGGCGCTGCGCAAACCTTCGGGGTGAACGACGGTCTCGATCACGACCAGCGCTACGAGCGGGCCGCCGAGTTCGTCGACCTGACGAAGAAGCTCTGGGACAGCTGGGACGACGGCGCCTTCGACCATCCGGACAAGGAGAGGGGAGTGTTCTCCGACGCAAAGAGCGCCCACCCCGTACATCACCGCGGCAGATACCTTCAGGCGGATGCGCTGCTTGACATCGCCCGCCCGATCCAGGGTTACCCCGTCTTTTTCCAGGCCGGCAACTCCGACTCCGGGAAAGACTTCGCCGCGCAGTACGCCGAGGTGATCTACGCCGCCGCTCAGACGCTGCCGGAGGCGCAAGCCTTCTACCGTGACGTGAAGAGCCGCTTGGCCAAGTTCGGGCGCGAACCGGACGACCTGAAGGTGACGCCGGGTCTGTTCTTCCACATCGGTCGGTCGCGGCAGGAGGCCCAGGAGAAGTACGAGTCCTTCCGTGAATCGATCGACGTCTCCAGCGGGAAGCACTTCTTTGGCACTGACCTTTCGGCCTACCCGCTGGACGGCCCCGTGCCGACGGACCTCCCCGAACCGGCGAACGGGAGGGGCCGGTGGCTGCAGGCCATGGCGCTCGCGAAGCGGGAGAATCTGTCCATTCGCGAGCTGATCTTGCGGTTCGCGGCGGTGCAGGGGCATCGGATCGTCGTGGGAACGCCCGTCGACATCGCCGACCAGCTCGAGGACTGGTTCGTCAAGGAGGGGGCGGACGGCTTCAACCTGAAACCGTCGTTCATCCCGGAGTCGCTCGACGACTTCGTGAACCTTGTCGTGCCGGAGCTGCAGAAGAAGGGGATCTTCCGCACCGAGTACGAGGGGAAGACGCTTCGCGAGCACCTCGGGCTCAAGCGCCCGCCGAACCCGTTTTCCAATCGCGCGGGGGTATTGGGCAACGGCGTCTCCGCCGCGACGCCGACCTCCGCCTCGGCGGGCCACTCCAGCGCGCGGACTTAAGGACCCCCTGCGGGTGCAACCCATCGCGTCATGGGGGATGCTCGTCAACCCTGCGTCAAGGTCTCGCCCAACGCCCGCGCCGCCGCGCCGACACGCTCCCTCGCCGCGGCGCCGAGCGTAAGCGACGTGGATTCACCTTCGAACTGGCTGTCGAGAACCACGAGCGTGTCGAGCGCGCGCGCTCGGAAAAAGCCGAACAGGGCGGCGTAGGCGGTGGAAAGCGAGTGCCCATGCTCGGGCAAACGAACCGTCCCGATGCCTAGCGCCGGCTTGCCGACGAGCGCGTCGGGCGGCACGAGGTCCACGAGCGCCTTCAGGGCGCCGGTATACGTCGCCTTGTAGACGGGGGTTGAGAGGACGATCGCCGGCGCGATCTTGATCGCTTCGACGAAGGAGGCGATGGCCCCCGAGTCGACTCGGGCGAAGAGAACGTCGCCCGGATCGAAGTCCCGGAGGGAGAACGATCGCGTCTCGAGGCCCTCGGCCCCCAGTGCATCAGCGACCGCCCGCGCCACGAGCGACGAGCGCGACGTCAGCGATGGGCTGCCGGCGACGAACACGATCGGGGCGGTCATGCGCCACCGCCGGCGCGTGCGCGCGGGGGCTCGCGGCGGTCGATGTCGTGGAATTCACCGGAGAAGCCGCCGAAAGCGCGGGCATAGTGCACGAGCGGTCGACCAAGGCCCGTCCCCGCTTCGAGGACTCGGCCGATAAGGATGGTGTGGTCCCCCGCATCGTGGAGACCGTGACGGCTGCAGTCGAGCTGAGCGACCGCCCCTTCGATCAGTGGGACGGTAGCGTTCGCGCGCAGCGGCACACCGCGGAACCGATCCACACCATGGCGTGCGAACTGCTCGGCAATCCATCGCTGGCCGGCGTGCAGCACGCTGATGCCCACGCGCTCCACCTCCAGGATTCGCGGATAGACGCTGGCCTTCTTGGCCACACAAAGCAGGACCAGCGGGGGTTCGAGTGAGAGGGAGGAGAAGGCCGAGGCAGTGAAGCCGATCGGTCCCCCGGCGGTGTTGGCCGCGGCGACGACAACGCCGCTCGCGAAACGCGATAGCGCGTCCCGAAACGCTTCGCTGGACTCGCTCATGGTTGGCCTCCTTGGAGTGCACCGTCAGCCCGCGCCACCGTTTCGGCGACGCCGAGCTCCCGCAGCAAGAGCGACCGGTGACTGAAGAAGCTCGGGTGGCTGCGGTCGCGGGGATCGGACGCGTCGAGGGCGAGGTCGACTACGAACGCGCCGTCCCGCAGGATGAGAATCCGGTCGGCGAGCCGGATGGCTTCGTCGACGTCATGGGTGACGAGCAAGACGGCAGGCTTGTGACGAACGAAAAGCTCTCCCACCAGATCTTGCATCTGGAGCCGGGTGAGCGCGTCCAGCGACGCGAAGGGCTCGTCGAGGAGCAGTAGCTCTGGCTCACGGACGAGGGCGCGTGCGAGGGCGACGCGCTGCGCTTCGCCTCCCGAGAGTGTGCCCGGCCATGCGTTCGCGTGGCCGGCGAGGCGGACTTCGGTCAACGCATCGAGGCCGGCCTGGCGGGTCGCGGAAGTTCTCGGCTGGCCGATGGTCACGTTGGCCAGGACGCGCATCGAAGGGACCAGGCGAGGCTCCTGATAAACGGTCGTCCGTACGCGAGGGACCAGCACGACGCCTTCGTCCGCCTCTTCCAGCCCTGCGAGTATGCGGAGCAGCGTCGTCTTTCCCGTCCCGCTGGCGCCGAGCAACACGACGAATTCACCGCGCTGGATGTCGAGGTCGATCCCGGCGAGCACGCGGCGCGCGCCGAACGATTTTTGCAGTCCGCGCAGGTGCACGGCGCGCCGTCCGGGAATAGGGCGAGGGCGGATCGAGCGCGCCGGTGGCTCGCTGGCGGCGAGCGGCAGAGGAGAGAGGCCTTCGGTCATCGGCGCCCTCGTACGGGTCGCCACGGCATGGCGTACCGTTCGAGAGTCCGTATGAAAACATCGAAAACCAGCCCCAGTCCCGCGTAGAGCAGGATGCAAAGGAGCATGTAGTCTTGCCTGTAGTATTGCTTGGCGAGCAGAACGAGATAGCCAATCCCCTCGCTCGTCCCCACCTGCTCTGCGGCGATCAGGCCGATCACGCTGATCGCGAGGCACACGCGGAGCGCCATGAGAAGGCTCGGTAGGGCGCTCGGCAAGATGACCCCGAAGAGCAGACCCCAGCGGTGCAGGCCGAAGCCGCGCGCCGCCTCGATGATCTTCCGGTCGACGCTGCGCACGCCCAGGTACGTGTAAGCGTACATGGAGAAGGCCGTCGCCGTGGCGATGAGCAGGATCTTGAATCGCTCGTCGATGCCGAACCACGAGATGTAGAGCGGGACCATCGCGAGGAACGGCACGGCGCGCAGCATCTGCATCGTGGGGTCAACGAGCTCCTCGCCGAGCGCCGAGAGCCCGGAGGCGACGCCGAGGGAGATCCCTGCCGTGACCCCGAGGGTCACGCCGAGCGCTGCGCGGCCGAGCGAAGCGCGCAGAAAGGCGCTGAGCTGTCCCGTCTGATGCAGCTCGATCACCGCGTTCCAGACATCGACGGGCGACGCGATGACGCCGCTCGATCCGCTCCCAGGGCGTGTGCTCAGCCACCACAGCAGGCCGAGCGCAAGGGGCACGCTGGCGCGCACGGCCGACGAGAGCCTCGGCGAGCGCGGACGATCGCCGAGGAAGGCGGGTTTCTCGAGCCCGACAGTCGTCGGTGCGACCGGATCGAGGACCCGCGCGTGGGACGAGGTGTCCCTGCCGGGCAGCGCCGCCGAGGTCACGGGCGCCCCCCCTTGGCTTTCGCGGCGGCGTCGACGTCGAACACGATTTCGTCGACAGGGATCTGCCGATCGATCGACTTGTTGTCGTAGAAGATCTTCGACACGTTGCCGACGCGAGCGCGGTCGGTGGGCGTCGGCGCTCGGTACGCCGGGAGCCGGCGCGTCTCTTCGATGGCGATGCGGAGCTCGTCGCCGGAAACGGCGGTGGGGCCCTTGTCGGTGAAAACGTTCTGGAACTGCTCGGGATGCTCGTGTGCGAGCGCCGTCAGCTCCTGGCTCACGCGGATGATGACCTGATAGGCCTCGGGGCCTCTCTCCAGGTTCGTTGCGCTGGCGGCGAGCACGCCGACGTCGTCCGACTGGATCTTGTCCTCTGTCACGAGAACGTGGGCGCCGTTGCGCACGGCGGTCGAGTAGAAGACCCCGAACGTGGACCAGGCGTCGATCCGCCCGGTCGCGAAGGCGGCCGCCGCGTCCGGCGGCTGGATGGGGATGCGCGTCACCTGGTCGGCCGGGATGCCCTCGTTGGCGAGCGCCTTGAGCAGGATGTAGTCGCCGTGCGCGGCCGAGTTGACGGCTACCCGCTTGCCGACCAGGTCCTTGAGCTCTCGGACGGAGCTCGACGCTGGGGAGATGACACCCGCCTGGCGAATGCCGCCCGGATCGGCGATCGCGAAGATCTTGAACTTCAGGTTGTGCGAGAGGGCCCCGATGATGGGGCTGATGGCCCCGCCTGAGGTGTTGATGGCGCCGGAGTTCATCGCTTCGAAGCTTGCGCTGAACGCTCCCGGACCGGGCACGTACACGAGCGAGGCTCCGACCTTCGCGAGCTCCCTTTCGAGAATGCCCTCACGCTTGGCATAGGCAAGGATGCCTGCGTTCCCGGGGTCGCTGAACCGGATGACCACGGATTCCGCGCTGGTCGGCGCGGATGGAGACCCTGCCTTCCCCGGATTCCCGGTCGTGCTGGCCTCCGACGATTTGCAGCCGCTCGCCAGGCCGGCGAGGCAGAGCGAGAGAATGGCAAACGATGTCTTTAAAAACAGACGCACACGGTGCGGTGACGGCATGGTGGGGCCTTTTGCGGTTCAAACCTGCTACGACAAGCCGGAAGCAAGTGTCTCCCGGCTTGCCTCAAATGTCTAGCATAGTAGACACCGGTGTGCCGCCGTGCTTCTGTACGCACCGTCGCCTCGAGCGGGACACGGGTCGGCGCGGCGATGTTGTCCCTGGAATCCATGAAGAACATCTGGCGAGCCGTCCGGTTCATCCCGGAGTACCGAGGTCGTGTGGTCGGCGTGGTCGCGGTCGGCAGCGCCTTGGGCGCGTTGGCCACGGCTGCTCCGCAGGTCTACAAAATGGTGGTCGACGTCCTCTCGGGGATGGTTTCGGGAAGGCTTTCGCACGAGCAAGGGGCGCGGCGCGTGGTGATCCTCGTCGCCGCCTTCTTCGTGCTGCGCGTGGCGGTGGTCGTGTTCAGCGCGCTGCAGGACAAGCAGGCCGACGACCTGTGGCTCGACGCCGTGAGCACATTCCGCCAGCGCGTCTTCGACAACATGACGCGGCTGTCGATCGACTACTTCGAGAAGGTCCGGGTCGGCGAGATCATGGACCGGTTCGGGGCGATCACCCAGATCACGATGTGGCTCATGTCCCTGACCGAGGGGACGCTCGCCAATGTGCTGCAAATGCTGTTCATGCTCGGGCTCCTGGCCTGGCGCGCTCCGCCGATCGGCGCGATCATGGGCGCCGTCCTCGCCGTCAATTTCGTCATTTCGTATCGCACGGTCGGCTGGACACGACCCTACCGGCGGGGTTGGCAGCGTCTTGCCGGAAAGATGACAGGGCTCCTCGCCGAAATGGTCGGCAACATATCCACCGTTCGCAGCTTCGGGGGTGAGCCGGCGGTGAAAGATCGCTACGACCAGACGCAGGCCGAGTGGCGCGTGATGCGCGACGGGCTCCATCGAACCGAGTGGCGCTCCGCGCTGATCCTGAACATCGCGAACGCGATCGGGGTGTTCGTCGTGGTCGCCATCGCCTCCCTGGGCGCCGTTCGGGGCCGGTACACGGCGGGCGACATTTTGCTCGTCTTGACGCTTTCGCAGAGCCTCATCAGCACGGTCGCGCCCATTGCTCGGCAGATCAATCAAATGGGCGAGATCGACAGCAGCGCGGAGCGCCTGCTCGAGCTGCTCGACGTCGAGGCCGAGGTCCGAGACGCCCCGGGCGCGGTTGACCTCGAGCGCCTGGAGACGGTCGCTTTCGAGAACGTAAGCTTCGCTTACCCCGAGAAGGGCACCCTGGCGCTTCGCGAAATCTCTTTCGTGCTGGGCCAGGGCCAGTCGCTGGCGCTTGTGGGACCGAGCGGCAGCGGGAAGACAACGATCGTCAAGCTCCTGATGCGCTTCTACGACCCGACCGAGGGTCGCGTCCTCGTCAACGGGCGCGACATCCGCGAGTACACGCAGCGGTCCCTCCGTGCGGCTCTGGGTGTCGTCCTGCAAGACGTGGCGCTGTTCAACGACAACATCGCCGAGAACATCGCGTTCGCCCGACCGGGCGCCTCGCTCGACGAGGTGCGCGCCGCCGCCGTCGCGGCCAACGCAGACTCGTTCATCGGCGGCCTCCCCCAGGGCTACGACACGCTCGTCGGCGAACGTGGCATCAAGCTCTCGGGAGGCGAGAAGCAGCGGGTCGCGATCGCGCGCGCCGTGCTCAAGGACCCCCAGCTCATTATCCTGGACGAGGCCACGAGCGCGCTCGATTCGGAGAGCGAGCACGCGGTTCAACAAGCGCTCCAGCGCCTCTTGCGGGGTCGCAGCTCGGTCACCATCGCGCACCGTTTGAGCACGGTCGTGGGCGCCGATCAGATCCTCGTCCTCAAGGAGGGGCGGGTGGTCGAGCGGGGGCCGCATGCGACCCTGGCCCGGCGCCCCGGCGGCCTGTACGCGAGGCTGCTGTCCATTCAGACCCAGCAGCCCATCGCACCCCCTCCGGCGCTGATTCCCGCGGACATTCCGGCGTAGCCGAGGCGCGCGTGGCGCCGTCGCGTATCGTCGAGGCCTCAGCGGCCCGATGCGAGCGCCGCGCCGGACGAAGCGATTGCCGCGGCGGCCCGGCGAGGGCGAGCCGAATGCGGGTTCGCGGGCCGCTTGAGACCGAGGCGATCGCGGAAGGTCCCCGCCTCGTATTCGGTACGGAAGATCCCTCGACGCTGCAGCTCGGGCACGACGAGACGCACGAAGTCCTCGAATCCCCCCGGCAAGAGCGGCGGCACCACGTTGAACCCGTCGGCACCCCCACGGGTGAACCACTCTTCCATCAGGTCGGCCACTGTCTTGGGCGACCCGATCACCTGGATGTGGCCCTTGGCGACGCTGAAGCGGAGCACGAGCTGGCGAATAGTCAGGTTCTCGCGCCGGGCGAGCTCCGTCAGCTGCTTCCAGCGGCCGCGCCCGTTCTCTCCTGGCGCCAAGTCGGGGAGCGGTCCGTCGAGAGGGTATGCCGAGACGTCGACGCCCATCAGGTTGACGCCGTGACGGAAGTCGACGGCGTTCTGCAGCTCGGCGAACTTGTCTTGTGCCTCTTGATCTGTGGGAGCGACCACGACCGAGAGACCCGGCGTCACCTTGAGATCGTCGGGGTCGCGGTTGTACTTGGCCATGCGGCTCTTGATGTCGGAATAGTAGCCTTGCGCGACCGCGAGCGACTGAGCCGAGGAGTACGTCATCTCCGCGATGCGCGCCGCGAACTCACGGCCGGTTTCCGAGTTGCCCGCCTGGACGATGACGGGGTAGCCCTGGATGGGGCGGGCGACATCCAGCAAGCCGTCGACCGTGAAGTGCTCACCTTTGTGGTGTACGGGGTGCGCGGAAGCCGGGTCGAAGAACAGCCCGTCGGTGCGATTGGGGTGATCGAACGCGTCGTCGTCCCAGCTGTCCCACAAGGCCTTCGTCACCTCGAAGAACTCCGACGCGCGCTCGTAGCGCTCCTCGTGTCCGAGGGGGACGGGCATCCCGAAATTGCGCGCGGTGGCGTCCGAGAGCGACGAGACCACGTTCCAACCGGCCCGGCCCTGGCTCAAGTGGTCGAGAGAGGCCAGGACGCGTGCCACGTTGTAGGGCTCGCTGAAATTGGTGTTGATCGTGGCCACCAGGCCGATGTGCTTCGTATGCGCCGCGATGGCCGAGAGCAGCGTGAGAGGCTCGAACTGGAACGCGAGCCCGTGACTGGCCAGGGAGATCAGCTTATCGCTCGTCCTGCCGATGAAATCGGCCATGAAGTAGGTATCGAACTTGGCCGACTCGGCGAGCTTGGCGAGACGAACCCAGTATTCGATGTCGGGCCGACCGCCGTCGGTCGCAGAGGGATGCCGCCACGCCGCAGGGTGGTGTCCAAAGCGCATGAAGAACGCGTTGAGTTTGAGTTGTCGCTTCGGCATGGGAGGCTCGCCTTTCTGTTGTCTTGTATACTAGACGAAGGTCCCAAGATATGAAATGGTACGACCCATGAATCTTCGACACGTCTTGACGCACAACTTGGTCGCAATCATCGCCGGCACGATGGTGGCCGCCTGCAACGGCGACGACACGCTGCCGATTCCCCCCAACCTCGCGGATGCCGCCCCGTCGAGCGACGCGGCAAAGGGCGACGGTGCCGCCGGCCTGGGGGATGCAGCACCCGGCGGCGACGCCGGGCCGAGCGACGCGGGCTCGAGCGATGCATCCCCCGATAGCGGCGAGAGCCCGTCGAGCCTTGACGCATCGGACGCTTCCGAGGCTGTCGAAACGGGGACGACCGCCGTCTCGGACGCGTCCGTCGATTGACGGGCCTGCCCTCGGGCTCCAGCCCTCCCCGGCGGCGCGGGGAGGGCGGAGCTCACGCCACTTCGACGGTCGGCTCGGGTCGGGCCGAGGCCTGACCGCGAATGTAGGCCTCGTGGATCTTCGCGTATGAACCCCGGCGGGCGAGGAGCTCCTCGTGGGTCCCGAGCTCTGCGAGCGTGCCGTTGTGCATCACCGCGATGCGGTCGGCGTCGCGGATCGTGGCCAGGCGATGGGCGATGACGATCGCCGTCCGGCCGGCGCACAGGCGCCGCAGCGCGTGCTGGATGCGCCTCTCCGTTTGCACGTCGATGGCCGAGGTGGCCTCGTCGAGCACGAGGACCGCCGGGTCGGACAGGTAGGCGCGCACCAGGCACACGAGCTGCCGCTGACCGTGGCTCAAGCTCGCGCCGAGGGGGCCCACCTGCGTGTGATAGCCGTTCGGCAGCCTGCGCAGGATGTCGTCGACGCGCAGGCTCCGCGCTCCCTCGATCAGCTCGTCGTCGCTGGCGTGCGGTGCGGAGAGGCGCAGGTTCTCCAGGATGGTTCCGCTGAAAAGGACGTTGTCCTGGAGCACCACCCCGACGTGGCGCCGGAGCCCCCGCTGGGTGAGATTCCGAATGTCGACGCCATCGAGCCGCACGGCGCCCACCTGGGGCTCGTAGAAACGCGTCAGGAGCTGCACGAGCGTGCTCTTGCCGTGCCCCGTCGGCCCTACGATGGCGACGCGCTCTCCGGGCGCAACCCGCAACGTGAAATCGCGGATCACGGGGCCTCGGTCCGGGGCGTACGCAAACGTCACCCCGTCAAACTCGACGCTCCCACGCACCGACGGCGGGTCAACAGCATCGGCGACGTCCTCGATCTCCGGCCGGGTGTCGAGGAGCAGGAAGATGCGCTGCGCCACAGCCGTGCCTGCGGCGTAGCGTTCGAAGAGGTCGCCGAGCTCCTGTAAGGGGGCGAGGAACAGGAAGACGTAGAACAAGCTCGCGGCAAGCTGGCCGAGGGTGACTTGGCCTAGGGCCACGCCCCGTCCACCGACGACGATGAGCGCGGCCATGCCCGCCGTCGAGAGCACGCCGGTGAGGGGCGGGAACCAGCTCGTTCGGACATTGCCGCGGATGAGCGTGGCCGTGAAATCGTTGAGCAGCTCCTTGTAGCGGCGCCGATTCTGTTCCTCGCGCCCGGTCTGCTGCAGCACCTTCACGCCGTTGACCGTCTCAACCAGGTGCGACGTGAAGCGGCTGCGGCGCTCGGCCACCGGCCCCCAGTTGCGCGAGGCGAGGCGATTGAAGAGCACGAGCGCGGGGACGAGGAGGGGGACGAGCCCCGCCACCGACCAGAAGAGCGGCGGCGAGATCGAAAAGAGCAGCACCCCCGATACCCCGCAGCGAAGAATCGCCGACAGCAGCTCGGGCGGGCCCTGAATGAGCAGTGGTTCGAGGGTGTCGACGTCGCGATCGGCCCGGGACACGATGCGCCCCAGCTTTGTCCGGTCGAAGTACCGGATGCTGAGGGTTTGCACGTGCGCGAAGACGGCGCGCCGGAGGTCGTTGAGGACGACGATGGCCGCGCGCCCGGCGACGTATTGCGAGACGCCGGCGAGGGCGAACCGGAGCGCCCAGCAGAGCGCGAGGCCCCCGATCATCCACGCGACGAAGGGCCCGTCCACCGAGCGGCCCGATGCCCCTGGGACAAAGCCCCGGTCGATCACCTGGCGGACGAACCATGGGCGCAGGAATACCGTGATGACGAGGATGCACTCGATGCCGACGACCGCCGCGATCTGCGCCCGAACGGGCCCGAGCAGCGGCACGAGGCGGCTGAACATACGCCGTTCGAGGTCGACGAGGGCGAGCTGCTGCTCGACCTGGAGGTCGCTCGGCTCGTTGTCGCGCGCCAGGGCCTCCTTCTTGTGACCCGCCGGCTCAAGCCGCGGCATCGTGGATCCCCATCAGCTCGCGGTAAGTGACGCTCGAGCGCGAAAGCTCGTCGTGCGAGCCTTCCGCAACGATGCTGCCTCCTTGTAGGACCGCGACGCGGTCGGCGAACATCGCCGTCGACGGCTTGCTCGCGACGATGAGCATCGTGATCGGCGTTCCGCTGCTGCGCGCCAGGTCACGGACGCCGTGCAAGATGGACTGCTCGGTCAGCGCGTCGAGGGCGCTGGTCGAGTCGTCGAGGACGAGGACTGACGGTCGCGCGATCAGCGCGCGCGCGAGGGCGAGGCGCTGTCGCTGCCCGCCGGAAAGCGTCACCCCGCGGTCGCCGATGACAGTGGCGACGCCCGAGGGGAGGTTCGTCACGATGTCCTGCGCCCACGCGAGGCGGAGAGCCTCGATGAGCTCTGCGGTCGTCGCGTCGGGAGAACCGAGGAGCACGTTGCGCGCGACCGTGTCGGAGAAGAGAAACGACTCCTGCGCGGCCACGTGCACCCTCGCGCGCAGCGCCGCGAGCTGAAGGGTGCGCACGTCGATCCATCCTCCGGAGCTCGAGCCGACGAACACGTGACCGGCGTCCGGGTCGAGCATGCGCGGAAGGAGCGCAGCCAGGGTGCTCTTGCCCGAGCCCGTCGCTCCGACGATGGCGACAATCTCGCCGGGGTCCACCTGCAGCGAGCAGGCACGCAGGATGTCCTCGCCCTCGCCGGCCGCCCGGACACGGACGTTCGCGAGCTGGATGCCCAGGGGGCCCGCGGGCAGCTCGTGCGATCCGCCGAGGATCGGCGTATCGGCGTCGAGCAGGTCCATGATGCGCGCAGCGGACGCGCGAGCATCGGCGAAGATCTGGATGATCCGGCCGATCCCTTCGATGCGGAAGATGAGGGTGTTCATCGCCAGCAGCGCGGCGACGAGCTCACCGACGTTGAGCCGCCCGGACGCCACGAGGTGCGCGCCCAGCGCAAACACCCAGACCTGGCCGAGCGCCACCACGACCTGGGGTAGCGGAATTCGCGACGTCGAGTAGCGCAGGGCCTTCGTCGCGTAATCGGTGTACGTCCCGACGGCCGCGTCGAAGCGCGCGATGCGTGACGCCTCGAGCCCGAAGGCCTTGATGACGCGAACGCCGCCGACGCCCTCGACGAGGTCCTGGCTGACCGAGTCGTAGGCGTCGCTCACCGCGCGGTCGAGAACGACGAGATGGTCGGCCAGCCGCAGGAAGATCGCGATCCCCACCGCCGTCAGGATCGCGGGCGCGACGGCAAGCAGCGGATCGTACCAGCACAGGACGGCGAGCGAGGCGAGGATGACCAGACCGGTCTCGATGACGTTGCGCCAGAAGCTGATGAGCGCGTCGCGGACCTTGTCGGCGTCCCGCGTCGTGCGCGCCACCATCTCACCGACGCCGTGCCGCAGGTGGTAGCCCATGTCCAGGCGCTGGACCTGAACGAGGATCGAGTCGCGCAGTCGAAAGAGCAGCTCTTGGCCCGTCGCGAGCGACACGATACCGGCGACGTACTGCACGACCGCCCGCGCCAGGGCGGTCCCGACGAGTACGGCGACCCAGTAGTACGCGCGACCGAAGTCGAGCGATCCGTCGGCTGTGCGGACCACGGCGCGCCCGCGCTCGACATCGTGCACGGCCTGCCCGACGAGCATCTGGTACCAGGTGAGGCTCGCGTTCACTACGAAGAAGAGCGAGAACGCCGACGCAAAGCGCCACGGCATGGTCCGGTAGATCGCCAGGCATCGGAGCAGCGGGTGGGCGTTCTTGACCGACGGAGCTCGCAGCACAGACACCGCGTCAGGTGGCGCTGCGGCCACGGATTGTGCGTAGTCGTTCATCCTCGGCTCCATGCGTCGTCGCGCCATCGCATCACGTGCCGGCCGACGAGCCCGAACAGCGAGTCGAGGCCAAAGCTCGCAAGGGCCACGCTCAAGACACCGACGAACACCACGTCGAGCCTCCCCGCGGCTTCGCCCATTTGCATCAGCGTCCCGACGCCGCCGCCCGCATGAAACAGCATCTCGCTGCCGATCGTTGCGATCCACGCGAACGCGATGGCTTGAGACAGACCCGTATAGAGATGCGGCAGCACGGAGGGCAGGACGAGCTTCGTGACGACCTGCGAGGCGTCGAGCTTCAGCACTCGCGCCACGTCGATCAGCTTGGAGTCGACGTTGCGAACGCCCTCGTACGCGCTGAGGACCATCGGATAAAACACCGCGAGGAACACGAGCAGCACCTTGGCGACGTCGCTGACGCCGAACCAGAGGCCGATGAGCGGTGCCAGTCCCAGGTAGGGGACCTGCCGGAAGGCGTGCAGCAGGGGACCCAGGGCGCGGTCGAGGCTGCGCGAGGCACCCATCGAGGCGCCGACGACGACTCCGGCGGGCACGCCGAGCACGAGCCCGGTCGCCGTCTTCGCGAGACTCGCCGCGAGGGCGCCGACGAGCTCTCCGCTCGCGACGAGCTCGACGGCGCTCGCGGCCATCTGACCGAGCGGCACGAAGGCGTACGAGGTACGGCGGTCGTGCGACAGGATCATCCATGACGTCGCGAGCGCCAACGGAATGGTCGATCCGAGGAGCCACCGTCGAACGTTCGAGCTCGCGATCCCGCGTGCCGTCATGCGCGCTGCCATTGGTTCAGGCGCCGCTCGACGGTGCGCACTCCCGCATCAAGCGCCAAGCCGACCGCTCCGGTGATGAAGACCCCCACCATCACGACGTCGATGCGAAACATCTGGCGACCCATTTCCATCATCTGTCCGAGCCCCGAGTCGGCCGCGACCAGCTCGGACGCCACGAGGATCATCCACGAGCGTCCGAGGCTCGTACGGACGCCCGCGACGACGTGCGGGACGGTCGCCGGCACAAGGAGCTTGGTGACCAGTACGCGCGTCGGAAGGCAATTGACCGCCGCCACGTCGAGATACGCGCGCGGGATCTGCCGCACGCCCTCGAATGCGGCGAGCGCCACGGGGAAGAAGGACGCCTTCGCCACCACCACGAACTTGAAGGTCTCCTCGACTCCGAACACGAGGATGAGCGCCGGAATGAGGGCGATGGTCGGAACCTGACGAGCGAGGCGGAATACGGGCGACACGAGCGCCTCGACGCTCTTCGATGTGCTCATGGCGATTCCCAGCGCAAGCCCGCCAGTAGCCCCCGCTCCAAAGCCAATCGCCAGCCGGGTCAGCGACCTGCCGAGGTGCCGCGCCAGCTCGCCGGTAGTGAGAAGACGCGCGAACGTGGCCGCTACCTTGGCCGGCGGCACCAGGACCTGCGGTGAGACGAGCTCGAAGCGGACCGTCGCCGACCACGCCGCAAGCAACAGCGTCGGCGCGAGCGCCGGAAGCAGCAGCCAGCCCAGCTTGCGCCACGGGTCGAAGCCCACCTCGCCCGGCGGCGCCGAGGTGGCGGGCGCCGTGACGGGCTGGCTCATCCCGAAGCTGCGCACGGACATCGACTACTCGTTGGCCGTCAGCACGGAGAGCTTGGTGACGCCCGCGCGATCCACCGCGCTCATCGCCTTGGCCACGAGCCCATAGTTGACAGCTTGGTCGGCGTTGAGGTGTACGGCGACGTCGGGCTCCGCGCGATGCAGTTCGGTGAGCTGCGCCTCGAGGCCATGGAGGTCGACCTGGGAGCGGTCGATGTAGAGATTGCCGAGCGCGTCCACGCTAACGTTGACCGACTTCTTCGGCTCGATGGGCGACGTGGTGGCGGTCTGCGGCAGGTTTACCTTGACGGCGTTGTCCAACAGCGGCGCCGTCACGATGAAGATGACGAGCAGCACCATCATGACGTCGACGAGGGGCGTGACGTTGATCTCGCTGACGACGTCGTCCGTGTCGGCCTGGGCTTGGATGGCCATCAGGCGCTCGCTTCCCGGCGGACGGAGATGGGGCGATTCCCCGAGCGATCGATGGCCGGCTCGTCCGCGAACGTGCTGAGGATTGCGCCGTTGACGAAGTGGTTGGCGAAGTCCTCGAGATCGGCGCCGAGCCCCTTCAGGCGCCGGACGAAGACGTTGTACGCCAGCACCGCGGGCACCGCGACCGCGATGCCGAACCCCGTCGCGACGAGTGCCTCGCCGATGGGGCCCGCCACGACGTCCAGGCTCGCCGAGCCCATGCTGCTGATCCGCCCGAGCGCGTGAATGATGCCGACGACGGTGCCGAACAACCCGACGAAGGGCGAGGTGGTCCCGATGCTCGCGAGGACGGCGAGCCCGGCTTCAGCGCCCCGCTTCTCGCGCTGGATCTGGCGCCGCAGCTCGCGTTCGAGCAGGTCGCGGCGCACGTCGATCTCGTCGCCGTGGCGCCCGATGTTGGCCGAGCCGTCTTCCCAGATATCGAGGCCCGTCAACGCGACGCGGGCCGTCGGACCCGACAGCTGTTTCACCTTATCGATGGACGGCAGGCGCGTGAACGCGCCGACCGTCGCCGAGAAGGCCGCGTTCTGGCGCGAGAGCCGCCACTGCTGCAGCCCCTTGGCAATGACGACCGTCCAGGTGAGGGCAGAAAAGAGGATCAAGAGTCCAAGCGTGCCCTTGACGATCCAATAGGTAGCTGCGTCCGACATTGTCTCTTCGCTCCGTTGGCTATTTCAGTTGGAACTCGATCGGGACGTTCGCCCATCCGGCGACGGGGCTGCCGCCCTGGGTGGCCGGCATGAACGTCCAGCCCTTCACCGCGTCGACCGCAGCGTCGTCGAGGACGCGATGCCCGCTCGACTTTTGCACCGTGATCTCGCCTGCGCGGCCCGTCGGCAGCACGCGCACATGAAGGAGGATCGAACCGGTCCAACCTTCTCGCATGGCCAGATGCGGATAGGCCGGCCGCGGATTCTTCAAGTAGTTGGCCCCCTCTTTGGCCTCGATGACGGGCGGGGGCGGGGGCGGGGGAGCCGCGGCGACCGGAACGATGGGGGCTTCCACGGCTCCCGTGCCGGGCAGCGAAGTCCCTTCGTCTCCCGCGGGCGCGTTCAGCCCCGGCGAGTCGGGTGCGGCAGCCGGCGCCGAGTGAATCGGCTCGGGAACGATCCGCGGCTGCGGCTTCGTCGTCGTCAGCGGCTTCGGGGGTGGAGGATGCACCTCCTGAGGGGGTACGACGACCGGTTTGCGGGGCGGCGGACGCGTGATCTGGATCTCGACCTGGGACGCCTTGCGGTCCACGAATCGCGCACGCTGCGTCGCCGCGAGACGTGCGGCAAGGCCTAGGTGGACCACCGTCGTCGCGCAGAAGATCGCGATGAGCACGCGCGGTGACGTCCACTCCGACGCGTCAAGCGGCTCGGCCCACCGGATGGCTGCCGGCTCGTGTGCGACGCCGCCGGCAGCGACCGTGTGCAGCGAGACTGTTCCCAGATTCGCGGGATCCATGCGCTTCGATCTCCGATCGTCGCAGGGAGGCCTTCAACCTCGGCCTCCCAGAGTGGCCGCATTCTGTCGCGCGCACCGCCCACCGTCAAGACGCATGTCTCTTAAACAAGACGTTGGTGGCCGTCGCTGGCCGACGAGTGGTAATACGGGCAACATGTTCACTCGATCCACGGTCCGGCAGCCCCCCGAGCCATCGCGCCCCGCGGCCGACCTCTCGGTGCGGGCTCTCTCGAAGACGTATCGGCTTGAAGGGCGCGTCCTGCCAGTGCTCGAGCGGATCGACATTGACGTGCCGTCCGGTGCGTTCACTTGCATCGTTGGAGCCAGCGGGTGCGGAAAGTCCACCCTGCTCCGGCTCATCGCCGGCCTCGACCCGGACTACGAAGGCGTCATCCACCTCGGCGGTCGGCCGATCCGCGGGCCCGGTCTCGAGCGAGGCGTCGTCTTCCAGGAGCACCGCCTCTTTCCTTGGCTCACCGTGGAAGACAACGTAGGGCTCGGCCTGGCGGCTTCGGCGCTCGGGCCCGCGGAGCGACGCGAGCTCGTGCAATCTCACTTGCGGATGGTCGGGCTCGAGGGCTTCGAGCGGGCCTTTCCGCGCGCGCTTTCGGGCGGGATGGCGCAGCGCGCGGCCATCGCGCGGGCGCTGGTGAACAAGCCGCAGGTGCTCCTTCTCGACGAGCCCCTCGGCGCCCTCGACGCCCTCACCCGAGCGCAGCTTCAGGACGAGTTGTTGCGTCTCTGGATGGGGGAGCGGATCACCGTGATCCTCGTGACGCACGACATCGAAGAGGCCGTCTTCCTCGGCGAAGAGGTGGTCGTGATGGACGCGCGCCCCGGCCGCATCCGGCGCGGGCTGAAAGTGGAGCGCCCGCATCCACGCGATAGAGCGGACCCCGAGCTAGCCCGCGTGCGCCGCGAGCTTCTCGCAGAATTTGTGACGCCCGGACGCGTTCCTAACGCGTCGCCGGACTGAGCGCTCGACTGTGTCTGTTTAAAAGGACATAACGTCGGCGTTCGCCAACGACTGCGAAAGGAACGCCCCGATGAGCAAGCTCGACACTCTCTGGTACACGCGCTGCCCCGTCCCCACCCCCGTGGGCATTGCGGTGCAGCTTGGATGGATCGAAGACGAATTCAAGCGCGACGGCATCAAGCTCGGCTCGATCCGCGATAGCGCCGACGCCAGCGTTCGCGCGTCACACTTCGACCACAAGCTAGACCATTCGTTCAGGCAGGGCGGCAGCGTTCCGGCCATCTGGGCCCGCGCAGCTGGCCGGCAGACGCGCCTTATCGGCCTGACTTGGACCGACGAGGCGCAAGTCATCCTCGCGCGCCCGGAATCCAAGATCCGCACAATCAAGGACCTGAAGGGGCGGCGGCTCGGCATCGCGACGCGCCCGAACGACATCATCGACTTCTGGAAGGCGACGACGCTGCGGGCCTACCTCGCCACGCTGGGCCTCGAAGGGTTGACCGAGAAGGACGTCGAGCTCGTCGAGATCCCGCGTGTGGAAACATCCTTCGAGAACCCGCGGGGTCTGACCGGGCAAGGCCCTGGCGCCGACCAGCTCCTCGAGGTGAAAGCCCTGCAGGAAGGCCGCGTTGACGTCATCTTCCACAAGGGCTCGCGCGGCCTCGAAGTGGCCCACGCCATTGGAGCGAACATCGTGTTCGACGTGTGGAACCACCCCGACCCGCGAGCCCGCGCGAACAACCATTCGCCGAGGACGCTCACGGTCGACGCGGCCCTCGTCGACAGCCACCCGGGCGTGGTTGCCCGCGTGCTTCGCCGCGTGCTCGAGGCCGGCCAATGGGCCGAGGAGCACCCCGCCGAAGCGAGGGCCTACGTGGCCCGGGAGACCGGGTCGGACGAGAGGTGGGTCGAGGCGGCGTACGGTCGCGATCTGCACAAGCATCTGAAGACGGACCTCGAGGAGTCATCCATCGCGGCGCTCGCCGACTTCACCGACTTTCTCGCGGACCGTGGCTTCTTGCCGGAGCGCTTCGACGTCCGCGCGTGGATCGACGCGCGGCCGCTTGCGGCGGCCCGGAAGGCCGCGGCCTCGGCGGCGCGTACGGAAGCCTCTTCGTCGCGCGTGGGCGTTAGGACCTGAGTTGTCGCGGGCTCGGGCGGAGTCGGAAGTTCTTGATTCCGCCCTGGGCGACGCAGCCTGTCCTCGATTACGAGTGATATGTCTTGTTAACTGGACACAAAGTCTACGGCATGATTAGTAGGGGCCGGCACTGTCCAGAAACTTGACGGCGTCGACGACGTGAGGGGCGCCGTTGGCGGTAGCCATGGAGGCCTTCGGTGAGAGACGCGGCAACTTTGAAACTTCGATCGATTCGTGTCTGGCGTTACCTTTGGCTCTCTTGCGCTTTGTGTTCTGTCTTTTGCACCGTGAGCACCGGGGTGTGGGCTCAAACGGATCCGGATGCGAGTATCCCGGCCGACGCCTCCTCGGATGCGACTTCGCCCCCTCCCTCGCTACCGGGACCCGGTGCCACCGGTCCCGGCGATGCCGTGGACGGAGGAACCGTGGCGCCCGTCGCTTCTGCACTCGACGGCGGACCTACGGTTACCGGCGATCAGCCTTCCTCGCCGACCGGCGCGCCATCTGAGGATGGCGGGAGCGACGCTGCGGCACAAGAGTCGACGACGTCGCTCGGATCCGTGGTGGTCACCGCCGAGCGGCGGACGGAGAACATTCAGACGGTTCCTCTGGCGATTACGGCCGTGAGCGGGGACCGCATTCGCGACTTGGATATCCGCGCGTCGAGCGACATCCCGCGCGCTGTCCCCAACATGTCCGCGGCTACCACCGAAGGCCGCAGCCGGCCGCGGTGGTTCATCCGGGGGATCGGCCAAAACGACACGTCGAGCAACGCGGTCAGCCCCGTCGGGGTCTACTTCGACGAGGTCTACGAGAACTTCGCCCTCGCTCAGGCGTTCCCGCTCTTCGACCTCGAACGAGTCGAGGTGCTACGCGGACCCCAGGGCACCCTCTGGGGCAAGAATACGACGGGAGGTGCCGTAAGTATCATCTCGCGAAAGCCGAGCTTCGAGACGGATGGCTACGGCGAGGCGACAGCGGGTAACTACGGTGAGCTCGGGGTGCAGGGCGCGGGCGGCGGCACGCTCGTCAGCGACCACGTCGCCGGTCGTGCGGCGTTCTTCTACGAATCGCGTAACGGGTACGTGACCAACGTCTACAACGGCAAGACACAGGGCGACGTGCGCGACGCGGCGGGCCGGCTGCAACTCCTTGTCATCCCGGTCGACAACCTCGAGATCAACCTCAACGTCCACATCCGGCACAACGACGGCCAGTCGAACGCTTTCTACCTCGCCGGGCCCAACGGAGCGCGCACCGCCATCCCCGGAATGAGCGGGTTCACCGAGGGGAGCATCAAATACACGGACGAGAACAACGGCCCCGATGTCGACGTCGACGATCAGAAGGGTACGATTGAGAACGTCAAGTACGAGGCCGGACCTGTCGCGTTCACCTCGATCAGCGGCTACGAGCACTCGAGCCGGTTGACGGGCGGCGACGCCGACTATGGACCGCTGTCGGAGCAGGTGACGCACGTCTACGCCGAGGCCAAACAGTTCACGGAAGAGATTCGCGTCGCGCCCAGCAAGCCCGAACGTTTCAACTGGGTCGTTGGCGGTCACTACTTCTGGGAAGCGCTGAGCTCGAACACGGCGACCGGGTCGCTGCCGGGCATTCCGCAGCCAGCGGCTTACGGGACGTTCCTCGACGTCACGCCATTCATCCAGCACACTTGGACCTTCGCAGGATTCCTCCACGGCTCGTACGACATCACCAAGTGGTTCCGCTTTGCTGCAGGCGCGCGCTGGACCAATGAGACCAAGAGCATCAACCTGGCCTCGTACAACACGGGGGCGCGCGGCGCCGCCGTCTGGAACAACGTCGGCGAGTGGTGGCTCCCGCAGTCGCTGCAGACCCACGTCTACCAGGTAGCCACGCAGACCACGACGCGCACCTGGAACGCACCGACGTTCGATGTCTCGCCGTCGATCGACATCACCCCGGACTTGACCACGTACTTTCACTACGGCCACGGCTTCCGCGGGGGCACGTTCAACGGCGGCGTCACCGCGCAGTCGAACGTTTCGGTCGTCAGCCCGGAGTACGTGGATTCCTACGAGATCGGCGTCAAGTCCAAGCTGTTCGACGATCACCTGCACGGCTCGATTGCGGCCTTTCACTACGACTACCGTAACATCCAGGTTCTGGTGAACGCTGCGACGGGCGCGGGCGCCACGACGACGGCGACCGTGCTGCAGAATGCGGGCTCCGCGACAGGCAACGGCGGCGAGGCCGAGCTCGACGCGCTGCCGGTCGAGAACCTGCGCGTTCGTGGGAGCGTCGGCCTGCTCGACGCGTGGTACGGCGGCTTTGCAGCGATCAACAATGGCATGGCCGTGAATGCGTCGGGCAATCAGCTGGTCCGCGCGCCACACGGTACCGCGATGCTCGACGCATCGTACCGGCTCCCGCTCTTCGCCGAGACGGCAGTCGAGGTCGGCTCGGACTGGGAATACACGGCGCACCAGTATTTCAACGCCGTCGACCAGCAGACCCAGAACCTGCAACAAAACGGGTACTTCGTCGGCAACGTGAGGCTGTCGTACTTCACGTGGCACGACAAGCTCGAGCTCCAGGGCTGGATCCACAACGTCGCGAATACCGAATACAAGATCCTTGGGATCGCCGGGGCGCCTGGATACAACGCGATCATGTTCGGCCCGCCGAGAACCGTCGGCGTGACGGTGACGGGCCGGTTCTGAACTGGCGCGCAAGACGGACAGCCAAGGCAACGATCTCTCAAAGGAAAATCGAAGGAGCAATCATGACCACGAAAAATGCATCGGTCAGCCCTGCCAACTTGGAATTCCTAGCGCAGGTCAAACGCGACGCCGAGCTTGCCGGTCGCGTGCTCAGGGAGACGGGCACCCTGTCGGCGACCAACACCTTCGCCGTGGCGCAGCGCGTTCCGGGCGAAGACAAGATTGTCTCCACGGGCTTCCCGGGCCTCTGGTCGAACTTTGGCGAGGTCAAGGCGTCGCTGATCACCTTCGAAGGCATCGTTCTGCACAGCGACACCGACGCGGGCGGCGGCTCCCGCTACGCAAGGATCTTCCGCGAGCGCCCCTCGATCACTACGGTCATCCACGTCCACACGCCGTTCCTCGGCGGGTGGGCCCAGTCGCACCGCACGTTCCCCATCTTCTACGTCGCGGCCCAGCGGGGGACCCTCTCGCGCGAGATCCCGCAGTACGTCGACCGACGGCAGGCCGAGGCGGACTTCATCCTCGAGAGTCTCAAGAAAGACCCGCATCTCCCCGCGATCTTGGAGGCCAACGGAGGCAACACGTTCTGGGGCGACGGTGTCATCAAGGTCTCGCAATACATCCTGCTTCTCGAGGAGGCCGCCAAGTTCCAGACGATCGCCGAGAGCCTCGGCGGGTCGAAGGAATACGGTCCGGGGGTGCTCGAGCAGCAGTGGGCGAGGACGGGGCTCTTGCAGGCAGCCATCGCCGCCAACGCGATTCAACCCAGCGCCCCGAGGAACTGATGGCCCTCTCGCTGCCGACGACCGTGGCCCCGGTGGCCATCCGAACCCCGGACGCCGACGTCGACCCCGCCTTCGTGGGCCGGTGGTCGTCACGGTCCTTCTCGAGCGAGCCGCTGGCTCCCGATCAGGTGCGGTCGCTGTTCGAGGCCGCCCGGTGGGCGCCTTCGGCGTCGAACCTGCAACCGTGGCTTTTCGTGTACGCGGACGACGACGAGACTCTGCTTCGCGCTAGGCCGATTGTCCGCGACAGCAACCGTCGCTGGGCCGACAACGCACCTCTGCTCGTCTTCGTGTTCGCGCGTCGCAAGCACGCCAAGACGGGCGAGGACAATCGCCTCGCCGCCTTCGACACGGGTGCGGCGTGGATGTCGCTCGCGATCCAGGCGCACAAGCTGGGCCTGGTGACGCACGCGATGGGCGGGATCCATCATGACCGCGCGTACGAGGTGCTCGGCGTCCCGAAGGCGGACTATGAGTCGCTCTGCGCCATTGCGGTCGGCAGGCGCGACGCAGCCGAGCGATTGCCGGAAGACCTGCGCGCGAGGGAGACACCGTCGATTCGCCGTCCTGTCGCCGAGTTCGCGGTCCGGGGCGCCTTCAAGGGGGCCTGACCGGCACGGTGGGCACCCACATCAGGAGCACGGAGACATGAGCGCATCGCTTTTTTGGAACTTGCCCTCGCGGGGAGAGCGCGGTCGTGGCGAATGGCAAGCTGGGGCGCCGCCGCGGGGCCGCGGGTGGTGGCGTGAGGAGCGCGAGGGCAGGTTCGGTCCGTACGATTACCTGGCGCAGGTGGCGCACGCCGCGGAGGTGTCGGGCTTCGACGGTGCCTTCATCCCATGGGAGGTCGGCGGGGACGAGCCGCTCATCATCGCGGCGGCTCTCGCCCGCGAGACGCGAAATCTCGTGTTCGTCCCCGAGATTCAGCCCGCGTCCGCGACCCCTGTGTACCTCGCCAAGATGGCCGTCACCTTCCAGCGCTTCGCCCGGAATCGCTTTGCCTGGAAGCTGGACCTCGAGCTCGATTCCGCGGTGCGACGCGCGCACGGCGACTTTCTCGAGGGCGAGGAGTGGTTCGCGCGCGCCGAGGAGTACATCCATGTCGCGAAGGGCACCTGGACGACGCACCCGTTCGACTTCCGGGGACGGTTCTACGATGTCGAAAGGGGCGGACTGGCGGGGCCCCTATCGGGCCTTCCACTGCCGAGGATCTACACATCGGGCCGCTCGGACCGCGTCCTACAGGCGGCCGCCAAGCTCGCGGACGTGCACCTGCTCGGCCCCGGGCCGGTCGAAGACGTGCTGTCGCAGGCGCGGCGCTTGAAGGCGGCGGCAGACAAGGAGGGGCGGGAAGTGGCGGCTGGGGTGCGCCTCGGCCTCGTGACCCGCCACACGACGGAGGACGCGGTGCGCGTCGCCCGCGAGGGCTCCAGCCCTACGGACCTCGTCGGCGACTTCGGTACGGTAGCGGCCCGGCTCGACGAACTGGTGGCTGGCGGCGTCCGGCACCTCGTCATCGACGCGCGTCCACATCTTGAGGAGGCGTACCGCTTCGCCGAGCACGTGCTTCCGCTGCTGTCCTTCCGGGCGCGTCCCCGGCCGGGCGCGCCGCGCGACGTCCAAACTCAATAACCCAGGAGCAAGAATCATGGCGGTCGACGTTTATTGGCGCCTCCCGATGCACGGTTGCAAAGGTGAGCTGGGAATCCGGCGACCGAATCGGGGGGATTGGTCCGATCCCATCGCCGGTAACCTCGCGCCGGGGATCGCGCGAGACGGGTCCCCGGACGACAATCGTTTCGTCGACCATCTCGCCGACATCGCCCGCGCTGCGGAGATATCCGGCTTCTACGGCGGCCTCCTGCCGTCCTTCCCGAACACCGACGACCCGTGGACGGTCGCGCCGGCCATCGCGAGGGAGACGAAGACATTCCACTTCATGATCGCGTTCCAGCCGGGGTTCATCCACCCGGTGCACGCGGCGCGTATGTCGGCCAGCCTACAGCGCGCTTCGAACGGGCGGCTGGTCTACAACATCATCACCGGCGGCGGCGGCCCGCCGCAGCTCTGGTGGGGCGACCGGGTCGCGCACGACGACCGGTATGCGCGCACGTCCGAATTCCTCGACGTCCTCAAGGGGAGCTGGGCTGGCAACTTTTCGTACGAAGGCCGTTTCTACCGGGTCGAGAACGGCGGCCTGCAGTCGCCGCTTTCGGAACAGCCCATTCCTGAGATCTACTTCTCGGGCTCGTCCGACGCCGCAATAGTGTCCGCCGGGCGCCACGCCGACTACTACCTCTCGCACCTCGAGCCACTCGACTCCCTTCGGCCCAAGCTGGACCGCGTGCGAGAGCGCACCGCGAAAGAGGGGCGCGTTGCCAAGTTTTCGCTTCGTTTCGACGTGCTGGCGCGCCGAACCCCCGAAGAAGCCTGGGCCGAGGTCGCGCGTGCCTGGAGCTCGCTCTCGAAGGCGGACATCGATCGCGTCAATCGCCCCATCGGCGATGCAACAGGTTTCCAGCGCCAGCGCGCGTTCCGGCCCGCGGTCGTGACCCACTACGACGACCTGCACGTCGACAAACACATCGGCCCGGGCCTTTGGGGTGGGTTCAACCTCTTTCGCGGCGGCCCCGGCATCGGCGTCGTCGGCAGCTACGAGCAAGCCGCCCAGTGGCTCGATCGCTATCTGCGCGCCGGCATCGACTCGTTCGTGCTTGCTGGGACGCCGCACCTTGAAGAGGCATTTCGCGTCGGCGAGGAAGTATTGCCCCTCGTTCACGGCCGCGCCGACCAGCAGGTCAAACCCAGCAGACCATGGCAGGCCGTCGCGATTTGAATCGGCGAGGAGACGCCCTTCGGGAGCGCCTTGGACCAAACAGAATCCCTCTTCGTTATAGATAAGAATGTCCGGTATCAGAGACACGCAGCCGTTGAGGCAGCCAAACGCTGGAGGCAAGGACCATGAGTCGAGCAGAGGACACCCTGGGTCATGAGATTGCATCGTTCGTCGCGAAGGCCGTCGAGGAGGCCGAGCTGGCCTTCCGCGTCTTCCGGGAGACGGGGACCATCACCGCCAACGGGACGGTCGGCTTCGTCGAGCGCATCCCGGGCGAGCAGAAGTTCGTGACCATCAACGACCCCGGCCCCTTCGAGCGCGGCAAGCCGCTCGCTGCGAAGGTCTTCGGCTTCGACGGCAAGCCGTATCTGGGTGCGAGCAACGGCGCCGGGCAGGGGCGGTACACGAAGATCTTCGAGCAGCACCCGGACATCACGACGGTGTCACACGTGCACTCGCCCTACCTGGGCGCCTGGGCGCAGACGCACCGCACGCTGCCCATCCGGTACGTGCCGGTGCAGCGCTATCTTCTCAGCAAGGAGCTGCCTGTCTACATCGACCGGCGCCAGGCGGAACAGGACTTCATCCTCGACCGGATCCGGATTGATCCGCACACGCCCGCCATCCTCGAGGCCAACGGCGGCTCCACCGTCTGGGGCAAAGAAGGCCTGCGGAAGACGGCCGAGTTCATTCTCATTCTCGAGGAAGGCGCCCGGCTGCAGCTGCTGGCGGAGAGCATCGGCGGTTCGCGCGAGTTCGGACCGGGGGTGCTGGCGCAGCAGTTCAAGATGAGCGGACTGACCGAGCAGGCGCGGGCGCTCGGTCTCTTACCGCCCAACAACTGACGCTGGCCGGGTAGGGGGCCTCGCCTCAAGCCGATTCGGAGAGCGACGTTCGTTCGAGCTCGTCGGGCAGATGGTCCGGCAGCAGCCCGTCCACCTGGCGGCTCCAGAGCAGTGCGTACGTGCCGTCGCGCGAGACGAGGTCCTGGTGCGTGCCGTCCTCGACGACGCGGCCGGCGTCGAAGACCACGATGCGATCGAGGTGGGCGATGGTCGAGAGGCGATGGGCGACGACGATCACGGTCTTGTCGCTCATCAAGTCCTCGAGGCTGGCCTGAAGGGCCTTCTCCGTTACCGAGTCGAGGCTCGAGGTGGCCTCGTCGAGAATCAAGATCGGCGGGTTCTTGAGAAAGGCGCGGGCGATGGCCACGCGCTGACGTTGGCCACCGGACAGCTGCACGCCACGCTCACCGACCAGCGAGTCGTAGCCGTCGGGTGACGCGGCGATGAAGTCGTCGGCGTCGGCCCTCGCCGCCGCATCCCGCACGCTAGCGTCGGTGGCGTCGAGCCGGCCGTACCGGATGTTCTCGCGCAGCGTCCGGTGGAAGAGCGTCGGATCCTGGGGGATCAGGCCCACCTGCTCGTGCAGCGAGTCCTGCGTGACCGACCGCACGTCGACGCCGTCGATCGTGACCTGCCCGCTCTGCGGGTCGTAGAGGCGCAAGATGAGGCTCACGAGCGTGGACTTGCCCGACCCCGAGTAGCCCACGAGCCCCACCCGCTCGCGCGGACGGATGGTGAGGCTCAAGCCCTCGAAGATCGGCTGGTCGGGGCGGTAGCCGAATGTCACGTCCCGCAAGCGGATCTCGCCGCGCGTGACGACGAGCGCGGTCGCGTCGCCGCGATCGGCGATCTCGTGCGCCCGGACGATCGTGCGTACGCCGTTCTCGATGTTGCCGACGTACTCGAAGAACTCCATGAACCGACGGCCTAGGTTGCGCGCCTCCGTGATGACGAGAAGGGCCATGCTCGTGCTCATCACGAACGTCCCTACGTCGATGCGCCCCTCGCGCCAGAGCCGCACCGAGAACCAGAGCGTGCCGACCTTGAGAATCAGCGACGAGACGTGCTGAAACCAACGGATGCGCTCCGTGAAGCGGTGGGACGTTCGGGCGGCGGCCACTTCGGCCTCGAGGTAGCCGTCGATGTAGTGGCGCTCGAACAGGGAGCGCGCGAAGAGGCGCACGCTCGCCATGTTGCTCACCGAGTCCACGACTTTGCCGCTCGTCACGCTTCGCGCCGCGGCGTGCTTGCGGGCGTATGGCTGACAGCTCTTGGCGAGCACGTATGACACCGTGCAGAACACGAACGCCCACCCGCCGACGAAGCAGGCGAGTGGCGGGCTCGATTGCGAGAGCAACGTCACGGCCACGGCCAAGGTGATCGCGATGGGCCAGAAGTCGAAGATGATGGCCCAAAGCGCTTGCGTGACGCCCGCCGCCGTCTCCACGACCCGGTGCGCGAGGGCCCCCGCGAATGAAGCGTCGAAGAAGCGCTTCGAGTGGCCTTGCAGGTGCGCATAGAGGTCGTTTGTGACCCGCTGACGCAAACGCGGGCTCGTCAAAAATTGGCAGTTGCCCGCGGAGCGACTGAGCACCATGTCGGCGAGGCTCAGCGCGGCGAAGGCCAGCATCGGACCGCGCAGCGCCAGCGTCGCGCTCGCGTCGGGACGCAGGGCGGCGATCCCTTTGGTCAGGCGGCCCAGCGTGTAGGGGATCGAGATGCCCGCCGTGGAAGCGCCGGTCTCGAACAGGAATGCCGCGAGGCACCACCCGCGGAAGAGCCAGACGTAGCGGAGCGCGAAACGAAGGGGGCTAGTCGGCAACGGATCGGATGGCGGCATGAGTCTCGCCCGGAGGCGCGTGCGCCTCACGGAGGGCTGAAGGTTACGATCGGCCGCCACGGCGGCCAAACGGTCACGCCCGCGGGGGCGGCACGATGCGGTCGATCTCGGCGAGGTCCGCGGCAGAGAGCGCCCAACGCGTGGCGCCCGCGTTGGCCCGAACCTGCGCCGGCGACGTCGCGCCGGCGATGACGCTGGCGACCGGGGGCCGGCCGAGGAGCCATGCGAACGCGAGCTCGAGCGGACTGTGACCGCGCTCTCTGGCCAGGGAGTCGAGCCGCCCGACGATTGCAAGCTGGTCCTCGTTGAGAAAGCGCGAGGCGAGCCGCGAGTTCGGCTCGGTCAGTCGAGTGCCCGAAGGCGGCGGCGCGCTGGGGTGGTACTTGCCAGTCAGCAGGCCGCTCGCCAGCGGGAAGTACGGGATGAACGCCACGCCTCGCTCGCTGCATTCGCGCAAGACATCGAGCTCGGGCGTTCGTTTCAAAAGGCTGTACTCGTTTTGCACAGCGACGAACCTGGGGCCGCCCGGCCGCGCCGTGCGGGCGTTCCGGATCTGGTCCGCCGAGAAGTTCGAGCTGCCGATCTCGCGGACCTTGCCGGCTTGCACGAGGTCTCCGAGCGCGCCGAGCGTCTCGGCGATGGGCACGTCCGGGTCGGGCCGATGCAACTGATACAGGTCGACGTAGTCCGTCCCCAGGCGCCGCAGGCTCGCCTCGAGCGCGCGCTTCACGTAGGCCGGGCTCGCCCCGCCCGAACCGCCCTGGATCGGCATGCCGAACTTGGTCCCGAGGACCACCTGCGCACGCCGGGACCCGAGGGCGCGCCCGAGGTATTCCTCGCTCCGCGTCTCGCCGTACGCGTCCGCGGTGTCGAAGAAGGTGATGCCCGCGTCGAGGGCGGCGTGCACCACGTCGGCCGTCCGGTCGGCGTCGAGGCGGCCACCGAAGTTATTGCACCCGAGTCCCACCTCCGAGACACGCAAGCCGCCGATCGCGCGCGTTTTCATAGTCGCGCCCCGGGTGTCCAGTACCCGCGCAAGCCAAGCTCGTCGATCGCCTTGAGCACGTAACGATCGTCGTACGCCTCGCGAAAGTCGAAGCCGTGGTCGATGATGTGCTTGTCGACGCAGTACGAGATGGCTGTCTCGTAGTGCTTGGTCACGGCCGGGTCGAAGAGCGGGGACCATCGCTCGCGCCAGGGGCCGGCATCGTACTCGCTGCGGATGATCGTTGCCGGGGTGCCGTTTCGGGTCGCGATCTCAACCATCGCCTCGCGGTTCTCGTCTTTGGACGCCCAAGCGTTCGCCTTCACGTAGGCCGTCGCCACGAGCTGCGCCAGCTCCGGTTGCCGTTCGACGAAATCCGCCGCTGCCCACAGGCCGCCGAGCATCCTCCATTCCGGAGGCGAGCCCGCCGTCGACCAGATGATCTTTGCGATACCCTTGTCAGCGAGCGTGTACGCGGCCGCCATCGTCACGAGCGCGTCGACCTTGCCTGCGGCCAGCGCAGCGGCGCCGGCTTCGGGATCGAGATTCAAGACGGTGAAGTCGTCGTACGTGAGGCCAACGGAGTCGACGAGCCGCACGAAGGGGAGCTCCCAGGGCCGCCCGCGGTGGACCGCGATGCGCTTGCGCTTCAGGTCCTCGATCGACTTGGCCGTCGAATCGAGCGGTACGACGAGATACGCGTCGGTTCCCCGCCCGCTCGGCACGAGAAGCTTGGTGTGGATGCCGTTGGCGTTGGCGATGATCGAGGGCAAATCGCCGTAGGCCGCGAGGTCGATGCTGCGGTTCGCGAACGCCTCGTTGGTCATCGGGCCCACGTTGGCGTTGGGCATGGGCACCCATTGCAGTTTGGCGGAGCGCTTGGCGAGCTCGCCCTCGAGCCACCCATCTCGGACGACAAGGGCCGAAGCTCCCGTCAGCTTGGGCGGCCCGCTGGTGATGGATCCCACGTAGGCGATGCGAACGGCCTTGGTCGTCGCCGCGGGCCGGCGGACCATGACGAGGAGGGCCACGACGAACACCACCGAAGCGGCGAGAACAAGCGCGATGCGTCGGTTCATGAGGTCTCGTATAATAGACAAGATGATCATTAAGCTAGACATAAAGCGGCCGCCGTGGGACACCCCATGCACGGAGGCACACCATGACTTCTATCGATACGCTGTGGTTCACACGCTGCCCCGTCCCGACCGCGACGGGACTCGCCTACAAGCTCGGCTGGCTGGACGACGAGTTCCGGCCCGACGGCATCGCCGTCAAGACACTGCAAGACACCCCCGCGCTCGGACGTCATCACTATGACCACGAGCTGCCCACGTTGATTCGCGAAGGCGGCAATCTTCTGGCCTTGCCCGCCAAGGCCCAGGGCGCGCCAACGCGTCTCGTGGGACTCACGTGGATCGACGAGTGGCAGTCGATCCTGGTCCGGCCCGACTCGGACATCACGTCGCCCGAGCGGCTCAAGGGAAGGCGCCTTGCGCTGCCCGCGTTTCGCAAATCCGATATCGAAGAAAACCGCCGCGGCCGCAGCATCGCGCGCGGGATGAGCCTTGCCGGTTACAAGGGAGCGCTCGCGTCCGCCGGGCTCACGTTCGACGACGTCAAGCTCGTGGAGGTCGGGGGCGGTGAGGGACGCCGTGACCGCGCCGACGGTCTCGGCGAGCTGTGGCAGGGTATCGAACCGCTCGTGCGGGGCGAAGTGGACGCAGTTTATGTGAAGGGCGCATCCGCGGCCGACGCTGCCCGACGTCACGGTGCCGTCGTCGGGATCGATCTCGACAAGCTGCCCGACCGCCGATTCCGCGTGAACAACGGCACGCCGCGCCCGATCACGGCGCACGAAGACCTCATCGCGCATCACTTCGATCTGCTCGTCCGCTTTTTGCACCAGACGCTGCGCGCCGCCGAATGGGCCAAGACGAACCTCGACGGGATCCGCAAGGTGCTCGAGGGCGAGACACGCTCCGGAGCCGAGGGCGTGAAGGAGGCCTATCGCGACGGCTTCCACCTCGCGCTCGCGCCGGATCTGTCCGCCGAGCGCGTCGCGCTCTTCCGGCAGCAAAAGGACTTCCAGCTGGCGTACGGGTTCCTCGACCGCGACTTCGACTACGACGCGTGGATCGATCCGCGCCCGTTGAAGGCCGCGCAAGAGAGGCTCGCGGGTTCGACGGCGCGTCGGAGCCCGGCGTCAGCGACCTTGCCCGCGCTCACCTGAGTGTGAACGCCAGCCGGCCGGTGGGCGGGAAACGCGCCATCGGCCGGCGCCTCGGACCGAGGCGTTTAGCAACGCGCCGGTTCTTCCGGCGCGAGCCAGTGCCCGAGCTTCGTCTGCTTGGCGAAGAGATATGCAGCATTCTCCGCGTTCGGCGCCGTGACGAGGGGCACGCGGCCGACGATGCGCAGCGGGTAGCCCTCGAGGGCGGCGAACTTCGCCGGGTTGTTGCTCATCAAGCGGAACGTCGTTACGCCGAGCATCGTCAGAATCTGCGCTCCCACATCGTAGCGGCGCGAGTCGATGGGGAGGCCGAGTTCGAGGTTGGCCTCGACGGTGTCGCGGCCCTCGTCCTGAAGCTTGTAGGCGTGCAGCTTGTTGATCAAACCGACACCCCGGCCCTCATGGCCACGCAGATAGACGACGACGCCGAGGCCCTCTTCGGCAACCAGGGCGAGCGCAGAGTCCAGCTGGGCGCCGCAGTCGCATCGCATCGAGCCAAAGAGGTCGCCGGTGAGGCACTCGGAGTGCACCCGGACGAGGACGCCGTCGCGCCCGCTCGGCTCGCCGCGCACGAGCGCGACGTGTTCGACCCCCTCGACCAGATCCCGAAAGACGCGGAGCGTGAACGGGCCGTGGCGCGTCGGGAGCCTGGCCTCTGCGACCTGTTCGACGATTGGCTCGCTCCGCCGGCGATACGCGACGAGATCCTCGATGCGGATGAGGGGAAGGTCGTGGGTTCGCGCAAATTCCTCGAGCGCCGGCAGGCGCATCATGCTCCCATCTTCGTGGGTCAACTCGCAGAGGGCGCCCACGGGCGATAGGCCCGCGAGGCGCGCGAGATCGGACGCCGCCTCGGTGTGACCGCGGCGCTTGAGCACGCCCCCTTCGCGGACGCGAAGGGGGAACACGTGGCCCGGGCGGACGAAGTCCTCGGGCGCCGAGTTGTCGGCCGATAGCGCGCGAATGGTGGCGGCCCGATCGGCCGCCGAGATTCCCGTCGTCGTTCCCTCGCGCAAGTCGACAGTGACGGTGAAGGCCGTGCCGTGGGCGTCCTCGCCGCGCGCCACCATCGGAGGCAGGTGCAGCGCGTCGCATCGGTCGCCGGGCAGAGCCACGCAAAGGACCCCGCTCGTGTGGCGAAGGACGAACGACACCACCTCGCGACTTGCTCTTTCGCCGGCGAAGATGAGGTCGCCTTCGTTCTCTCGGCTTTCGTCGTCGACGACGATGACAGGGTCGCCTTTGGCGATCCGTGCGATGGCAGTCTCGATGCTGGTGAACGGCATTGCCTTGATCACGCGGGGGAAATTCCGCGCCGGTCACGACGAACGTAGCGCCGCAGCCTACGAGCGTCCACTAAAACAGACACAGATTCATGGGATTTCACCTGAGCAAGGTCCCGATGATCGACCTAGCGCCGGCGAAGACGCGGCGCCGCTGCCGGCGGCGCCGTCAGCGGTATGGCTCGCCGGGCCTTCAGGAGAGTCGACCGGAGTGCAGCGAGGCCTCGCCGTCGGCGCGGCCTTCGCCGAGGACTTCTCCAAGTTGTCACCCGAAGAGATCGAGCGCCGTCGCAAGCTGCTCTACAACCAACGCCGGCGCCGACCTCGGGAGGGATCTGAGCCCGCGTGGAAGCCTCGCCGCGATCGAATCGAGCGACCGACACATCTACTTCCTTCGGCACGCCCCGCCGTCCAGGCCGGGTCACTCGTCGACCAGGACGCGTCCCACGGGCGCCAGGTGCTCACTCAGCCGACGGTGGCTCTCACGGTCTCTTGCTCAGCCAACCAGGCCCCATACCGCATGGCAGCGCGGACCTGCTCCGACGTCAGATCGTACTCGGCGCAGATCTCGGGGACACCGACCCCGCCAGCGAGCTGGCCAAGCACTCTTAGGGCGACCGGCACCCGTGTCCCGGCGATGACGGGCTTCCCGAACGCGACCTTGGGGTCAGCCGTCACGCCAGGGACGATCTCGATGGCCGTGGACGAAGCTTACCCTGTTCTCTCGGGTTGGCCGGCCTGCCGTACCGGACTGCCGCCTTCAGGATGAGGCGTCGCCCTGGCCTGCGTTCCTGCGCCTTCGCATCGCCTCTGCTGCAAGGACCTCCGCAATCGCCCAGCGGCCTTCGGTCACAGCGGCGGCCAGGGCGGCTGCGAGTTCGGACTCGGATATCGTCCATGGACTGGTCTCGGCTGGTCGCGAGTGGTCGCGAACGGTCTCGAGTCGGGGCGATTGAACTTGCCCCTCGGGCGCAAGATCCCGCGTAGTTACCGATGTTTTGGGGGCATTTGCGGCTCGCGTTCGAGTCCCGTCCACCCCGCTCTGTTTGCTGCCGACGGCAGACAAACCAGCGTCCGGGCCTCTGCCGATCCTGCACTCCGTCCGCTGGCTGCGGACTCGGAGACTCGTCCGCGGCCAGCGGACTCCGTGCAGGATCGGTCGAGTCCCGTCCACGCCGCTCCGTTCACCTCCGGAGGAGTTGAACCCTCGTCGGGGACTCGCCGCCGCCGGCCAAGGCGCCGCCTTCGTGCACCCGCTGGGCGGCCCGTCAGCCCCCGCCCCCGAATCCGCGAACCACTGCGCCCCATCCGAAAGCGCCGCCGGAGGATCCTCGTTGTCGTTGCCGCCCCAGACGAGGAAGCTGCTTCCCGTCCAGACGGCGCCTGTCGGGCTCCTTGGCGAGGGAGCACCCACGTTCGTGATGACGGTCCACGCGTCTGTCGCAACGTTGTAGCGATACCCATGGTTCGTGACGCCGCTGCCGCTCGCGCCGCCCCACACGAGCATCTCCGACCCCGTCCACGCGGCGACCGCGCCGAGGAGGCCCTCGGGCGCCGGATGGATCGGTCGCCAGGCATCGGCCTGCGGGTCATAGGCCGCGCCATCGGACACGACGGCACTCGAGAGGCTGGGGTTCGGATAGGAACCGCCGCCCCAGACGATCATCACGCTGCCTGTCCACACGGCCACGTGCCCCTCGCGCGCGGACGGTTGGCCGCTGGTCGCGAGGGCTCTCCACGTGGCGGTCGCCACGTTGTACGCGGCGCCGGCGGACGCGGGCTGGAACTCGGACGTGGCCGTGGGGCCTGTCGCGCTCAACATCGGCCCTGTCGTGCCTCCCCAGACGAGCATTTCGGTGCCCGTCCAGACCGCGGAGTAGCCGCCGCGCGGAGGAGAGACCGGACTCGACGCGATCGCCGCCCACGCGTCGCGATCGGGGTCGTAAACGGCGCCGTCGGCGTACGCGATGCTCTCGAGCAGGGCCGTCGTGGTGAAGGCCTGTCCTCCCCACACGAGAACCTGTGTTCCTGTCGAAAGCACCGTGGCGCCCTGGCGAACTTCCGGGGCGCCAGCTTGGCTCATCGCCGTCGTGCTGTCGGTGCTCACCCGGTACAATTGGCCAACCGGGCACAATGCCGAGACGCCCACGTCGACTGTGCCGGGCCCGCAGTCGCTCGCGCCGAACGTGACGAACGCGTCCCCCGGCGAGGGCGCAGCTCGTACCATTGCCGGCGTAGTCCAGCTGTGGCCCGTTCAAGGTGGACCACGCGGAGCCCGCGGGATCGTAGGCCAGCACGTTCGATGCCGGGACGAGGACCTTCGTTCCGGTCCAGAAGAGAGGAGACGTCCCCACGGTCTGGAACGTCCCCGCCTCGGCCTGCGGCGGGGACGCCATCGGCTCCCAGTGGCCGGTCCCCGCGAGCGTTGGCTGTGAACTTCCGCATCCGGTAGCGACGACCGCAATGAGCGCGAGCGCGCCAGCTCTCTGAATCACGGCGCGTATGCGCTGGATGTCAATGAGGGACCGGCGGGGGCGCGGGGCAGCATCCGGTGGTGAAGTCGCACGTGCAGGTGCCGTCGCACTGGGGGCTGCCAGCGATGGTACAAGCTGGCGGACTCGCGCAGCAACCGGTCGTTCCGTCACAGATCTGGCCGCCGGAGCACGGCGTGTCCTGATCGCACTGGTTCGAGCTGTTCGAGCAGATGCCGTCGATGGAACCAGCGTTGAAGCCGGCGCCGCAGCCGGGCTCGGGCCCGTTCAAAATGTCGTGGGTCCCGAAGAACACGGCGTCCTGTTTGGCGATTTCACGCACGACCAACGGTACCCAGTCTGATGGAGTGTTCACGAGGTCGCACGCGAACTCGGACATCACCTGATAGGGACGATGCATCATGTTATTCATGTTGCCGGGAGTGGTCGACCCGTGCGGATAGAAGGTGTCGCACTCCATGCCGCCCTGGCAAAAGGGATGCTGAGCAAGGTTCGGTGGGTCGCTCGGGCACCGCTCGTGACCGCAGCTCGTGTCCCAAGGGTGGCCGTGCTTGTGCTCCCACCCATGCCAGGCCTCGTGGCCGATCGCCTCCCCGCGAAATGACGGGTTGGCTTCCCCGAGCACTTGGTCGAACTGGTTGACGTTGTCGTACATCTTGCAGGAAAGCTGCACGAGGTTCGGAATCCCGATGCCCGAGCGCGATTCGAAGTCGGCGAGATTGCCACCGGAGAGCGTGTCGACTACCTGATGACGGAACCAGTTGTGCCACGAGTCGTGGCTGCTGGCGCTCTGAAGGTTGCAGTAGTCGCCGCCGTTGCACGTCGACGAGTGAAACGACATCCCGGCGAAATTCAGTGTCGTGTTGAAATCTACGCCAAGCGTCAGGAGCATGAAGGAATTGTAGTGTTTTGCCAGTTCGGTCAGTGTGTTGCACCAGTTGCTGTTGCCGCGGGTCCCCCAATCGTCGGACAGTTGCAGGTCGTCATCCCCCGCCATGATCGTGATGTTGCTCGACCGAACGCTTCCGCACGGCGAGAGGGCCGAAGAGATGTTGTCTGCTGCGGTCGTGGTGGCCGCGTTGTCCAGGCAGGTCGCACGTGCCATTGAAACATGCCCAGCGACGCCCGCGCCGAGGACGCTTGCTGCGATCAGAATTCTCTTGTTCATCATGGTAGCCGCTTTCTTGATCAGGGGGTTATGGGGGGCGGCACGACTTCGGGGTGCAGCGTGAGAAACGCCTGCAGCCGCGTGTCGAACGAGGCGCCGTTGGCGTTGACGTCGACTTGATCGAGCAAGATTTGCTCCCCCGCGGGAAGCAGAGCGGAGAGTGTGGCGCGCGCGTAGGAACCATGGACGAAGAGGAAGTCGTGCACGGCTCGGGCGACGACCATTGTGTCCGACTGTGGCGACCCGATGACCCGAAGGAGAGCGGCGTCGGCCGCAGGGGTGAGCATCAGCGCGACGCCGTCGACGGCACGCGCCTGACGCTTGACCAGATCGATGGCGTCCAGCGGTATGCCGAATTCGCCGACCATCGTGCCGGTCGTCGGGAGGGGGCGTGGTGAGCAGTGACGTGAGGTACTGGAAGCCGGCCTGCGTCTTGAGCTGCCCGAGAATCCCGATCTCGACCAGACTCGTGCCCAGATCCATGTCGCCATTCAAGACGGTCACCAGCGCGCTGCCGATGCTCTCGTTGCCCGAGACGCCCTGAACGGCCGCGGCGAGCGCGTGTCCCTGGCTCGGGCGCGATTGGTAAGCCACGAACGGTAGCACGACGGGCCGAGATGAGCCGGACGCGCTCGCCCCGCGCCGCATGAACGACGACCCACACGCGGGCGATGGCGGAGAATCCGACGGCAACGAATCGCGAAGGATCGAGCGGATCCGCGTTCACGAGAAGGTCGACGTCGTCGAACACCGTCGCTGCTTCGGTGAAGGTCACGCCGTGTTTCTTCTCGTTGGCCGTCGCCTTGGTGTCATCCCACTCGAACTCGCCTTGCTCGACGGTCGCCACGGTCGAGAAGTACCACGCGTTCGGGTCCGATGACGCCGGCGTCAGGCCGCTGAGGCAGGCGACGCTCCGGCCTCTCGCGTGAATCGGCGAGGATTTCGCCCCGTGAATGGTCTCCGCCGGTCGCGAGTGGTCGCGAACGGTCTCGAGCCGGGACGATTCGATCCTGCCCTTCCTACGACCACGCGTTGGGAATGCGAAGGACAACGATTCCGTATGAGTGCCGGGCCGGAGCCGAAGGGCTTTGGCGAAGTCGGTATCGCCGGAAACGAGAAGACGTGCCGCGGCTCGTGGCAGAGGTCGACCGCCTGTGTCGGCTCCTGCGGACGGAACCCTAGGTGTCGGTGATCGGGTCGGGACGGAGCACCGGCAGGGCGGTTGCGTGGCCCTCTTCGTCGATTCTAAGGGGCCTACAGTTCAGTGCCGAGAAGACCCTCGAATTCACGCGGAGGCATCGCCACGCCGAAGCCCATCCCACGATTCGCGAACCCCGAGCGCATCGAGCCATCGCTCGATATAGCCGAGATCCAGCGACCCCCGTTTCGCCTCGAGAAGAGCCTGGACGTCGCGCCGCTGTCGCTCCGACTCGCCGAGCTTCGCCCATTCGAGCTTGGCAAGCACCGTGTCCTCGGCGGTTGCCACGAAGACGCCAACTCCCAGGACCACAGCCGGAACGCGGCGAGAAATCTCCTCGACGCTGAACGCACGGGCCTTGCGAAAGATCACGTCGACCTTCCACGCGGTCGCCCCGTCGATGATGTTGAACTGCCCACGGCGCTTGAACTCCTCGCGCGCGACGTCGGCGTCGAGGTAGATGTCGTCGCCGCTCATGGCCGCGAGGAAGCGATCGAGGGACTCGAACGTCGGGTCGACCACGATGTCGATGTCCTGCGTCGCACGCGGCGCGCCGTGGTACGAACTGGCGAAGGAGCCGGCGAGCATATAGGGAACTCCCGCGCCCTCGAGGGCTGTCGCGACGCGCGCGAGGAACGACTCCGCGCCGCTCACGGCCGCGGCACGGGCAACCGGGGCCAGACCCTCGCAGCGGCGTCCGCCCCGTACAGCAGCGCGAGGAGGGCGCGCCGCACCTCGTGCTCGGAGTACTCGGGGTGGCGCTGCCGGATTCCCTCGGCGGCGATACGGCGAATGTCATCGCTCATCCGAAGCGCGAGCTCGCCCCGCGCGCTCGCGGTCATGGCGCGGTACAAGCGCATCTGCAGGTCGTGGGCCGCGGGGCTTGTATCCTGAGCGCGCATCGCCGCAATTAAGAGCCCGGGCGGACGGACTTTGCAAGGCTGGCCCGGCGCGCGCCCCATCAATCGCGCGGTCAGCGCCCTGGCCACGTCCAGCGCGCCGAGCTTGGCGGCATCGAGGATCCCTCGCTCCAGTTCCGCGTCCGTCGGCGCGGGTTCTGCCCGGCGAACGGTCTCCGTCCGGGACTCGGCGCCGGCTGCACTGCGCCGACTTCGTGCACCCGTCGTCGAGGTCTGGCCAACGCGGTTCAAACAGTTCACCATCGTTACGCACGGTCATCTGACCGCGCGGCTATCGTCGATCGCCGTGCACCAGGGGGCTGCTGCCCGCAGTCGTCAGCCCGTCTTGCGCACGTGGTCGGACGCTTCGAGGAGGGCGCGCAGCGCGTGCTCGAGCTCCTGGTCGCTGCCGAAGCGTTTCGCGACCTCGTCGTCCGCGTCGCGCGGACCTCTTCGATGTGATCGCATCGCTGCCGAGGAGGCGAGCTCACTGCCTTCATCTGCGACGGCGTGACCGAGGCATGGATCGATTTCACCTTCGGCGGACACGCCTTCAGCATTAACGACCAGTTCGGAGACTACGGCCGAGCGGCATCCAAGCCTCAGTCTTCTTGACGCGGCGTGGATACGACGTCGACAGCGATGGCCCAGGAGTTACGTACGGCGAGCACGATGAGCGACAGCATGCCGATCGCGACGAGCACCAGCCCGTGGCTCGCGACCGTCTTCCCCGCCGCGAGCAGCCCCACGATGGTCCTCGCGCATCTTCGCGCCTTTCGGGGTGTCCACGGAAGCGGGGGAGGATCACCCGTTCTCACGGACGGTCTGACTATGCCGACCTCCTGGATGATCTTGAGCGGAAGCCGCGATCTCCGCCTGATCTCCGGGTGTCCCACGGAAGTGGTACGGAAGCAGGGAGGATCACGCGTTGCGAGCCGTTCGCTCCAGAGACGCCATCGGGACGCCGGCCCACGTTGGCGGGTGCGACAACGCACGCGTCTGCGTCGGCGATTCGCTTTCGGGTACGCCTGCTTTTCGACGGAAGGGGACGGGCGAATGTTGACCTTGTCGGTTCGAACGTGGACACCGTTCAATCGACTGTTCACCCTCTTGCTACTCACCTTTGTCGAGGCCTGCGAAGCCACCAGCGCGCTCCCCCTGGCGGACTCGGGACCTCGCGACGACGGCGCGCTGCCGTGTGCGAGCGACGTGGATTGCCCCGGCGCAACGCATTGCTATTTCCTGGTGTCCGACGGATGCTCCGCTGCCGGGGTTTGCCTGAACGCTCCGTTCGCAGGCGCGTGCCGGTCCCCGACGTGGTGCGGCTGCGACGGCAACACCGTCGTCGTCTGCGCTCCCGACGGTTACAGCCCACAGCCGATCGCTTCGCAGACACTCTGCGAGGCTGGAACGCCAACAGACGCCGGTGCGAATCACTAAAGGGCTGCCCGCCATCGCTCCGGGCAGGCGACGTCCCGCCGGCGCCGATTACCGCAATCACGATGGCCCGCGGCGGTCCACGCGCATCGACGGTCGGTCGTCGCGCTCGGTCAGCGCCCGGCCGAGCCTGCGGTGGGCGGGGATAGGGGAAGGGGTCGGAAGACACGACGGTGACTTGACTCTGAGCGCACGAGGCGCCGCCCTTGGGGTTGCACTCATTGGCAAGACAGGGTCCGGTCGCCTGCAGGCTCGTCACCACCGAGAGGCACGAAAAGGACAGCGTTGCGGAGTGGGCGGGGCACACCGTAAAGCAGTCAGAAAGCTCATCGCCGCCCGAATCGAGAAGGACCCCCGACTCGGCGCTAGCGTTCGCCGCTGGCTCACCCGCGACCTTTCCTCCACTCTCGCAGCCGAGCAAAATCGTGAGGGCGCCCATCGGAAAAAGAGAGCGCCTCCTCACGTCCACCCGGACGTCAGCGTACATGTTTCGCAGGGCTCCGGCGATCACGAACCCGTCGCGTCGAGCGCGCAGCGCACTCCCCCATACCGTGGGCCGGCGTCGAGGATAGGTAAAGCCAGCCCTGACGCCCCGTCCACGCGGCGTTCATGGCTTGAGGAGATCTTTGATCTCTTGCTCCAGGGCGAGCTCTTCGCCATCGTGAAAGCCGACAGGCACGAAGCGCACGAGGCCGCGCCGGTCGATGAGGAACGATGAAGGCATCGTTAGGCAGCGCA
>Ga0302324_100001984_pt1 | contig 48467 bp, 51 predicted proteins | sample Palsa_T0_1_FD_201949 | JGI IMG/M metagenome (GOLD analysis project Ga0302324, IMG submission 201949) | Peat permafrost microbial communities from Stordalen Mire near Abisko, Sweden - Palsa_T0_1 | ecosystem: Environmental > Terrestrial > Soil > Palsa > Peat permafrost | place: Sweden: Abisko...
CGCACCGGCCGTCGTCGGAGAAGACCCGGACCCTGGCCGCGGAGTCGGCCATCGCGCCGAGCTCGGCGAGCCGGCTCCCGGCGAGCCCGACGGTGACCGCGCCGACCGGCTGGACGTCGCACCGGCCTGCCTGCCTGCCCAGCCGCCAGATCTGCTCGACCACGCCGGCGGTATCGGCTACCGGCTCGGTGTTGGCCATCGCGTGCAGCGCGGTGAACCCGCCGAGCGCCGCGGCCGCCGTGCCGCTGGCGACCGTCTCCGCGTCCTCCCTGCCCGGCTCCCGCAGGTGCGCGTGCAGGTCCACCAGGCCGGGCAGCGCGATCAGGCCGCCGGCGTCGATGACGTGGCCGCGCCCGGCGGGAAGGCGGGCGCCGGGGCCGATCTCGGCGATCAGGCCGCCGGCGATCAGGATGCTGGCCGGTTCACCGCCCAGCGGACTGGCGTCCTTGAGCAGCCAGGCCCCCTCGCCCGCGGCGAGCCCGGGAGCCGTGCCGCGACCCGCCGTCCCGCTTGCTGGCGTCCCGGTCATGACTGCGCCTCCGCGCCGCCGAGTAGCAGGTAGAGCACGGCCATCCGCACGCTCACCCCGTTGGCCACCTGCTCCACGATCGTCGACCTGGCCGAGTCCGCGACCTCGGCCGCGATCTCGACACCGCGGTTCATCGGGCCGGGATGCATGACGATGGCGTGCTCCCCGAGCAGCGCCATCCTGGCAGCATCCAGGCCGTACCGGCGGCTGTACTCCCGGACACTGGGGAAATAGGCGGCGTTCATCCGCTCCTGCTGGACTCGCAGCATCATCACCACGTCGCTCTTGGGCAGCGTCGCGTCGAGGTCATAGCTGGCCGAGCAGGGCCAGGCTCCCACCGCGACGGGCAGCAGGGTCGGCGGCCCGACCAGCGTCACCTCGGCGCCGAGCGTGCTCAGCAGCAGGACATTGGACCTGGCCACGCGGCTGTGCAGGACGTCGCCGACGATGGCGACCCGGAGCCCGGCGAGCCTGCCAAGCCGCCTGCGCATGGTGAACGCGTCGAGCAGCGCCTGGGTCGGGTGCTCGTGGCTGCCGTCGCCCGCGTTGATGACGCTGCCCTTCACCCAGCCCGAGAGACGGTGCGGGGCTCCCGAGGCGCTGTGCCTGATCACTACCGCGTCGGCGCCCATCGCCTCCAGGGTCAGCGCGGTGTCCTTGAGGCTCTCTCCCTTCGCGACGCTGGAGCCCTTCACGGTGAAGTTGATCACGTCGGCCGAGAGCCGCTTCGCCGCCGCCTCGAAGGAGATCCTGGTCCGGGTGGAGTCCTCGAAGAACAGGTTGACGACCGTCCTGCCGCGCAGCGTGGGGAGCTTCTTCACCGGCCGGTCGGCCATCTGGGCGAGCTCATCGGCCGTGTCGAGGATGAGCAGGGCATCCTGCTCGGTCAGGTCGCCAGCCGAGATCAGGTGACGATTCATCGGCTCGTCCCGTTCATCGGCTCGTCCCATCGGCTTGTCCCGTTCATCGGCTTGTCCCGTCGCCGCCGGAGGCGCCGGGGTTCTCGCCGAGCAGCACGGCGTCCTCGCCGTCGGACTCGGTGAGCAGCACACGGACGACCTGCCGCTGGGAGGTAGGCAGGTTCTTGCCGACGTAGTCGGGCCTTATCGGAAGCTCCCGGTGCCCGCGGTCGACGAGGACCGCCAGCTGAACGATGCGCGGGCGGCCGATGTCGCCGAGCGCGTCGAGCGCGGCGCGCACGGTCCGGCCCGAGTACAGCACATCGTCGACCAGCACCACGATCTTGCCGTCGACGCCGGCCGCGGGCACGGCGGTGTGGCCGAGCGCCCGGGCGGGCCGCAGCCGCAGGTCGTCCCGGTACATGGTGATGTCCAGCGATCCGGCCGGGAAAGGGTGGCCCTCGACCTGCTCCATGCGCCCGGCCAGCCGGTGCGCGAGGGGCACGCCGCGGGTCGGGATGCCGAGCAGGATGACATCGCCCGCGCCGCTGGTGCGCTCCAGGATCTCGTGCGCGATCCTGCTCAGCGCCCGGCCGATCTCGGCGGGCTCGAAGACCGATCTGCTGCCCTCTGCCCTGCTGCCGCGGCTGGCCACGGGATCGCCGTTACCAGGGTCTCGGTCTTCGTGCTGGGCCGCGTGCATGAATGACCTCCTTTCCCGCCTCTCTGGACGGGCCTTAAAGGACGTCTGACGCCGTCACCTTAGCAGCGCGCGATCACGTTACCGGCGCGTTGAGCCGAAGCCTGGCCGGTGAGCGGACGCGCCGGGTCCCGAGCCTGACGGTTTTATCAGGCGTCCTCGGCTGGGGCTGATGTGACTGTAAGTGATTAATATCACATTATTTAATAATTTATGCTGAATGAGGCTCCGGCAGCTGGTCCGCCGGGGCACTGCCCATCGCCGGCAGGCCAGGCGCCGCCCGGCTTCCCGGGCAGAAACCAGATGGGCGGAGGCAGCTGCAGGCGCGCCGAGGCAGCTGGTGGAGATGAACCAGGGCGGGTAAGTTCTACCGCTTTTTGCCATTCGGCTTGACCTTGTCGCCATCGCGGCTTACCGTCACAGAGCGTAACCATCCACTGATCAGACCAACTGGCCTGGGGGCCGACGAAGATGCCATCTGAGTACGCCAAGACCCTGGGCGCGCGACTGCGCGCCATCCGCACGCAGCAGGGCCTCTCGCTGCACGGAGTCGAAGAGAAGTCGCGCGGCCGCTGGAAGGCCGTCGTCGTGGGCTCCTACGAGCGCGGCGACCGCTCGGTGACCGTGCAGAAGCTTGCCGAGCTCGCAGACTTCTACGGGGTCCCCGTGTCGGAGTTGCTGCCTGGTGACGTGCTGCCCACTGTCCTGGCGCCGTCCCCCAAGCTCGTGATCGATCTCGAGCGGATGAACCAGCTGCCGAAGGACAAGTCGGGCCCGCTCGCGCGCTACGTCGCGACGATCCAGAGCCAGCGCGGCGACTACAACGGCAGGGTGCTGTCGATACGCCAGGAGGACCTGCGCTCGCTCGCGGTCATCTATGACAAGTCGCCGACTGACCTGACCGAGGAACTGATCAGCTGGGGCATCCTGGACGCCGATGCACGGGGAGCCATCGACAGCTTCTGAGCGGCCACGGCATCCTGCCGCCTGAGCCGACACGACATCCTGCCGCTCCGGACCGCCTACCCGGCGGTCCGGAGCGGCAGCGGCGTCTGGCCAGGCACCCCGAGGGTGCTCTCGGCCAGGGACACGAAGGTCTCCGCGTCGTGCAGCAGGTCGTCAGCCTCGCGGAAGGAGACGGCGCAGCGCAGGCCCGCCTCCGCCGCGGCCCGCTTGCTCGCGCCAGCCGCGAAGAACGCGGCCCATTCGGACAGCGCGGGCTCAACCCGCGGCAGCAGTTCCCATACGCTCTGCGGCCGCTTCCGCCGCGGCGACGCGGCCGGCTCTGCCCGCGCGGCAACGACCGCCGCGGCGGCCCGGAGCGCCGCCAGGTGCGCCGCGACGTAGCGGCCGCCTGCTGAGCCCTCCTCCTCGGCGCCCGCCAGTCCCTGCCTGGCCGACGCGAGCAGCGTCAGCGCCGACGGCGCGACCCTGCAACGTGGCTGGTCAGGACGCACTCGCAAGACCGAGTTCATGGCCGTACCTCCTATCGTGCGGAGCCTGAGCCGGGCCGGGCGCTTTCCCCGCGCCGCGGGCGGCAGGCCACCGGCCGGCTCTCGGATACGGGGGCGGCCGGGTGCCTTTGCTCGGGCTCTATTCGAACATAGATTCGTCTGAACGTCTACTGTTTGGACCTGAGTTCGAAGTTACAAGGCAGGTCCGACAGAATGCCGCCTGGCGCTACGCGCGGGTCCGGGCCCCGGTGGGTGGCAGACTTGCGATATGCCGCATGAACGCGATGTGCGGGCGTTCGACCAGCGCGCCGCCACGTACGACTCCGGCTGGCTTGGCCGCATGCATCACGAGATCTCCAGCCGCGTCGCGGACCTGGCGCTGCGCCAGGATCCCGCGCCGCGCCGGGTGCTCGATGTCGGCGCGGGCACCGGTTACCTGCTTAACCTGCTTGCCAGCAGGCTGCCTGACGCCGACGAGTTCGTCGGCGTGGACGCGGCTCCCTCGATGGTCGCCGCCGCGCGGGCGCGGACGGCCGACGAGCGCGTGCGCTTCGTGCAGGGGACTGCAGAACGGCTCCCTGTCGATGACGGCGGCTACGATCTGGTGGTCAGCGCGACATCGTTCGATCACTGGCAGGACCAGGGCGTCGGCCTGGCCGAATGCCGCAGGGCGCTCGCGGCGGGCGGTCGCCTCGTGCTCGCGGACCAGTTCTCGCTGCTGCTGTGGCCAACCTTGCTGGCCGGCCGCCGCGGCAAGGCGCGGACCAGGACGCGCGCTACCCGGCTCGTGCTGGCGGCGGGGCTCAGGTCGCCTGAGTGGCACCGCGTGCACGCCGTGATCATCCAGGCCGTGGCCGCGGTCAGATAATGGCTCGCCCGCCCCTGGCATCGCCGGGCAGGCCGCGGCTGGGCTTCCCGTCGTTGCAGTGATTCTCGCTCACCGGCCCCCGTCGAACTTGCCCGCGCGGTGCCAGGAACGCTGGCCGGTGAAACAGCCGGGCCGGTGGAATACGCTGGCCGCCGTGCGCAACGCAACCGCGCTGCGGGTCGTCGGCCGGGCAAGCTTCCTGGCCGAGCTCGATGCGCTGCTATCGGTCTACGGCGCGGCAATGCGGCCGCCGCCGCTGCACCTGCCCGGACGGCGCTCGATCATGGCGCGGCACGCGGGCTACGCAGAGTTCCGGGCCGTGACCGCAGCCGACGATGGCGGCGGCGACGGCGACGGCGGCCAGCTCATTGCGTTCGCCTATGGCTTCCGCGGCGCCAGCGGGCAATGGTGGCACGACGTGGTCCGCACCGGCCTGACGGCCGCCGCGGGGCAGCATGTCGCCGCCGCCTGGCTGGCTGACTCCTTTGAGGTCGCCGAGGTGCACGTGCACCCGGAGTATCAGCGCCGTGGCATCGGCCGGGCCATGGTGCTCAGCCTCACCGCGGGCTGCCCGCACCGCACCGCCCTGCTCTCCACGCTGGATGCGGCATCTCCCGCCCGGCGGCTCTACGCCAGCCTGGGCTTCGCGGACCTGCTGACCGGCTTCAGCTTTCCCGGCAATGAGCCGCCCTACGCGGTGATGGGGGCCGCCCTGCCGCTGAGGGAAAGGCCGGCCCCGCCGAGACCGAGCCGCTGATAGATCTCGCGGGTCGCCCGTGACCCGTTGAGCGTGTAGAAATGCAGCCCGGGCACCCCCTCGGCGATCAGCCGCTCGGACATGCGCGTCGCGTAGTCGACGCCGATCTCCCGCACCGCGGCCTTGTCGTCGGCCCGGGACCGGAGCCGCTCCGCCAGTTCCGGCGGGAACCTGGCCCCCGACAGCAGCGCCGCGCGCTCGATACCCGCCACGCTGATGATGGGCATGATGCCGGCGATGATCGGCACATCGCAGCCGAGCGCGGCCACCCGGTCGCGCATCCGCAGGTAGTCCTCCGGGTAGAAGAACATCTGGGTGATCGCGAAATCAGCGCCCGCCCGGCACTTGCTGACGAGGTTGGCGATGTCGGATTCCATGCTGACCCGCCGCGGATGGCCCTCGGGAAACGCGGCCACGCCGACGCAGAAATCGCCGGACTCCCTGACCAGCCGCACCAGTTCCGCTGCGTAGCGCAGGCCATCGGGGTGCGGTACCCAGTCACCATCCGGCGCGCCGGGCGGGTCGCCGCGCAGCGCCAGCACGTTGCGCACTCCCACCGCCGCGTACGAGCCGATGACGTGCCGCAACTCGGCGACCGAGTGATCGACCGCGGTGAGATGCCCGACCGGGGTGAGCGTGGTCTCCGCCGCGATCCGGCCGGTGATCCGCACCGTCCGGTCGCGGGTAGAGCCGCCCGCACCGTAGGTGACGGACACGAACGTGGGCCGCAGCGGCTCAAGCTGCCGTACTGCGAGCCAGAGACGCTGTTCCTCCGCCGCCGTCTTTGGCGGCATGAACTCGAACGAGTAGGACCTGTCGCCCGCTGCCAGCAGATCCCGGATGGCGGGCGTGCCAGGCGGGCGAGGATGGGACATCGTCCCAGGCTAGCTGCCCGGCGGCGCCGGCCGGCCATCGGCGGCCAGCCATCGGCGGCCGGCCATCGGCGGCCGAGAGCCCGGGGCTACTGTCGCAGAGATGACGGGCAGCGCAGCGGCCCTTGACCAGGTGCGGGACCAGGTAGGGCGCGCTCTTACCGATTTCCTCGGCAGGCAGCGGACGCTGCTGGCCGCCGTCGACGTGGCCCTGCTGCCCAGCATGGACGCGATAGCCGATCTGCTGTCCGGCGGCAAGCGGCTACGGGCCGCGTTCTGCTACTGGGGCTGGCGCGCGGCGGGCGGCGCGGACTGCCTGCCTGGCAGCGGCGCGGACGGCCTGGCAGGGGGCGCTGCGAGCGGGCGGCTCGAAGCGGCGGGCGGGGCACCCAGCATGGCGGGCGCCGGGACTGCCGCAGGCGCCGGGATAATGAGCGCGGCGGCGGCGCTCGAGCTGCTGCACGGGAGCGCGCTCGTGCACGACGACGTAATCGACGGCAGTGATACCCGGCGGGGGCAGCCCTCGGTGCACAGCAGATTCGCGGCGCATCACGCCGCCTCGGGCTGGCGCGGCTCCGCTGAGGCGTTCGGCACGGGCACCGCGATCCTGATCGGCGACCTGCTGCTGGCCTGGACCGACGAGCTGCTGCGGGCCAGCGGGCTGCCGGAGGCGGCGCTGCGCCGCGGCCAGCCGGTACTCGACGTGATGCGCGCCGAGATGATCGCCGGGCAGTACCTGGACCTGCTCGGCCAGGCGGCGGGAACCGGCACCGTGGCCAGTGCCCTCAAGGTCATCACGTACAAGTCGGCCAAGTACACGGTCGAGCGCCCGCTGCAGCTGGGCGCGGCGCTGGCCGGAGCTGTCACCGACGGCATGGCAGCGACGGCCGGAACGGAGCGAAAGGTGGCAGCTGCCTGCACCGCCTACGGCATCCCGCTCGGCGTGGCCTTCCAGCTCCGCGACGACGTACTCGGAGTCTTCGGCGATCCGGCGCAGACCGGGAAGCCAGTCGGCGGGGACCTGCGGGAGGGGAAGCGCACGGTTCTCGTGGCCGTCGCCGCCAGCCGGGCTGACTCAAGGCAGGCCGGCGTGCTGCGGCGGCATCTTGGCGATCCGCGGCTCGACGATGCGGAGGCGGCGGAGATCCGCGCCGTGCTCGCCGAGACGGGGGCGCTGGCCGAGTGCGAGCAGATGATCGGCAGCGGAGTCCGGCAGGCACTCGGCGCGCTGGCGGACGCGCCGTTCACCGAGGCGGCGAAAGCCGCGCTCGCCGAGCTGGCCCTGACCCTCACCGACCGCGCCGGCTGACCCGACCTGACCCGGCCCGACCTGACCTAGCCGGGCTCTCGGTTTCCTGCGGAGCCGCTGACCGCCCGCTTGTGTCGAAACGGCATGAGATCCCAGTACCGGCATCGCCGCCGCGCGTCTCTTTCCGTGCCCGGTATCAGTTCTGGTCACCTGCAACCTGACCTTCTGGGCTGGAGGCCAGCGGTTCCCTGGTAGCGCTGGCTGATCCCGGCGTATGCCCCCGCGGCCGCGGCCCTGGATCGTCCTCGGCGCCACCATGAAGCTTCCCCGTCCAGGACCGCGCGCCCGGCCAGCTCAATCCGCCTGCGGGTCTCACTCAATCGGCTGCCTGGCGAGCAGCGGCGGCTCGCGGCCGGCTAGCAGCCAGCCGACTACGGTGGCGACCAGCGGCAGCCCGATCAGCAAGATCAGCACATCGGGCACCGGCACGTCGCCGAACAGGGCGGACAGGCTGGCGTGCGCCCAGACCAGGCTGGCGGCCAGCACGCCGAGCGCGATCAGGATACCGAGCGCTGTGCCGACGTCGGCGATCTCGCCGAAATCCGTTCCGCCGGAGGGGATTTCGAGCGGCGCCTGGTAGGCGAGGGTGACCTGCCGTGCGGCTCTGATCTGCCTGGCGGTGAGCGGGGCAGGTGCCTGGATGAGCCACCCGGTCAGCTGAGCCTGCACGTGGTACTTGCGCACCGCGTACTCGGTGATCACGGTGCTGGGCGCGGCGGTGCCGCTGGGCAGGTCGCTGACCTTCTGGATCGCCGGGCTGGCCAGGCAGTCGTTGCTCAGCGTGCAGGACGGACCGCCGTTAGCACCGGACTGGCTTCCGTCGGACTGGCCTCCGCTGCCAGAACTCTGCCAGGTCATCTGCAGTTGCGACAGACCCGTCAGCAATGGCCGCACGGTGAGGATATCGGTACCGGGAGCGATCTGGCTGGCCTTGATCCCGTATGCGGCGAGCAGCCGCGGGGTCGCCACGTACAGGCCGACGCCGACATTGAGGTAGGGCGAATTCTGGTCGGGCGGCGCACCCACCTGGGACAGCAGGGCCGCGGATTCCAGTGGTATCGCGGACCGCGCGTGCAGGCTGGCCGCGAGGCTATTCAACCGCCTGCTCAGGCTGGCTAGTGCCGTAGCAGGTCACGTTCGCCCCGGCCGGGGCAGTTTTCCCTGCGCGTGCTGATCGCCGAGACTGGGCGGATGGCGGAGCGGCTGAGGGTTCGTGAGATCGATGATGACGAGGGACGGCACCTGGTCCGGATCGTGCGGCGGGGCACCGGGTCGGTGGTGACCTGGCGGCGGGCGCAGATGGTGCTGCTGTCGGCTCAGGGCATGGACGTGGCCGCTATCGCGCGGGTCGCGTTCACCAGCGACGACCGGGTCCGCGATGTGATCCGCAACTTCAACGCCGACGGGTTCGGGTCGCTGTACCCGAGGTACCGCGGCGGGCACCCGCCGAAGTTCACGCTGCCGCAGCGCCGGGAGATCAAGAAGATCGCCAAGTCGAAGCCCGCCGAGCATGACCTGCCGTTCTCGGCCTGGAGCCTGCCGAAGCTGGCGGACTTCCTGGTCGCCGAGGGGGTGGTCGACGACATCAGCCACGAGGGCCTGCGGGTCCTGCTCCGCGAGGAGGGCGTCACCTTTCAGCGGATGAAGACCTGGAAGGCGCCGAAGGACCCGGACTACGCGGTGAAGAAGGCCCGGGTGGAGCACTTGTACGCGATCGCCGACCGGGAGGTCACCCCCGAGGCCGGCGAACCGGAAGTGATCATCTGCATGGACGAGTTCGGGCCCTTGAACCTGCAGCCCCGGCCCGGGCGGCACTGGGCCGCGGTCAGCGGCAAGAGCAAAGAACCCGGCCGCGCGGATGCCCGCGGCGGCCCTGGATCGTCCTCGGTGCCGCCATGGGGCTTCCGCGCCCAGGCGTCAGCGTGGTCACCGGTCAGGAGATCGCGCGCCCGGCCAGTCCTCGGGCTTTACGGTGCTGCGGCCCGGATCCGGGCGGCGAGCGCGGCGGCTGCCGCGGCCGGGTCGTCGGCCTCGGTGATTGCCCGTACGACCACGACCCGGCGGGCGCCCGCCGCGAGCACCGCGCCGATGTTCTCCAGGCCGATGCCGCCGATGGCGAACCAGGGCACCGGCGGGGCGAGCGCGGCCGCGTAGCTGACCAGGCCGAGCCCGGGCGCCGGGCGTCCCGGCTTGGTCGGCGTCGGCCAGACCGGCCCGGTGCAGAAGTAGTCAGCGTCGGTCGCGGCGCTGGCAGCGGCCGCCTGCTGCTCCGAATGAGTCGACAGCCCGATCAGCGTTCGCGGACCGGTGATCCGCCGCGCCACCGCGACCGGCAGGTCGTCCTGGCCCAGATGCAGCACGTCGGCACCCACCGCCGCGGCGATGTCCGCACGGTCGTTCACCGCGAGCAGCGCGCCGTGCCGGTCGCAGGCCCGGCGGAACACCGCGAGCAACGCCATCTCCTGCGCTGCCTCAAGGCCCTTGTGCCGCAGCTGGACGATGTCCACCCCGGAGCCGAGCGCCGCGTCGAGAAAGCCCGCCAGATCCCCTTGGCGCAGCCGCGCGTCGGTGCAGAGGTAGAGCCGGGCGGCGGCCAGCCGGGAACGCAGCTCGCCAGGCACGCCGGCGCGGCTCAGAACGCCAGGGCCTGCGCCCGCCGGTTCACCTCGGTGCGGCGATTCTCGCAGATCGCCTGAATCGGCGTGCCGGGCAGCGACTCGTCGGCCGTGAACAGCCAGCGAAGCGCGTCCGCGTCGTCGAAGCCGCAGTCAAGGAGCAGGGTGAGCGTGCCGTGCAGTCCCCGGATGACCTGATCACCGTCGAGGAACGCAGCGGGCACGCAGAGCTTGCCGTCCGGGCGCTGCACCGCGAGCAGCCTTCGGTCGCGGAGCAGCTGCCGGACCCGGCCGACGGACAAGCCGAGCCGGTCAGCAGCTTCAGGGATGGTGAGCCAGTCGCCGACCATACTGTCGGCCAGGGGGTTAATCTGCGCCACGTCTCCAAACTTCCCACACAAGGGCCCCATCCAAACACGGGCATCGCCGGGCACATCACCGGCGGCGGGCCCGGCGGGCCAGGCGCCCAGGTCAGCGCGCCGCGGCGTCCCGCAAGGGGATCGCCGGGTCGGCGATCCTCGCCGCGTCCACCGGCAGCCCGGCTTCGATCAGCCGGCGGCCCTGCAAAAGGTCCCTGGGCAGGCCGACCGTCAGCACGGCCGCCAGCCGCCCGCCGGCCAGCCAGCAGGCGGCGAAGCGCTCGCCGCCGGTGTCGCCCCGCCAGACCAGCTGGTCGGCCCCGCCGTGATACCCGGCGTACTGCACCATCCGGCCGAACTGCTCGGACCAGAAATACGGCACGGGATCGTAGCTCTCGCTGCCGCCGAGCAGGTTCGCCGCCAGCACCTCAGGCGCCCGCAGCGCGACGTCCCAGTGCTCGAAGCGCAGCGTGCGCCGGTACCGCCGCGAGAAGAACGCCGCGCAGTCACCGGCCGCGAAGACGCCGGGCACGGAAGCACGCAGCCCATCATCAACAATTACGCCGTTGTCCAGCGCTACGCCAGATCCCCAGAGCCAGCTCAGACTCGGCCTGACTCCGATCGCTGTCACGATCACGTCGGCGGCCAGCCAGTCGCCGCTGGCCAGCGCGAGTCCGCCGGGCTGCACCGACGAGACGAGCTCGCCGAGCCGCAACTCCACCCCGGCCGCCGCGTACCAGGGCGACGTCCGGCCGCCTGCCTCGGGCCCGAGCGCGACCGACAGCGGGGCCGGGCCTGCCTCCACCACGGTGACCGCGCAGCCCGCGCGGGCTGCGGCGGTCGCGAGCTCGGCGCCGATCCAGCCGGCCCCGACCACGGCGAGCCGCACGCCGGGCCGCAGGGCGTCCCGCAGGCTCAGCGCGTCGTCCAGGGTCCGGAGCATCCGCTGCGGGCCCGGGCCGGGCAGCGGCAACGGCGCCGCCCCGGTGGCGAGCACCAGGCGGTCGAACGCGTACTCGCCGCGATCAGTACGCAGCACGCCGTCCGCCAGGCCGGTCGCGGCCTCGCCCAGCCTGACGTCAGCGCCGAGCACCGCCAGGTCAGGCCGCAGCGTCGTATCGTCGGCCTCCCCCGCCAGCACGCCCTTCGACAGCGGCGGCCGGTCATACGGCGGCCGGGCCTCGGCGCCGATCAGCGTGACCGCGCCGTCGTACCCCCTGGCCCTCAGCTCCTCAAGCGTTCGCAGCCCGGCCAGCCCGGCTCCGGCTATGACCACTCGCTCGATCCGCACGATCACCTAGGCTATGGGCAGCGCGCGGGAGTCCGGTGCTGACCGGACTGAGAGGGCGGCTGCAAGCCGCCGACCGCAGGAACCTGATCCGGGTCATGCCGGCGAAGGGAGCGAAGATGAGCACCTCAGCCAGCACCGGCGTGCTGGTGATCGGCGGCGGGGTAATCGGCCTGAGCATCGGCTGGCGGGCCGCGCAGCGGGGCATGGCTGTGACCATCGCCGATCCTGCTCCCGGTGGTGGCGCGTCGCACGCCGCCGCCGGGATGATCACGCCCATCTCCGAGGCCGCGTACGCCGAGCGGGAGCTGTTCCGGCTTGGCAGCGAATCGCAGCGCCGCTATCCGGCGTTCGCCGCCGAGCTCACCGGGATTACCGGCGAGCCGACCGGCTACCGCCAGACGGGTACGCTGCAGGTCGCCTACGACGCCGACGACCTCGCCGTGCTCGGCGAGTATCAGGCCCTGCAGGAATCGTTCGGCGTGACCACCCGCCGGCTCACCGCGCGCGACTGCCGCCGCGAGGAGCCCATGCTCGACCCGTCCATCAGCGGCGGACTGCTGGCCCCGGACGACGCGTCCGTCGATCCCAGGCTGCTGACCCGCGCGCTGCTGGCAGCCGCGGTCGCGGCGGGGGCGGACATCATCCGGCAGCCCGCCGCGGAGATCCTCAGCGCGGCCGGCCGGACCGCCGGCGCCGTGCTGGCCGACGGCACGCGGATCCTGGCCCGCTGGGTGGTCCTCGCCGCGGGCTGGAACTCCGGATCAATCGCCGGACTGCCGCCAGGGACAGCGCCGCCGGTGCGGCCGGTCAAGGGCCAGATCCTGCGCCTGCGGTCGGCACCGGCCCGGCGCGGCACGGGCGGCCCAGGCCCGGGCGGGCCTCCCGGCCTGCTCGCCCGGTCGGTGCGCGGCATCGTCCGCGGCTCCTCGGTCTACCTCGTGCCCAGGGAGAGCGGCGAGCTCGTCATCGGCGCCACCCAGGAAGAACTCGGCACGGACACCCGGGTCACCGCCGGCGGAGTCTGGGAACTGCTCAGGGACGCCCGGACGATCGTGCCCGGAATCACCGAGCTCGAGCTCGCCGAGGCCGTGGCGGGCCTGCGGCCGGGCACGCCGGACAACGCGCCGGTGCTCGGCCCGTCGTCGCTGCCCGGGCTGGTGCTGGCCACCGGTCACTTCCGCGCCGGGGTGCTGCTCGCCCCGGTGACCGCCGACCTCATCACCGAGTACCTGACGACGCGGCGGATGCCGGGGCTTGCGGCGGCGTTCACGCCGGGGCGCTTCAGCCGGCCGGCCAGGCCGCCCGCCCCCCGGCAACGCCGGGACTCACCGGCGCCGCGGGCAGCCCGGCGGATCACATCGGGCGAAAGCGCCGCGATATGAAAGTGATCATTAACGGCACGGAGCATGACCTGGCAGCGGGGACCAGCGTCGGAGCCTCCGTTCGGCTCATAACGACATCGGCCAGTGGTGTCGCGGCGGCTGTCAACGGCGAGGTGGTGCGCCGGGCCTGCTGGGAGACCACGACCGTGTCAGATGGCGATCGCGTCGAGGTGATCACCGCGGTGCAGGGAGGCTGAGCATGGACGACCCGTTCGTGATCGCCGGGGAGGCGATGGGCTCCCGCCTGATCATGGGCACCGGCGGCGCGCCGAGCCTTGCGGTGCTGGAGCGGGCGCTGGTCGCCTCCGGCACGGAACTGACCACGGTCGCGATGCGCAGGGTTGATCCCGCCGCGCCCGGATCCGTGCTCGACCTGCTGGCGGCCCGTGGCATCCGGGTGCTGCCGAACACGGCGGGCTGCTTCACCGCGGCCGACGCGGTACGCACCGCGCGGCTGGCCAGGGAGGCGCTGGAAACGGACTGGGTGAAGCTGGAGGTGATCGCCGACGAGCGCACCCTGCTGCCCGACCCGGTGGAGCTGCTCGACGCGGCCGAGCTGCTGGTGGCGGACGGGTTCACGGTGCTGCCGTACACCAGCGACGACCCGGTGCTCGCGCGGCGGCTTGAGCAGGCGGGGTGCGCGGCGGTGATGCCGCTCGGCGCGCCCATCGGGTCCGGGCTCGGGATCAGGAACCCGCACAACATCGAGCTGATCGTCGAGGCGGCTGGCGTCCCGGTGGTCCTCGACGCCGGCATCGGCACGGCGAGCGACGCCGCGATCGCGATGGAACTCGGCTGCGACGCGGTGCTGCTGGCGACGTCGGTCACCAGGGCGCGCGTTCCCGAGCTGATGGCCGAGGCGATGCGGGCGGCGGTCACCGCCGGGCGGCTCGCCCTGCTGGCCGGCCGGGTGCCGCGGCGACGGTACGCGACCGCCTCCTCACCACGGCCCGCGGGTTAGAGGCGCGCGGGCTAAGGGCGCGGGCTCAGGGCGCGCGGGCAGGCCAGCGCGCCGTTACCTGGGCGGCGACGAGATAGCACCAATACACTCGTCCCGATGGATACGACCCTGGCGCGCCCGCCGATCGGGCAGTTGCTCGACGGACGCTACCGGGTGGAGTCCCAGATCGCCCGCGGCGGGATGGCCACCGTTTACCTCGGCACGGACACGCGCCTGGAGCGCACCGTGGCGCTGAAGATCGCCCATGCCGAGCTGTCCGATGACGAGGACTTCGTCCGGCGGTTCATCGGCGAGGCCAAATCGGTGGCACGGCTGGCCAGCCCGCACGTGGTCGCCGTCTACGACCAGGGCTCTGACGGGGACATTCTCTTCCTCGCGATGGAGTACGTTCCCGGCCGGACGCTGCGCGAGCTGCTGACCGAGCGCGGCAGGCTGGGCGCACGCGAGTCACTCGACATCATCGAGGGCGTCCTGGCCGGCCTGCAGGCCGCGCACCAGGCCGGCATCGTGCATCGCGACGTGAAGCCGGAGAATGTGCTGATCACCGCCGGGCACGGGGTCAAGGTCGCCGACTTCGGGCTGGCCAGGGCGGCGGCCGGGGCCGGGCACACGAAGACCGGCACGATCATCGGGACGGCCGCCTACCTGGCTCCCGAGCAGGTGACCCGCGGCATCTCCGACGCGCGGACCGACGTCTACGCGGCCGGCGTGATGCTGTTCGAGCTGCTCACGGGGACGCAGCCGCATACTGGCGGCACGCCGCTCGCGGTCGCTTACAAGCACGTCAACGACGCCGTTCCGGCGCCGTCGAGCGTCGCGCCCGGGCTGCCTCCGGCCCTGGACGCGCTGGTGGCGCTGGCGACCAGCCGGGACCCGGAGTTGCGCCCCGCAGACGCCGGCCAGTTCCTGCGCGCCATCACCGCGGTGCGCCACGGGCTCCCGGTCGCCGGGGCCTACGCCACCGGCCGCCCGGTCGGCGCGGGCGCCCCGGGAGCCGCGGGCGGCGCCCCGGGAGCCGCGGGCGGCGCCCCGGGAGCCCTGGCCTCGGGCGGCTTCCCGGGCGCGGGCGGCTTCCCGGGCGCGGGCGGCGGCGCGGGGGGCCGCGGGGCGGAAGCCTTTCCGGTAACGGCGGAGATACCCGGGGCCACCGGTCCGCTGACGCCCGGTGCCGCGTCACAGCCGGGCCAGTGGTCCTTGCCAGCCGCCTCATCCGCGCCAGCCGCGTCATCATTCCCAGACGCGACGCGGGCACCGGAAGCGTCGCCCTGGCCTGGCGCGCCATCGCCGCCAGGCCCGTCGCCACAGCCGCAGCAGTCGCCATCGCCTGGCGGCTCAGCGTCGCCGTGGCCGGACGAGTCAGCAGCGCCGTGGCCTGGCGCGTCAGCGTCGCCGTGGCCTGATGGGTCAGCAGCGCCATGGTCTGGCGCGTCAGCGTCGCCGTGGCCTGACGAGTCAGCAGCGCCGTGGCCTGGCGCGTCAGCGTCGCCGTGGCCGGACGAGTCAGCAGCGCCATGGCCCGGCACGTCAGAACTGGCCGGTTCCCCGCCCGGCCACGGGGAGCCGCGGCACGGGAAGCCGGCTCGCGGCAGGTCAGTCGAGATTGTGCCCGCGGTGAGCGCGAATCGTCCGGCCGATCAGCAAGCCGGCACGAACTACACGCTCATCGTGCCCGGCTTCGGAACGGACGAGGGCTACGGCCACGGGCCGCTGAGCGGCCGCCTGCTGCAGGCATCCGGCTATGGCCGGCGGCCGGAGCCGAGGCTGCAGCGATGGCTGTTCAGCCGGAGGCTCGCCTACATCGCCGCCGCTCTCGCCGTCATCCTGATCCTCGGCCTGGTGACCTGGTGGGTCACGGAAGGGCAGTACGTGACGGTCCCCCGGGTGGGCGGGCTGACAAAGGCCACCGCCACGACCGAGCTGCGCAACATCGGATTCAACGTAAGGATCGGCCACGGCCTGCACAGCGATGCCGTCCCGCGCGGTGAGATCGTTCGCACCGACCCGGCGATCGGCTCGCGGGCCAAGCGGGGCAGCGAGGTCTCGCTCATCCCGTCGCTCGGGCCGGTCCTGATTCAGGTCCCCTCGGTGACCGGCTTGAAGCTGGCCGACGCGGAGGCGGCCCTCAGGAAGGCCGGGCTGACCCCCGGCAAGGTGACGAGCGGAACGTCCAGCACGATTCCGCTCGGCGTCGTGATCAGCACCGACCCCATCGCCGGGCAGTCCTGGCCGCAAACCCGCCCGGTGGCGATCGTGCAGAGTTCCGGCCCGCCGCTACCCAACCTGGTCGGCCAGCAGGAGTCCGCGGCGCAGCAGCAGGCTCAGCAGTACGGGTTCCAGGTGAATCCGGAGCAGAATACGAAGAGCGATCAGCCGGCCGGGACGATCACCAGCCAGTCGCCGCAGCCGGGAACCCCGATCACTCCCGGCGAGGTCGTGACCATCCGGGTCTCGGCCGGACCGCAGATGGTCAAGATCCCCAATGTCGACGGGCTGTTCGAGCAGCAGGCCGCCAGCGTCCTGATGGCGGCTGGCTTCCAGGTCAATGCCAACACCGTGGGTCCTGGCCACCGGGTGTATAACTACAGCCCGTCTGGCCAGGCCCCGAAGGGCAGCACGATCACGATCTTCGTGGGATTCGGCCTTCCGTAGCGGACCTGCCCTGCGGGACGGCCCTTCGGCCCCGCCTTGCCGCGGCTCCCACTCCGCCGTGCGGCCGATCTCTCGCCCCGCCGCGCTGCGGCTCGCCCTCCGTGCGCTAGGCTGTCGATCGTGCGTCAGCAGTACTGGTTCTTTTATGGCTACCGGCCCGGTCTCCGGACGGTCGCCCGCCAGATGCTGCACTGACGCGAGCGACGTACGGAGAGCCCCGGGCCGGAAGGCCCGGGGCTCTCGTCATTTTGGAGACAGGTTCCGGGAGACAGGGAGTGATGAAATGGTCGTCGTGATGGCCCCAGAGGCCACGCAGGCAGACGTTGACACGATCGTGGATCTGGTGCGCACGGCTGGCGGGGAAGCCTTCGTGAGCCGCGGGGTCGCGCGGACGATCATCGGCCTGGTAGGCGATATCGACCAGTTCGGACCGCTGAATCTGCGCAGCAGGGCGGGAGTCGGCGATGTCGTGCGGATATCCACTCCGTACAAGCTGGTCAGCAGGGAACATCATCCGAGCAGGTCGGTGATTACGGTAGGCGGCGTCGCGATTGGTCCGGATACCGTCACGGTCATCGCCGGCCCGTGCACGGTCGAGACGCCGGAGCAGACCCTGGCCGCGGCCCTGATGGCCAAGGCCGCGGGCGCGTCGCTGCTGCGCGGGGGGGCGTTCAAGCCGCGCACCTCGCCGTACGCGTTCCAGGGCCTTGGAGAGGCCGGGCTGAGGATCCTCGCCGAGGTGCGGGCCGAGACAGGCCTTCCCGTTGTCACGGAAGTCATCGACCCGGCGAGCGTCGACCTGGTCTGCTCCTACGCGGACATGCTCCAGGTCGGGACCCGCAGCATGCAGAACTTCGCCCTGCTGCAGGCAGTCGGCTCCGCCGGAAAGCCGGTCCTGCTCAAGCGCGGGATGAGCGCCACCATCGAGGAGTGGCTGATGGCCGCCGAGTACATCGCGCAGCGCGGGAACCTCGATATCGTGCTCTGCGAGCGCGGCATCCGGACCTTCGAGACGGCCACCCGCAACACCCTGGACATCAGCGCAGTGCCGGTCGCGCAGCGGCTCTCGCACCTCCCCGTGATCGTGGATCCGTCGCACTCAGGCGGCCGCCGCGACCTTGTCGTACCGCTGAGCAGGGCAGCGATCGCCGTCGGGGCGGACGGGATCATCGTGGACATGCACCCGGAGCCGGCCAATGCCCTGTGTGATGGCGACCAGGCGCTAGTGGACGAGGACATCCGCGAGCTGGCCGCCGCGATGTCAACGCTGCCGCAGCTGATGGGTCGCACGCTCAGCCAGGCGGCCCGCCCGATGGCCGTCGGGTGAGGCCGGCGGCCCCGCGCCTGGCCGGCTGAGAGGGACCCGCGGACAGGCCAGTCACGTCACGCAGGACGGCTCAGAGCGCGGCGACCGCCGGGATCACTTCAGCACCGATGATCTCCAGCGGCGTGACGTCCCATACGCGGGCTACCGCGCCTATCGCGACACCGAACCCCATCTCGGCGAGACCGCCGAGCTGGTCGACGACCTGCCCGGCATTCTCGCCCTTCTCGCCGACGTCGAAGATGAAGTAGCAGGTCTTCTCGATCTCGTCGTAGTCGCGCCCCTCGGCCTCGCAGTGCGCCCTGAGGACGTCGAGCTTGCGGGCAAGATCGGGGCCGGGGAACAGGTTGCACGCGCGGGCGTAGCGAGCGACGAACCGCAGCGTCTTGCGCTCGCCGGATCCGCCGATCATGATCGGCGGGTGCGGCGCGGACAGCGCCTTCGGGTAGTTCAGCGGCCGCTCCAGCTGGTAATGGCTGCCGTGATAGGCGGACTCGTCGCCGCTCCACATCCGCAGGCAGATCTGCAGCGTCTCCTCCAGCCGCTCGAACCGCTCGGCGACCGGCGGGAACGGGATGCCCAGGCCCCTGGACTCCTCCTCGTTCCAGGCCGCGCCGATGCCCAGCCAGGCCCGGCCGCCGGACAGCACGTCGAGCGTGGTGACGATCTTCGCCAGGATCCCCGGGTGCCGGTAGACGGCCCCCGTCACGAGAGTGACCAGCTTCGCCCGGGACGTCAGGCCGGCCAGGTATCCCAGCGTGGTGTAGGCCTCGAGCATGTCGTGCTCCGGCGGGCCCACCATGTTGATCTGGAAGAAGTGGTCCATCACGCTGATGAACTCGAATCCGGCGTCGTCGGCTGTCCTGGCGACCGTCGCGAGGTCGGCGCCGAGCCGGGCCGCCTTGGGCCCGGTGAAGTCAGGGATCTGCAATCCGATTCTCACGTTTACCTCCGCGGACGAGCCTGCCACATCCGCACGTGACTGCCCGGACCTGGGGGCGACCCGCGGACGCGCGCTTCATTAAGGCGTGGCTGGGACTTCAGCGCTGATACAGCAGCAGCGGAGGGACAACGACGCTCTTGAAAGTCAGGGCTCAAGCCCCGCTGGCACCGGCAGTCACGTGAAGCCCAGGCCGGCCGGTGCTTCGCGCGGTGGCGCGCCGGTCAGCGCAGCTCAGCGCCGGGCCGGTGGCGCGCCGGTCAGGCCGGTCAGCGCCGGGCAGGCCGGTCAGCGCCGGGCAGGCCGGTCAGCGCCGGGCTGGTCAGCGCAGGTCAGCGCCAGTGCGGAGTGTGCTCCTGCGCGGCGGTCGCGAGTTCCTCGGCCAGGTCGTCGGCGTCCAGCCGCGCCTCGATACGGCGGAGATCCTCGATCTTGGCCCGCGTCTCGACCTGCCGTGGGGTCAGCAGGCTGCAGCAATCCTGATCGGGCAGCTCGGAGATCCCGAGGGTCCGGATGCGGCGCGCCTCCGCCATGATCTCCGTCTTGTCCAGGCCGATCAGCGGCCGGAGGATCGGGAGCGTGACGGCGTCATCAAGCGCCGTGATGTTGGTCAGCGTCTGGCTGCTCACCTGACCAAGCGAGTCCCCGGTGACGAGCGCCGAGGCGCGCTGCCTGCGGGCCATCACCTCGCCGGTCTTCAGCATCAGCCGGCGCTGCGCCATGATCTGCAGGCGGCCCGCGCCAGATGAGGCCAGCCGCTGCTGCGCCCTGCCGAACGCGACGACGAACAGCCGCGACCCGCCCTGGAACTTGTCCAGCTCCCGCACCAGCCCGTACGCCTTATACACCGACTCCGGGCCGGTGAGCGGCATGCCGGAGAAATGAAGGTAGCTGCAGCGCAGGCCGCGGCGCATCATCCGGTAGGCGGCGACTGGCGAGTCAATGCCGCCCGACATGAGCACCAGGGCGCGGCCGCTCATGTTCACCGGCAGGCCGCCCTGCCCCGGCGTTCCCTCGGTGAAGACGAACACCTCGGACTGATCAACCTCGACGAACACCGTCGTATCCGGCTGGCGCAGGTTGACCGGGTAGCCGTACTCCCGCTGGATCCTGGCGCCGATCAGAACGGCCAGCTGAGCCGAGTTGAGCGGGAACCGCTTGTCACGGCGCCTCGCCCGCACCGCGAACGAGCCCTGCCTGCCGGCCGTCAGCTCCACCGCCGCGGCGACGGCCGCGTCGGGATCCTTGGCTACCCGGACCGCCCGGCATACGCGGGCGATGCCCATGACGGTGCTCATGCGCTCCGCCAGCAGGTCGACCGCGGCTTCGGCGGCCATCGGGTCGGCGCTGCCGAGCGCTCCGGCGGCGAGGCCGGTGCCCGGCACCCCGGCGCCGCCGGGCATCCCGCCGCCGGGCATCCCGCCGTGGGCGATCGTCAGGACGATCACGCCCTCCCGCTGCCGCAGCTGCGTCGGGATGCCGAGGTCGCGGACCGCGCGCCTGATGTTGTCGTGCAGGAGGTGCTCGAACCGATGCCTGTTCTTGCCCTTGAGCACGATCTCGCCGAGCTTGAGCAGCACGCACGGCTCGTGCAGGGCCGCGGGCCGGGGCGGCGTGACAGGATCAGCTAGGGGCAAGGCGGGCATTCCCCTAGTCTGCCAGCTAAGCGGTGCTCCACGGCTGTCGTAGCAGGCTCGATCCCTGCGGAAACGGCCGCGGAAGCAGGATCAGGGAGGGCAGAGATGACGCAACCCAGTCCGCCTGGCGGAAGGCACTCCCGGCCGGGCAGCGGACAGCCCCCGGCCGCGAACGCCGAGCCGCCGACCCCGGGCGCCCAACCGTTTCCGCCAGGCGCCCAGCCGTTTCCGCCGGGCGCCCAGACATTCGGCGCGAGCCCGCAGCCCGCCCCGCCGGGCGCCCAGCCTTTCAGCGCGAGCCCGCAGCCCATTCCGGGGAGCGCCCCGGGGAGCGCCCCAGTTCCGGCAGGCCCGCGATCCACGGCGGCTAGCGCTGCTGGCACCAGCCGGCTTGGCCGGCTCGGATGGGCGTCGGTACCCGTGTGGTCTCTCGGGTTCCTCGCCTTCGCGCCGTTCCTGCGGCTCGCGATGGCCAGGCGCGGCAGGAAGGACTGGGCGGTCTTCGCCGGATATCTCCTGGCCGTCATCCTTGAGATTGTCGTGGTATCGGTCGCTGGCACGAGCGGCGACTCGTCGGCGGCGGCCGGCGGACTCGTTATCCTGCTGATGGGCGGGGGTGCCGTGCATTCCTATCTCGCATTCGGCGGTGACCCGGCCCGCGCTGCCGTATCCGGCCCCGCGACCGCGGAACGGCTCAACCGGGAGGCCCTGGCGACTGCCCGCAGCCGGATGGAACGCCGCCGCGAGGCGCGCGAGATCGCCAGCAAGAATCCCGTACTCTGCCGCGAGCTGCGAATCGGGCGGCCCGACCTAGCGCGTGAGTATGACGACGGCGGGCTGGTTGACGTCAATCAGGTGCCCGGCGAGTTCCTCCAGTCTGGCCTCGGGCTGTCAGCCGACGAGGCGGCGGCAGTTATGGCCGTCCGCGACAAGATCGGCCGCTTCACGAGCGCGGACGAGGTGACCACCTATGCGCAGCTTCCGCCCGACCGGCTGGACGACGTACGCGACTGGATGATCTTCAGCTAGCACGGACCGGGCCAGGGAACGGGAGCGCCTCCGGATGGTAAGGGAGCCCGCTGTCAGCCGCCCATGACAGCGCAGAGAAGGCGGTTTTCGCCGCGCTGCCAGATCGTCCCGATCTCCGCGAACCCAGCCGCCCGCAGCGCATCGACGTGCGTGGACAGCCGCCTCGACAACGAGTCGTGATGATCGCCGTCGACATTCCTGATCGCCCGCTCGGCGACCAGGCCGGTCAGCGCCGGCTCCGCCCCGACCGCCTGCCACCAGCCGCTCCAGGACTCCGGGTGCCCGCCGGGGAAGCGCCTGGACTCCTCGCGCTCGATCAGCGCGCGGCCTAGGCGCGCCAGCGTCGGCGCGACCTTGTCGTCCTCCGTGAAGTGATCGCCGTTCAGCATCAGGCCGCCCGGCCGCAGCACCGTGCCGAGCTCGGCGTACATCGCCGCCAGCGCCGGCGCGGGCAGCCAGTGCAGCGCCGTCGTGCTCACCGCGGCGTCCGCCATGGCGTCCATGCCGAGCGCCGAAGTCCATCCCTTAACGCGCAGGTCGACTTCAGCGAAACGGAGTCCCGCATGGTCGGGCCAGGCGACACGGCCCAGCGTGAGCAGGAGCGGGTCAGCGTCAACACCGATGACGGTGGCCGCGGGAAGCCGGTCAAGCAGCCGGACGGCGAGCGAGCCAGGCCCGCAGCCCAGGTCAAGCACCAGCGGGTCCGGGACACCGATGCCTTCCTGCACCGCATCGATCAGCGCGGTGAAACGTTCCTCCCTGTCCGGCAGGTAACCCAGCTGCTGGGTGTCCCAGCGCGCGATCCAGTCAAGCGCGGCCAGCCGGTCGAGGGCCGGCGCCGTGGCCTTCCGTTCGCCGCGCATCAGCCGAACAGGACCTCGGCCTCGGCGTACCTCTCGGCTGGCACGAGCTTCAGCTCGCGGGTGCCCTCAGCCAGCGGCACGCGCACGATGTTCGTCCCGGCCAGGGCCACCATCACGCCAAACGCGCCATCGTGCACCGCGCCGATCGCCTGCAGCCCGAACCGGGTCGCCAGGACCCGGTCGAATGCTGTCGGCGTCCCGCCGCGCTGGATATGCCCCAGTACGGCGCAACGGGCTTCCTTGCCGGTGCGCTTCTCGATCTCGTCGGCCAGCATCTGCCCCACGCCGCCCAGCCGCACATGCCCGAACGAGTCGAGTTGCTGGCCCGCCGACGAAGTCTCCCCGTCGACCGGGCGGGCACCCTCGGCGACCACGACGATCGGCGCGTAACGCGTCTGGAACCGGTGCTCCACGTACGCGCATACCTTCTCGATGTCGAACCGCATCTCCGGGATCAGGATGACGTTCGCGCCGCCCGCCAGGCCCGCGTGCAGCGCGATCCAGCCCGCGTGACGGCCCATCACCTCGACGATCAACGCCCGGTGGTGGCTCTCCGCGGTGGTGTGCAGCCGGTCGATGGCCTCCATCGCGATGTTCACTGCGGTGTCGAACCCGAACGTGTAGTCCGTCGCGCCGAGGTCATTGTCGATGGTCTTGGGCACGCCCACGACCTTGACTCCCGCCTCGTGCAGCCGGGTCGCCACGCCCAGAGTGTCCTCGCCGCCTATCGCGATCAGCGCGTCGACGCCCAGGCTGTCCAGGTTGTCCTTGATCCGCGCCACGCCGGAGCGGCCCCCTGCCTCGGCGCTTTCGGCCAGCGGATTAGTCCGCGACGAGCCAAGGATCGTCCCGCCGAGCGGCAGGATGCCGCGGACCGCTGGCACGTCCAGCGGGACGGTATCGCCTTCCAGCGGGCCCCGCCATCCGTCGCGGAATCCGATGAATTCATAGCCGAACTCTTTTGCTCCTCGGCGGACGATCGCGCGGATCACCGCGTTCAGCCCGGGGCAGTCACCGCCGCCGGTGAGGACTCCGACTCGCATGGGGGGCTCCCTCTCGTATTCTGTCGCCCGCCCACACTAGTACCCACGGGGCTCCTCGCATCGACAAGGCAAAGACGAGCAGCGCCGCCGCGGCCGTCACCGCTGACGGGACTGGGGAGCGCCGCAGGGCACCCCAGGGCCTGGGGCGCTGGTGGCCGGCCGGCCCGGACCACTCCGGGCGAACCCGTTGAACTGTCGTTTCAACGGCACCCAACCCGCTCAGATGCATAATTCAGCGGGCTGGCCGGACCAAGATCATCTCCAGCAATCCTGTCCTGCACCCCGGATCGATTTCGGGTTCCGGGATGTCGGGATGACGTGCGACTATCGAGCTGACGCAGTATCGCGCGAGAGGATCCCCTGACGATGCCAGTGATGCCGGGCGCCGAGCCGTTCCGACACGATGGGGGCAGCACCGGCGTCTTGCTCTGCCATGGGTTCACTGGCAGCCCGCATTCGATGCGAGCCTGGGCAGAGTATCTGGCGGACGCCGGGCTGAGTGTCTCGCTGCCCCGGCTGCCGGGACACGGCACGACATGGCAGGAGCTGCAGCGAACCCGCTGGGAAGACTGGTTCGCCGAAGCCAGCCGGGCCTTCGATGAACTTCGCGTGCGCTCGGACCAGATCTTCGTGATGGGCCTGTCGATGGGCGGCTGCCTGGCGCTGCGGATGGCCGAGGTGCAGGGCGCCGCTGTCAGCGGGCTAGTCCTCGTGAATCCGTCGGTGACCGCCGACACCAGGCTTTTCGCGATAGCCCCCCTGCTCAAGCTGTTCGTCCCATCGCTCAAGGCCATCGGCAGCGACATCAAGAAGGAGGGCGTCACCGAGTTGTCGTACGAGCGGACGCCGGTACGGGCGGCGGCGACGCTGCCGGGCCTCTGGCGCAGCACCCAGAATCGGCTCGGCGAGATCAGTCAGCCCGTTCTCGTCTATCACAGCACGGAGGATCACGTGGTCGGCCCCGCCAGCCTCGAGATCCTGCGCAGGGCACTGCCGCCGGATCAGCTGATCGTGCGAGAGTGCGGCAACAGTTTTCACGTCGCGACCCTGGACAACGACGCCGATGCCATCTTCACTGGCAGCCTGGAGTTCGTTCGGACGCATAGCCGCGCCGGGAAGGAATAGCGGTTTGGCAGACAGGGAGCAGCAGAACGACATCAGCGGCGAGGACGCGGCCTGGCGCGATCTTGTCGCGCGGTTCGACCTGCCCGGTGACCCCGGCGAGGCCGCGCGGCCCTGGCCAGAGCGCGAGGATCTGCGCGCGGCTCGCAGCGACCAGCCGCAGCCCAGCACCGGTGCCAGCCCCGGCTCCAGCCCCGGCACCGGCGCCACCGCCGGCACCGGGGAGGAGCCAGGAGCCGGCGAACGTCAGGATTCCGGCATCGCCGCCAGCTCTGACGGCAGCGACGACCATGCCAGCGCCGATGTTCCCGGCTCATCGGAAGCCGTGATCTCGGATCGCACGAGGGTCATCAGGCCCGCGACTCCGGTTCAGCTGCCCGCTGCCGACGAGGACGACGAGGACGCGGCCGACGACGAAGAGGACCACTTCATCCCGCCGCCGCCACCGCCGCTCCCCACGCTTGACCCTGTCGCCAAGGGCGCATGGACGGCGCTGTTCGGCGGGCCCGCCTACCTGGTCGTCGCTACCACGGCCGGCTGGGTCATGCCGGGCTGGGCGGCATTCGGCGCGGTTGCCGCCTTCGTCGGCGGTTTCGCCGTCATCGTCGTCCGGATGGGCGACAAGCCATCACGCGGCGACGGGCCTGACAACGGCGCGGTCGTGTAACGACCGGTCCGCACGGCAGGGCTCAGCCTCTTCGCGCCAAATCCGCGGCCCCGACCAGGCCCGCGTCCGGGCCGAGCTGAGCGAGCCTGACCTCTGCGGCAGGACGGTAGGTCCGGCCGGTGAGGCCGGCGTCGAAAGCCGCCCGCGCCGGGGCGAGCAGTAGCTCGCCGGCCTCGGAGACGCCTCCGCCGATCACGAAGCAGCCCGGGTCAAGAATCGCGGCGAGGTCCGCCAGCCCCTGGCCGAGCCAGCTCCCGACGATCTCGAAGCACCGCAGCGCCGCCGGATCGCCCTCGCGCGCGGCCTGGGTAACGTCCGGCCCGGTGATTCCCTCCGGAGTTCCGCCTCCGAGCTGAAGCAACCGGACGGCTCCTCCCGCGGCCCGCCCGGCGAACTCGCGCGCCTCCGCGACCAGGGCGCTACCGCTCGCATACTGCTCCCAGCAGCCGCGGTTACCGCAGCCGCACAGCCGTCCGCCCGGCACTACCCGGTAATGCCCCGGTTCGCCGCCCACTCCCCACTGGCCGCGGTAGAGCTGACCGTTGATCACGATTCCCCCGCCGATGCCGGTCCCGACCGTGACCATCATGACGTGATTCTGGCCGCGGGCGGCGCCGAAGATGGTTTCCGCCCAGGCAGTGGCGTTCGCATCGTTCTCGACCATGACAGGAAGGCCGACGCGATCCTCGACTTCCTTCTTGAGTGGCTCATCGCGCCAGGCCAGGTTGGGTGCGAACAGCACCGTGGACCGGGTCTCGTCGATGTAGCCAGCGGCGCCAAGGCCGACAGCGCCGACCTGGTGACGGCCCCGCAGTTCGATCACCGCTTCGCTGACCACGCGGGCCGTCTGCTCCGGGCTCGCAGCAGGCGTGGAGCGCTTGAGTTTCTCGATGATGTTGCCCTGGTCGTCCACCACGCCCGCGGCGACTTTGGTACCCCCGATGTCAACTCCGATCGTCAGGCCCATCGGCCGGGCCTTCCGGAGGCTCTCCCGCCGCCTGCGCGTGCCCGGCAGCAGCCGTCCCCGCATCCGCAGCCGTCCCCGCGTCCGCAGCCGTCCGCGCGTCCGCAGCCGTTCCCGCGTCCGCAGCCGTCCCAGCGTCCCCGCGCGGCTCGCCGGAGCCAGGCCGCATGGCCAGCGCGGCCTCGAACACGTCAACGGCGTCCTGCACGACCGTGGCGAAGATGTCACCCGCGCTGGACAGATGCGAGCCGAGGCCCGGACCTGATTCCCTGAACTTCCGGGCAGCACGGCACAGCGGGCACCATTCGCACTCGGGGGATTCCCCGCCTTCCGGCTCCTTGGTGGCGCTTCCCCACACGTCGTCCCGCCCGGCGTCACCGTGGCCGAATGTCTTGCGGAGATTGCCACGTACCTCGCGGCTGAAGCTGCGGGCGCCGGAGCGCAGCAGCCACCGCTGGAAGTCGCCGACCGGGTCGCTCCCCTGCTGCCCTGACTCCTGCGTCACGCGGCGCCTCCGCCATTCTCGGCACGTATCTTGAGGCCCTTCAGCGCGGTGTCGATGATGGTCCTCTCCGCCTTTCGCTTGAGCGGGCCGATGACCGGGATCCGGATCCCGATGGTCAGGTCGTAATCGACGTCCGTACTGGCGCCGCGGTCAGCGAGCGCGTAGCCGCCGGACAGCTTGGAGATCATCGACCCGGACTCGGCCGGATCGAGGTCCCACCGGACACGGGCGTCGCCGTCCCACTCGTAGCAGAGCACGAAGCGATCCTTGACTATCCCCGCGTCCAGGGTGAAGCGCACGCGGCGGGCACGGCCGTCAGGAAGCTGCTGCAGCACCTCGGCGGCGCTCACGCCGGTCGCCCATTCCGGATAGGCGGGAAAGTCAGCGATGACGGCCATCACGGACGCCCTCGGCACCCCGATGCTGATGCTTGACGTCGTCCTGTCGGCCATGCTCGGAGCGTACCGCCAGTTGCGGCCTCACCAGTCGAGGACGTACGGCCTGCCGGTAGCGCGGAAATGGCCGACGTTGACGCATTCGGTGCGGCCGATCCTCATCTGCCGGGCGAGCGGCTGGTGCACGTGGCCGAACAGCACGTACCGCGGCTGAGTCCGCCTGACCGCGTCGAGCAACGCCTCGCTGCCCCGTTCCATCCGCTGGGCGACCGTGTCGAAGAGCAGCTCGGGAACGGCGGGCGGGATGTGCGCGCAGAGCACGTCGACCTCGCCGACCGCCGCCACCTTGGCCGCGTAGGTGTCGTCGTCGATCTCATACGGAGTCCGGTAGGGCGACTTCAGTCCGCCGCCGACGAAGCCGAACGACCAGCCGCCGAGCTCGACCCGCTCCCCGTCGAGCACTCGCTGCCCCGGCCGCAGGTGCGCGGCCCACAAACGCGGTATGTCGACGTTGCCGTAGGTCAGGTACGACGGTGTCGGCAGGGCCGCGAACAGCTCCGCGTACTGCCGGGAGGCCGCGGCCTCGACATGCGCGGACCGATCCCCGCCCAGTGAGGCCCAGAGCCGCGCCGACATCACCCTGGCCTCGTCAAATCGCTGGGCGGTCCGCAGCGCGACGAGCTGGCGAGCCGCCTCCGCGCCGAACAGGTCAGGGAAGATTCCCCGCGCTTGATCGGCGTAGTCCACGAACAGCAGCAGGTCGCCAAGGCAGAGCAGGGCGTCCGCGCCGTCGGCCGCCGTGGCCAGCGCATCCGACCGGCCGTGCACATCGCTGACCACGTGAACCCGCACGATCACACACTAGGCAGACCGGGCAGCGAGCGAAACGCGGAGCCCGGCCGCACTGGGCCGGAGTCGTGCCGCACTGGGCCGGAGCCGTGCCGCACTGGGCCGGAGCCGTGCCGCACTGGGCCGGAGCCGTTGCCGCGCGGTACGGTCCAGGGAGGTCCGGGGATCGCGGACTCCTGAGGAGAAACCGTGCGCAGCTACAGCGCTCCAGCCGTGGCGACGGTGGCAGAGTCCGCCACCCTCGCCGATGTCGTCTTCACGCGTGCCCGCCGGGAGCCGGACGCCGTCATGCTGCGCAAGCGGACGACCGCAGGCCAGTGGCTCGACGTGACCACCACCGCGTTCCGTGACGAGGTGACGGCGCTCGCCCGCGGCATTATCGCGGCCGGGATCGAGCCGGGCGACCGGATCGCGCTGATGTCGCGTACGCGGTATGAGTGGACGCTGATCGACTACGCCATCTGGGCGGCGGGCGCGGTCACCGTGCCGGTCTACGAGACCTCATCGGCCGAGCAGGTCGAGTGGATGCTCGGCGATTCCGGTGCCCGCGCCGTGTTCGCGGAGACGAGTTCGCACGCAAGCACGATCGACGGCGTCTGCGGCAGGCTCGACACGCTTGACCTGGGCATCTGGCTGGTCGATGAGCTGGACGCGCTGACGGCGGGCGGCGCCCAGGTCAGCGATGACCAGCTGGCACAGCGCCGCAGGCAGCGCGGCGCGGCCGACCTCGCGACGATCATCTACACGTCCGGCACGACCGGCCGCCCGAAGGGCTGTGCGCTCACGCACCGGAACCTGCTCGCGGACGTGCGCAACGCGGTCGATGGCTCGCTGCCGGAGATCTTCGATACCGCCGGAAGCTCGACGCTGCTCTTCCTGCCGCTCGCGCATTCCTTCGCCAGGGTCATCCAGGTGGGCTGCCTGGAGTCCGGTGCCGTCCTCGGCCACTGGCCGGACTCCAGCACGCTGGTCCAGGGGCTGGCCGAGTTCCGGCCCAGCTTCCTGCTCGCCGTGCCGCGGGTGTTCGAGAAGGTCTACAACAGCGCGCAGCAGCAGGCGGCCGCGAGCAGGGCCAAGAGCGTGATCTTCGGCGCCGCCGCCGAGGCGTCGATCGCGTGGAGCCGGGCGGCGGGCGACGGTGCCGCCGGTCCCGGGCTGCGGCTGCGGCACGCGGTCTTCGACCGGCTCGTCTACGCGAAGCTGCGGGCGGCCGTCGGCGGCAGGGTGCGGTTCGCTGTCTCCGGCGGCGCGCCGCTCGGCGACCGGCTCGGCCACTTCTTCCGCGGCGCCGGCCTGACCGTCCTTGAGGGCTACGGGCTCACCGAGACCTCGGCGGCCGCGACGGTGAACAAGCCGGGCCGTAACAAGATAGGGACCGTCGGCATGCCGCTGCCGGGCGTCACCGTGCGGATCGCCGACGACGGGGAGATTCTGATCAGCGGGCCGAACATCTTCTCCGGCTACTGGCAGAACCCAGCCGCGACAGCCGACGTGCTCGACGGTGACGGCTGGCTGCACAGCGGCGACATCGGCGAGCTTGACGAGGAGGGCTTCCTGCAGGTCACCGGCCGCAAGAAGGAGCTGATCGTCACGGCCGGCGGCAAGAACGTCGCGCCCGCCGTGCTGGAGGACAGGATCCGCGCGCACCCGCTGGTCAGCCAGTGCATGGTGGTGGGCGATGGCCGCCCGTTCATCGCCTGCCTGGTGACGCTCGACACCGACGCGCTCAGCTTCTGGAAGGAGCGTCGTGGCCGCCCCGCGTCGGCAGGCCCCGCCGACCTGGCCGGCGACCCGGAGCTGATCGCGGAGATCCAGGAGGCGGTTGACGACGCCAACAAGGCCGTCTCCAGGGCCGAGTCGATCAGGCGGTTCACGATCCTTGGCTCGGACTTCACCGAGCAGAACGGGCGCCTCACTCCGTCACTGAAGGTCCGCAGGAGCGTCGTGGCGAAGGACTTCGCCGCCGAGATCGAGGCCCTGTACGCGTAACCCGCCAACCCGTTGACCATGAGTGCAGGTGTCGTTAATCCGTTGCCGGCCGCCATGCGCATCGCCGATGATTGCGGCATGGCCACGACCCGGCGAGCCGACATGTTCACCGCGGACGGCAGGCCGTCTGCCGACGACCCGCGGGAGAACGGGCCAACGCTGGGCGACGAGCGCACCACCCTGGTCGAATCCCTGCGCTGCCAGCGCCTCACCCTGGAGATGAAATGCTCGGGGCTTGACGCGGAGGCTATGGCGCGGCGTTCCGTCGAGCCGTCGACGATGTCGCTGCTAGGGCTGGTGCGCCACCTGGCCGAGATGGAGCGTGCGACGTTCCGGGTGATGATGGCGGGCCAGGACGTGCCCCGGCTGTTCGGCTCCGGTGACGGTGATTTCGATGGTGCCGTTCCCGATCCCCAGGTGGTTGCGGCGGCGTGGGACGCATGGCGCGGCGAGGTGGACTTCGCCACGCGGTTCGTGACCGAGGCGCCCAGTCTCGACATCACCGGCGACGATCCGGAGAATCAGCATGGCAGCGGCGGAGGGCCGATGTCGCTGCGCGAGGTGCTGGTCGGAATGATCAAGGAGTACGCCCGCCACCTGGGTCACGTCGACCTGCTGCGCGAGCGGATCGACGGACGCATCGGCCAGTAAGCGGCAGCGCTGGTACTCCCGCACTGATCAGACCCCGGCCAGGATCCGCTGCAGCCGCGCGGCGACAAGCTCCCAGCGCCATTCCCGCTGCACCCAGGCCATGCCCTTCTCCCCCATCGCCGCCGCGGCGGCCGGGTCGCCGAGCAGCTCGATCAGCCGGCCCGCAAGCGCCGTCACGTCGCCGCCGGGCACGACATAGCCCGACTCGCCCGGCAGGATGGCCTCTGGTGCCCCGCCCGAGTCGCCGCCGATGACCGGCAGGCCTGCCGCCGACGCCTCCAGGTAGACGATGCCGAGCCCCTCGACATCCAGGCCTCGGCGCCTGGTGCGGCAGGGCATCGCGAAGATGTCGCCAGCGTCGTAGTAGGCGGGCAGGTTCTCCCAGGGCACCGGCCCGGTGAACACGACCGAATCCGTCACGCCGAGCCGGCTGGCCAGCCGGCCGAGCTCAGTGCGGTACGGTCCGTCGCCGACCAGCAGCAGAACCGGCCCGCCGGGGGCCCCGTGGCGGCCGGCCGCCGCGCGGACCTCGGGCCATGCGCGGAGCAGGGTGTCCTGGCCCTTGCGCGGCACCATACGGGAAACGCATACCACGACCGGGCGGCCGGCCAGCCCCAGCTGCTGCCTGATCGCGGCTCCGCCGGCGCCGGGCCGGAACGCGGCGGTATCCACTCCCGGCGCCAGCCGGACCATCCGCCGTGCGGCCTGCGGCGACAGCGCCCTGGCAAGCCGCACCCTGAAGTACTCGCCCAGGTAGGTCATGACGTCGACCTGGTCCCCGATGCGCCGCAGCAGCGACCGGGCACCGGGCAGGGCGGCCCAGCCGGCCTCGTGGCCGTGCGTGAGCGCCACGATCCGCCGGGCGCCCGCCGCGCGCAGCCCTGGCGCGAGCAGGCCGAGCGGTGCGGCGGCGCCGAACAGGACCGTGTCGCAGCCGCGGGAGGCCAGGATGCCTGCCGCGCGGCGGGCCACCGAGGGCACCGGCAGCATCAGCGAGCCCGGGTGGCGGATAACGGGAAACGGCTGCCGCGCGTCGTAGCCGGCCGCGCCCTCCCACGCGGGTGCGTAGACGGTCACGGTTCCCGCCGGAAGCCTGGTCGCCAGCGCATGCACGAACGACTGAATGCCGCCGCGGCGCGGCGGGAAGTCGTTCGTGACGATCAGGACGTTCGGCATCGCGCTCCCGTGCCGGTGATCCTAGCGGCCCGGGAAGCGCGAGCCTTCCGGTTCAGGGCCGGACGGCGCCAACCAGCGTCTCGGCGTACCAGCCGCTCAGCGCGATCTTCTCGACGTCCATCCCGGTCTGCGGCGCGTCGATCAGCATGCCGCCGCCCACGTAGATGCCTACGTGACCGGCGTCGTTGAAGACCAGGATGTCGCCGGGCTCGATCTGGGACATCGGCACGTGCGGCAGGTCATCCCACTGCTCGTAGCTGGTCCGCGGGATCGAGACCCCGGCGGCCGCCCATGAGGCCATCGTGAGACCCGAGCAGTCGTAGGCGTCCGGGCCCGCGGCGCCGTAGACATACGGCTTGCCGATCTGCGCGTAGGCGAACGCGACCGCCTTATCCGCCTGCGTCGTGGTCGGGCCCTTGTAGGTGGTGGGGGCAGTGCTGCCGGTGCTGCCGCTGCCCGGGGACACCGCCTGCCGCTGGGCCGGGGTCAGCCGCGCGAGCAGCGCCTTCTCCGGGGTTATCAGCTTGTTCAGCGTCTTCTTCTGGCTCACCAGGCTGTTACGTAGCGCGACGATGGCCGTCCTGGCGCGCCGCGCGGCCTGCTGCGCCCCGGTGAGCAGGCGGGCGGCGGTGATGAACTGGCTCATCTCGGCGCTGTTGTCCGAGGATAGCTCCAGCAGGATCGATGACTGGTTCAGGATCTGCTGCGGGTCGCCGGAGGTGAGCATGGCCGCGACCGACGTGATGTTCCCGTTCATGTAGGCGGCAGCGGCGATCCTGGCGACCTCGGTCCGCATCGACTTGAACCGCGCCAGGTACCTGCTCGCCTCGCGATTCACCAGCGTCAGACGCTGGCTGGCCGAGGTCAGCTCCTGCTGAACCTGGTTGTAGTGCTGGTCGAGCTTCTCCGCGCGGGAGTTCAGCTGACTGAGCTTTGCCTGTACCTGGCTGACTGTCGGCGGCGGCGCGGCCGCAGCCGGCCCGCCGGACGAGACGGCGACGCCCACGACCAATGTCCCTGCGGCGACAGCCGCCGCGCAGCGCCGCAGCGTGGTGCTCAGCCGCAGCGTGGTGCTGATGGGTCTCGGCGTGCTTCTCACAGTTGGTCGCGTACCCACGTATGTGACACGCTCCTTCTCCCACTGACCGCCTACCGGGTGAGCTGACGGGTTCGGGCTGTGGAAGGACGCCCTACGGCCAGGGCCCGGACTAGCCCCTGGCCGATTCACCCCAGGAGATGCCGGGCAATTCACCCGGCCATCGTCCGGTGGTTCCCCGGCTTCCCGCGCCGGCCAGCCGGCCAGCGCGAAAATTCGACGGCGGGCCGATCGTTGTCGCCCGCTTGGCGACTGATAAGCGATTCGGCTCGGAGCCTGACGATAGTGAAGATCAGCCAGTGGATTCAACCACTTCGCGCACTCTCGCCTAGCTTCTTGACCAACACTAGAGGTTCACCTGCCTCGGGGGAGACCAGTTTCGAATGCCCGCGGCGCGCCTGGGCCGGACTGTCAGTGGCCGGCCCTACCGTAAAGCGCGTGACAACCAACGACGCGCCGGGCGCTGCGACCGCGGCCGACGCGCCGCCGCGGCCGGCGCCCGGGCCACTCGGCCTGCCGCCGCGGCCGGCGCCCGGGCCACTCGGCCTGCCGCCGCGGGCCGGGGCACCGTCCGGGCAGGCCGACGCGACGGAGTGGCCGCTTGCGGGGCTGCCGCAGCCGCTCGCCGAGCTTGATTTCGTGATCGTCGACGTCGAGACAACCGGCTGGGTGCCCGAGGAGGCCGGGATCACCGAGATCGGGGCGGTCCTGGTCAGCCGCGGGCAGGTGCAGGCCGAGTTCAGCACCCTGGTCAACCCGGGCAGCGCGATCCCGGCCGACATCACGGCGCTGACCGGCATCACGGATGCGATGGTCAGCCAGGCACCGGCGATTGGCGCCGCGCTGCCCCGGTTCCTGGCGTTCGCCCGCGGCTACGTGCTGACCGCGCACAACGCCGCGTTCGACATCGGCTTCCTGAGCGCGGCGTGCGGGACCTGCGGCGTGCCCTGGCCTGCCTTTCCCGTGCTTGACACGGTGACGCTGGCCCGGCTCGTGCTGGGCGCGGATGAAGTGCCGGACTGCAAGCTCGGCACGCTGGCGCGTTTCTTCCGGGCGCGGACGCTGCCCTGCCACCGGGCGCTGCCCGACGCGATGGCCACCGCGGAGGTGCTGCAGGGCCTGCTGCGCAGGCTCGCCGTCGCGGGTGTCGGCACGCTGGCCGAGCTGCGCGCCAGCTAGCGCGAGGTACGCTACCGGCACAGCCGGGGGCACCGGCCCGGACGGCCCAGGAGGCACCAGTGGTCACCGCAATCGTTCTGGTGAAGGCCGATGTGGCGCGCATTCCCGAGACGGCCGAGACGATCGCTCAGATACCCCAGGTCAGCGAGGTTTACTCGGTCACCGGCGAATTCGATCTGGTTGCGATGGTCAGGGTCCGGGGGCATGAGGAACTCAGCGACGTGATTCCCGGCCGCCTGAACAGGGTGCCCGGGGTGACCCACACCGAGACCCATATCGCGTTCCGCGCGTATTCGCGGCACGACCTCGACGCCGCGTTCGCGCTCGGCTACTCCGAATCCGCCTGAACCGCAACCACGCTGCAACGTCAGCTACTGGAGCGGGCGAGGCGCTGGCTGATCTCCGCCCACTGGGCGAGCAGCGCGGCGGCGGCCCCGGAGTCGACCGCGCTGGCGGCCCTGGCGTAGCCCTCGGCCAGCGCTTCCGGCAGCTCCGCCGGGCCCGGCACGCCAGCGTCGGCGGCCAGCGCTGCTGCCGCGTTCAGCAGGACGGTGTCGCGCACCGCGCCGCGGCGGCCGGCCAGCACCGCGCGGGCGACCGCCGCGTTGTGCGCCGCGTCGCCGCCGCGCAGGTCGCCGGGCGCTGACCGGGCAATTCCCAGGACCGCCGGGTCGAACTCCGTCTGGCTCACGGTGCCGCCATGCGCTACCCAGACCGTCGATCCGGCCGTCGTGGTCAGCTCATCGAGCCCGTCGTCACCATGGAACACCAGCGCCGAGTTGCCGCGGCCGGCCAGCACCCCGGCGATGACCTGCCCCATCCGCGGGTCGGACACGCCGACCGCGAGAGCGGCGGGCCGGGCGGGGTTAGCGACCGGCCCGAGGAAGTTGAAGACCGTGGGCACGCCGAGCTCGCCGCGGGCGGTCGCGGCGTGCCGGAGCGCCGGGTGGTACAGCGGCGCGAACAAGAACGCGATCCCGGTCTCGGCAACGAGCTGCTCGGTGGCCCGCGGCGGCAGGTCGATGACCACGCCGAGTGCCTGCAGCACGTCCGCCGCGCCGCAGGCGGAGGACGCCGCCCGGTTCCCGTGCTTCGCCATTCTCGCCCCGGCGGCGGAGGCCACGATCGCGCCCATGGTGGAGATGTTGACCGTGTGCGCGCCGTCTCCGCCCGTCCCGACCAGGTCGACGAGCCGCCCGGGGACGTGCAGCGGCGTCGCGCGGGTGAGCATCGCCCGGGCGAGGCCGGCCAGCTCGCTGACCGTCTCGCCCTTCATCCGCAGCGCGACGCCGAAGCCGGCGATCTGGGCCGGCGTGGCCGCGCCGTCCATGATCTCGTTCATCGCCCACGCGGTCTCGTCGGCGGTCAGCGCCTCGCCCCTGATCAGGGCGCCGATCAGCGAGGGCCAGGCAGTGCGGGAGTCCATCAGGGCTGCGGCACGGGGGTTCCGGCGGCTCGCTGGCGCATCAGGCCGGCCAGCGCCTGGGCCAGCGCCTTCGGGTCGATCGGATGGCTGACCACGGCGTCGGCCCGTGACCAGGTGGCGAGCCAGCCGTCGTCGGGCCTGCCGATGATCAGCAGAACCGGCGGGCAGTCGTAGACCTCGTCCTTGGCCTGCCGGCAGATACCCATGCCGCCAGCCGGCTGTGCCTCCCCGTCCAGCACCATGACCTCCGTTCCGCCCTTGTCAAGAAGCCGGATCAGGGCGGGCTGGGTGGCGACCTCGATCACCTCCGCTTCTGGTACGTCCGGGGCGGGCCGACGGCCGATGGCGAGCCGGATCCGGGCCCGCGTGTCCGCGTCATGGCTGTACACAACGACCTTCATGGAACTGGATGCTACCGACCCGGGGGGTCGCGCGACGTCCGCCTACGCGGTGTCGTAATAATGGCCATCGTGGCGACAGCAACGACGGAGGTAGTCCCCCGCACGCCGGCCAGCAGGCCAAACCTGGTCAGCGTGGGCACGATCGTGTGGCTGTCCTCGGAGCTGATGTTCTTCGCGGCGCTGTTCGCCATGTACTTCACGATCCGCTCGGTGGACAAGGGCCTGGGCGAGCACTGGCCGATGGCGCACCTGGACCTCAAGCTCGCCACCGCGAACACCACGGTGCTGCTGCTCTCCAGCGTGACCTGCCAGCTGGGCGTGTTCGCGGTCGAGCGCGGCCAGATCCGGCGAACCGGCCGGATATGGAACGTGGCCCAGTGGGGCCTGCGCGAGTGGTACGTGCTGACGTTCTTCATGGGGCTGTACTTCGTCTGCGGTCAGGGATATGAGTACCTCGCCCTGATCAGGGACCACGTGACGCTGCAGTCCAGCAACTACGGGTCGGTGTTCTTCCTCACCACGGGGTTCCACGGGCTGCACGTGACCGGCGGCCTCGTCGCGTTCATCTTCCTGCTCGGGCGGACCTTCGCGGCCAAGCGCTTCACCCAGGAGCAGCAGGTCAGCGCGATCGTCGTCTCGTACTACTGGCACTTCGTCGATGTCGTGTGGATCGGCCTGTTCACCACTATCTACCTGATCCACTAACCGGAAACCGAGGAGCGCAGTGCGCTGGATCACCGCGAGGCGCCGGCACCCGGCCGCGGGATACGCCGTCGTCCTGCTGATGCTGGTCGCGATCGGGATGGGCTACGCGGCCATCAGCGGGCAGGGCGCTGCGTCGGCGTCCGCGCCGGCCGCCGACCAGCGTCAGATCGCGAAGGGCCAGGACCTGTTCGCGGCCAACTGCTCGACCTGCCACGGGCTTGAGGCGCAGGGCACCGCCGTGGCGCCCAGCCTGATCGGGGTCGGCGCGGCGGCCGTGGACTTCCAGGTCAGCACCGGCCGGATGCCGTCGGCGGGGCCCGGCGCGGAGAACGCGCGCAAAGACGTCGCCACCGCGTTCGCCAGCAAGAAGTACGGAGAGCAGTACATTCACGACGTCGCCGCGTACGTCCAGTCACTGGGCGGCGGCCCGACGATCCCGTCCGCCTCGCAGGTCAGCACCGCCGGGGCCAGCCTGGCGGTCGGCCAGCAGCTGTTCATCGCCAACTGCGCGCAGTGCCACAACTTCGTCGGCGCCGGCGGCGCCCTGACCTACGGCAAGTACGCGCCCGCGCTGACCCAGGCGACGCCCACCCAGATCTACGAGGCCATGCTGACCGGCCCCGAGGCGATGCCGGTGTTCAGCGACACGACCCTCAGGCCGGCCAACAAGCGCGACATCGTCGCCTACGTCGTGGAGACCCGATCGGAGCCGAACCCGGGCGGCTTCAGCCTGGGCCGGATCGGCCCGGTCACCGAGGGGCTGGTGGCCTTCCTCGGCCTGTTGTTCTTCATGGTGCTGGCGGCACTGTGGATCACCGCGAAGCAGGGGAAGACCAAGCCAAATGAGTGAGATCAACGGCCACGGGGAGCCGGACGGCAGCCCGGCTGAGGCTGGCAGGATTCACCAGGGCCCGCGCCGCGTCATCGGCACGCCGCCGCCCGCCGAGGCAAGGACCCTGCTCGGCTCCGGCAAGCCGGACAGCGCCGCGGCAGTGCAGCGGGAGCTGCCGGCCGACCCGCCCGACCTGCGCAAGGCCAAGATCGCCGAGCGCATCGTCGCCGCGTGCTTCATCCTCGCCATGCTGGCCGGCATCGGGTTCATCGCCGCCTACATCGGCCTGGAGGTCCACTCGATAGACGCCGTGCTGCGCTCGAACCTGGCGCTGGGCACCAGCCTGTCGGTGGCGTTCCTCGCGCTGGGGGTCGGCGCCACGATCTGGGTGCGGCACCTGATGCCGGACGTGGAGATCACCGAGGCACGCAAGCCGCTGGCCTCGCCCGAGCCGGACCGGGCGGCGTTCGCCGAGACGTTCGCCGAGGGGGCGGAAGCCAGCCAGTTCGTGAAGCGTCCGCTGCTGCGCCGCACGCTGATCGCGGCGACGCTGCCGATCGCGGTGGCCCCCATCGTGCTGCTCCGTGACATGGGGCCGCTGCCGGGCACCAGCCTGCGGCACACCGTGTGGCGCAAGGGCGTGCGGCTGATGGAGGACGTCAGCTACACGCCCATCAGGCCCGCTGACTTCAGCTCGCCCGGCGGCATGATCACGGTGATACCGGAGGGGTACCAGTACGACGACGACGCCCTTGCCAAGGCCGCGACGATCATCATCAAGTTCCGGCCGGAGGAACTGGAGCACCCGACCGTGCTGAACTGGACGGTGGACGGCATCGTCGCCTACTCGAAGATATGCACCCACGTAGGCTGCCCGGTGTCGCTCTACGAGCAGACGACCCACCACATCCTCTGCCCGTGCCACCAGTCGACCTTCAACGCGCCCAAGGGCGCCGAGGTGATCTTCGGGCCGGCCGCGAGGCCGCTGCCTCAGCTTCCGATCACGACCAACGCTGAGGGCTACCTGGTGGCGCAGAGCGATTTCCATGAGCCGGTCGGGCCGAGCTTCTGGGAGCGGGGATAGGTCATGAGTACTTCCAAGGCGCTCGAAGGGGTCGGCGGATTCCTCGACGACAGGTTCCGCGGCGCCAAGGGGTTCCGCACCCTGTTCAGGAAGATCTTCCCTGACCACTGGACCTTCCTGCTCGGCGAGATCGCGCTCTATTCGTTCATCATCCTGCTGCTCACCGGCACGTTCCTGACGTTCTTCTTCCAGCCCAGCATGACCGGCATGACCTACCACGGCTCGTACACGCCGCTGGACGGCGTCCGGATGAGCCAGGCGTACGCGTCGACGCTCAATATCAGCTTCGACGTCCGCGGCGGCCTGCTGATGCGGCAGATTCATCACTGGGCCGCGGACCTGTTCATGGCCGCGATCTTCGCGCACATGCTGCGGATCTTCTTCACCGGCGCGTACCGCAAGCCCCGCGAGGTCAACTGGCTGATCGGGATCGTGCTGCTGACGCTCGGCATGCTGGAAGGCCTGTTCGGCTACTCGCTTCCCGACGACCTGCTGTCCGGCGCCGGGCTGCGGATCCTCGAGGGCGTCATGCAGTCCATCCCGCTGGTCGGCACCTACCTGGCTTTCTTCCTGTTCGGCGGGGCCTTCCCGGGGAATGACATCATTCCGCGGCTCTATATCCTGCACGTGCTGCTGATTCCGGGCCTGATGCTGGCGCTGATCACCGCGCACCTGTTCATCATGTTCCACCAGAAGCACACCCAGATGCCGGGCAAGGGCCGCACCGACCAGAACGTGGTCGGCGCGCCGATGTACCCGTACTTCATGGCGAAGACCGGCGCGTTCTTCTTCTTCACCTTCGCCGCCCTGGCGCTGGCCGCGACCTTCGCCCAGATCAACCCGGTCTGGCTGTACGGCCCTTACACGCCGGTGGCGATGTCGGCCGGCTCCCAGCCCGACTTCTACATGGGCATGCTCGAAGGGGCGCTGCGCGTGATGGTGCCCTGGGAGTGGAACGTCGCCGGCCACACGTTCAGCTTCAACGTCTTCATACCCGCGCTGCTGCCGCTCGGCATCATTTTCACCGGTGCCGCACTGTGGCCGTTCATCGAGCAGTGGATCATCGGCGATAGGAGAGAGCACCACGTCAACGACCGTCCGCGCAACGCTCCCACGCGGACGGCCATCGGCATGGCCGCCATCACCTTCTACGGCGTGCTCTGGCTGGAGGGTGCCAACGACCTGCTCGCCGAGCACCTGGACATCGCGCTCTACACCACCACCCGGATCGCCCAGGTCTCGATGTTCGTGGCGCCGGTGATCGCGTACATCCTGACCAAACGGATCTGCCTGGGCCTGCAGCGCAAGGACCTGCATCTGCTGGAGCACGGCGTGGAGACCGGGGTCATCAGGCAGCTGCCGAGCGGCGAGTTTACCGAGATAGCGCGCCCCCTCACGGAAGAGGAGCGCGCGGTCCTCGACGCCAGGACGCAGCTGAGCGGCCCGGCCGCGCTCGAAGCCGCCGACGAGAACGGAATTCCGGCGCCAGCGACACGGGGCGCGATCGGCAAGGTCAAGGCCAGGCTGAGCACGATCCTGACCGAGAGCGTCGACCTGACCGCCGCCAACGGTCATGGCAGGAACGGCCATGGCGGGAACGGGCACGGCGGGAACGGGCACGGCGCGGGCGAGCCCGCGCCCGCGGCGGTCCCGGCCGGCGGCCCGCAGGAGATCTCCGCTGGTGCCGGCCCGGCGGGCCCCCCCGCTGTCGGCGGAGGCGTCGCCGCGGTTGGCGGAGGCACGGTTGGCGGAGGCACGGATGGCGAGGTCGCCGGTCATTCCAGCTCCGACGGCCCCGACGACCTCGGCCCCGACGGACCGGAACAGTAGGCCAGGTCTCTGGCCGGGCCCGCGGGCGTGCCCGGCCAGGGCTCGGCCTCATTCCGACAGGGCGGGGACGCGTCCAGCGGCCGCCCTCCTGATGACGTGCTGCCGGAACAGCTCGGCGGCCGGGAGCAGGCGCCGGTCGGCTGACCACCGCAGGCAGATCTCGCGCACCGTCCCGGCATCCGGGATCTCGCGGTACAGCACAGGACCGGCTGCCGATTCCGGCGATCCCGCGCGTGGCGCGGGCACGATGGCGACGCCAAGTCCCGCGGCCACGAAGCCGCGGACGGTCGACAGGTCGTCGCCCTCGAAGACGACGTCAGGGCGGAACCCGGCCTGATCGCAGAGGTCGTCGCTGAGCTTGCGCAGCGCGGACGTCGGCCGCAGGCTGACGAAGGGCTCCCCGGATACCTCCGCGAGCGGAACGCGCTGACGGGCGGCGAGCCGGTGATCGCGCGGCAGGGCCAGTCGCAGCGGCTCGACCGCGACCCGGCGCGCCCGCACGGCGGGGTCGTGCGGGCGGCGCGTGCCGATCTCCAGGTCGGCCTGGCCCCCGTCGAGTGCGGCCGAGTGCAGTTCGTCGCGCACCTGGGTCAGCCGGAAGCGGACGCCGGGGTGAGCAGCCCGGAAGCTGCGGACCAGGTCCGGCACCAGCCAGGTGCCCAGCGACTGCTGGAAGGCCAGTGCCACGGTGCCGGTATCGGGCTCGATGAGCTGGCTGACAGCGGCGATCCCGTCATCGAGCTGGTGCAGCAGCGCGTCGACGTGCCGCTTGAACACCGAGCCCGCATGAGTCATCCGGAGCGTGCGGCCGGACCGGCGCAGCAATGGCGCGCCGATCTCCTGCTCCAGGCGCGCCAGGGCACGCGAGATGCCGGACTGCGTGATCGCCTCAAGCTCGCTGAGCTCTGTCACGGTCGTGCCGTCGGCGACCTGCTGGAACCAGCGCAGCGAGTTCGTTTCCACATACATGACTCTAGATCATGATTCACATGCATCCTAGTCATTGGACGCATGGTTCACGGCCGGCGAGACTGACGAGCGAAGGAATTACCGATCTCGAGGAGAGGCCCATGGAAACCGCCACCCACTCACCCGGCACGCGCCTGGCCGCGATCCGGGAACGGCTCCGCGCCGCTCAGGCGGCCCGCGTCGCCCGGCGATCCCTGGAACGCGAGCTGGCTAGCTATACCTCGCCACGCGACCTTAACGACCTGGACGCGATACTCGACCGTCACAGCGACGAGGAGACCGCGGACATCCGGCGCATCCTGGCCGGCCGCCGCGCCGCCTGACCGCCTCGCAGCCGCAGGGACGGCGCATGGCCCAGGCCGCGGGGGCGGCTCATGGGCCGGCCCCGCGGCCGGCGATCAGTGCGCGTAGTGACCGCGGTAGTACTCGAAGACGAAGCCGATCGTGCTGAAGACAATCAGCAGCAGCCCGATCAGGAACATCCACCAGCCGACCGCGACGCCCATGGCGGCGGTGGCGGCGGACAAGCCGAGGAACAGCGGCCACCAGCTGTGCGGGCTGAAGAAGCCAACCTCCCCGGTCCCCTGCGAGATCTCGCCCTCGAGGTCATCCTCCGGGCGCATGGGCAGCCGCCTGCCGGTGAACAGCACGTAGAACCCGGTAAGGAAGGCCAGCGCCACCGCCAGCGCGAGGGCGGTCGTGCCCGTCGGGTCATGAGAGAAGTGCCAGTACACGAGGTCGGAGCCGCCGAAGAACAACGCGCAGCCCAGGAAGAGATAACCCTCGACCTTCATGAAGAAACCCCTGCCGTCACTCGGGAGCCCCGATCGCCGGCCGGTGGTCCAGCGCACGGTCCCGGCCGGTTCTGATGTGCGGGTAGTGCAGGTCGAACGCGGGCCGCTCGGACCTGATCCGCGGTATCGACGTGAAGTTGTGCCGCGGCGGCGGGCAGGACGTGGCCCACTCAAGCGAGTTAGCGAAGCCCCACGGGTCGTCGGCGGTAACGCGCTCGCCGTGCCTCGCGGTGATGTAGACGTTGTACAGGAAGATCAGCGTGGACAGGCCGAGGATGAACGAGCCGATGGTGGAGATCTGGTTCAGCGTCGTGACGTTGCCCGGCAGGTCCGGGTAGTTCGCGACCCGGCGCGGCATCCCCTCGAGCCCGATCCAGTGCTGCACGAGGAACGTCATGTTGAAGCCGATGAAAACGGCCCAGAAGTGCCATTTTCCCAGCGTGTTATTCAGCATCTTGCCGCTGAACTTCGGCCACCAGAAGTAGAAGCCGCCGAACATGCAGAACACCACGGTGCCGAACAGCACGTAGTGGAAGTGCGCCACGACGAAGTAGGAGTCGCTGACGGCGAAGTCCAGCGGCGGCGAGGCGAGGATGACCCCGGTCAGCCCGCCGAACAGGAAAGTGATCATGAAGCCGATGATGAACAGCATGGCCGGCTCGAAGGAGAGCTGGCCGCGCCAGATCGTGCCGAGCCAGTTGAAGAATTTCACCCCGGTCGGTACCGCGATCAGGAACGTCATGAAGGAGAAGAACGGCAGCAGCACCGCGCCGGTGGTGAACATGTGGTGCGCCCACACGGTCAGGGACAGCCCTGCGATCGCGATGGTCGCGCCGACGAGGCCCTTGTAGCCGAAAAGCGGCTTGCGAGAGAACACCGGCAGGATCTCCGAGGCGATACCGAAGAACGGTATCGCCACGATATAGACCTCCGGATGGCCGAAGAACCAGAACAGGTGCTGCCAGAGGATCGCGCCGCCGCTGTTGGCGCTGAACACCTGCGCGCCGAGCTTGCGGTCGATCTCCAGCACCAGCAGCGCCGCGGCGAGCACCGGGAAGGCCAGCAGCACCAGCATGCTGGTCAGCAGGATGTTCCAGGTAAAGATCGGCATCCGGAACATGGTCATGCCAGGGCAGCGCATGCAGATGATCGTGGTGACGAAGTTGACGCCGCTCAGGATCGTGCCGAGCCCGGACAGCACCAGGCCCATGATCCACATGTCGCCGCCGATCCCGGGCGAGTACAGCGAGCTGGTCAGCGGAGAGTACGCGTACCAGCCGAACGCGGCCGCGCCGCCCGGCGTGATGAAGCTGAGCAGCAGGATCAGGCCGCCGAAGACGAACATGTAGTAGCTGAGCAGGTTGAGCCGCGGGAACGCCACGTCCGGCGCGCCGATCTGCAGCGGCATTATCTCGTTGGCAAACCCGACGAACAGCGGCGTTGCGAACAGCAGCAGCATGATCGTGCCGTGCATGGTGAACAGCTCGTTGTACTGATTGTCGGACACCAGGTGGTTATCCGGGCCGAACAGCTGGGCCCGCATAATCAGGGCCATCAGCCCGGCGACCATGAAGAAGAAGAACGAGGTGATCAGGTACAGGTGGCCGATGATCTTGTGGTCGGTGGAGGACAGCCAGTCAGCGAGCAGCGAGCCCTTCTGGTAGCCACCCGGCGGTGCCGCGACGGGCGCGGGGGGGGCGGAGACAGGCGGATTGATCGTGCTCACTGAGCACCCCCAGCTGAGTTCTGCAGCGCCTGCTGCGTCGTGATCCACTGCCGGAACTGCTGCGGCGTCACGATCTTCAGGGTGAACAGCATCCGGCTGTGGTACACCCCGCAGAGCTCGCTGCAGCGGCCGGTGAAGGTGCCCGTCCTGGTCGCGGTCACCTCGAAGTGGTTCGGATGATCGGGCAGGACGTCGCGCTTGAACTCGAACGGGTTCACCCAGAAGGCGTGGATCACGTCGGTCGAGGTGAGGTTAAACCTGACGGTCTCGCCGGTCGGGATCTCCATCAGCGGCAGCCTGCCCGGCCACATCTCGCCGACCTCGGACACGTCGCCGACCTCGGACTTCGGCACCTTGTACTGCGGGTACTCGAACTGCCAGCTCCACCGGAACCCGATGACGTTCACGATCACGTCGGGGTGCGGCGTCAGCTTGTCGATGTAGTTCTCGTCCCGTGCCGTGAAGTAGAACAGCACCCCGACCATGATGAACGGCACGACCGTGTACAGGAACTCGATCGGCAGGTTGTAGCGCACCTGGTGCGGCACCCGGTCGGAGCGCTTGCGGTAGAAGATCACGGCCCAGATGATCAGCCCCCAGACGATGAAGCCGACCGCCAGCGCGGCGATCCACGAGCCCTGCCACAGCGTCAGCGTGACCTGGCCCTGCTTGGTGACAGGGACCGGCATGCCGAGGCGGGTGAGGGCCGTTGACTGGCACCCGGTCGTGAGGGTCGCCGCCGCGGCGGCCATGACGGCGGGCGGCGCCCACCGGCGGACACGGCCATGACGGCGGTCGGCGGGGCGGGGCGCGGTCACATCCTCAGCCGTGGCCTGGCCCGGTGAACGGCTCGGCGCGTCCCCGGGCCTCTCGGCGCCATCTCGGCGTGGCGCGCTGCGATTGGGACTCACAGATTGCCTTCCCAGCGGATGACTCCCGGCTCCACTGGCCGGTCATTGCTTGTCCTACAGCTTGTCGTGGAAAACAGTACCGCGCAGCCTTCCAACGGCTGGGAGGGGCCCCTGGTGTGCCAGTCCGGGCCGCGCGCGACGGCCCGGAGCGGGTGACCGCGGGCGGCGCGGCGCCCTGGGGCCAGCTTCCGCGGGCGAATCTCGCGCGTACTCACGGCGACGTCCGGGTATCGCTAACGTATGGCGGATAGGGACGCATGAGGGAGATGCCCTGCCGCCGGCGGGGCATCGCGGCCGGATCGCAGGACCTCATGCCGATGCCAGCCGCGGGCCGCCGGGGGGACCATGACGTGGAGGTGGCCGCGTGACCGCACCGACGCCAGCGGGCGCGCCAGCGTCGGCACCGGCGCTGACGATCGATGCGCTCGGCAGGAAATGCCCGATCCCGATCATCATGCTGGCCGAGCGGATCAGGGAGGTGCCAGTCGGGCAGGTCGTGGCCGTGCTCGCCGATGATCCGGCCGCCAAGACCGACGTCCCCGCCTGGTGCGCGATCAAGTCCCACGAGTGCGCCGCGGTAGTGGATCTGCCGACCGGCTGGGCATTCCTGGTCAGGCGCAGCTACTGACCATTCGGGGGACCTGCCCGCGGGGCCTCCTCGACCGGCCGGAAACGATCGGCGAACCGGGGATCAGACTCCCACCATGGCTGCTCGCTGACGGACCGGCCGCCGGGCGGCCCGGCGATGTCCCTGGCATCGAGCTCCGCATCGACCGCCGTCGCCTCCGTCTCGTCCTCCCTGATCATCTGGATCAGCTGGGCGGCCAGGAACGGCAGCCCGACGATGTCACCCAGGATCCACAGCGTGCCGCCGCCGAGCACCTGATCGGTCCGCAGGCTGGGCCCCCATGGCCACCCGACCGCGCGATAGTAGCTGCCCGCGACGAGGCTGTTGTCGGCGATCACCGCGATGCCGAGGACCGCGTCGCCGATGACCTCAGCAGCGGTGACCCACAGCGAGACGAGGTACGGATACTCCTTCGGCACGGGGTCGATCCGGAGCAGCGTCCAGAAAAACACGAAACCAGGCGCCATCAGCGCCAGGTAGGTCAGCTCCCGCACCAGGTCGCTACGGAAGCCCGCCGCGTACCACGGCGAGAAGTACACCAGGAACGGCGTGACGACGAGGACTCCGGCGGTGATGGCCGGAAAGGTGAGGATGCGGGCCGGGCGGCTGCGGATGGCCGCCTCGATCCGGGGCCCGAAGCGCGGAAGCACGGCGACGGCCAGGGATATCGGCCGGCCGAGGGCGAGAAAGAGCGGCACGACCAGCAGCAGCAGCACGGTCTGGGTGGCGCGGGCGTAGAACAGCACGCCGAAGTAGACGCCGAGTGAGGACATGGTGGCGATCACCAGGAACCCGAGGCCCACGCCGCAGAACGCGATGACCCGCCCGGCCGGCCAGCCGCCGGCGGCGCGCGCGCGCCGCACCCCGGCCAGGTAGAGCCCGCCGAGCACCAGCACGAGCGCGAGCGCCCACGGATCGAGGCTCCACTCGGTGAACGCGCGCGGCGGCGTCAGCTGCGGCGGCCCGTGGTACCCGGAGGCGAGCAGGTGGACCATGCCCGCCACGCTATCCCGCGGCCCTGCGGTCGCGGCCAGCTGACCCGTCATCAGCCGCCCGGGCCCGCCGTCGCGAGCTCGATGGGTCTCTCAGGTGGGGGCCGGCGGGTCAAAGGGATTCAGCACCGAGACTCCACTGCGGGCGACATCAGCGGTGTTGCGGGTAACCAGAGTCCAGCCACGGACCTTCGCGGACGCCGCAAGCAGGCCATCGATGACGGGGAGGGGGTCGGGGACGTTAAGGCGGCCCCACTCCTCGGCGGCGCCGGCGTCCACGTCGATAATGCGATCACCGTAGGCCGCGCGCAGTCCGCTCAGCCAGTGCTCCAGCCGTTCCGCGCGGGCGGCGTCCTTCCTGCGCAGCCGCTCGATTCCCAGCCGGATCTCGCCGATGGTAAGCACGCTGAGGAAAATCTCCGCGGAGGTGACCGTGCCATACCAGGCCAGCACTGCAGGGTCCGGGTCGCGCTTGCGCAGCTCGGAGACCACATTCGTATCGAGCAAGTAGGTCATGCCTGCGCTGTCCATTCGATGTCACGCGGACGTTCAGCGGACCTGGCAAGGTCGAGGTCGTCAAAATCCGGGCCTGATCGCAGGTAGTCCTTGAACCCGGCGAGGCCACTCTCCAGCCGCCGGTAGTCCGCGATGTCGATGACCACGGCGATCTCCTCGCCGTGACGGGTGACTACTTGCGGCCCCTCGGCATGCGCCGCGCGGATGAGCTCGCTGAAACGCTGCTTCGCGACCTGAACCTGCCACCGCATGCGCCACCTCTACACTGTTACTCTGTCTAGTCTGTCTAGTCTGACTAGACAGAACGATATCACTAGGTGCCACGCCGCCACCGCCGCAACCTGCTCCAGGCTTGTGCGAGTACGAGCATCCATGAGCGCCTCCGGGGAAGTCTTCATGGCCGGGGGACGAGAGCCGCGGACGGAGATTCAGCTGTAGTGCTCGGCAACTTCCATGGCGGCCTCGCGACCGTAGGCGGCCTCGAGTCGCTCGGCCAGCCGGGCGGGCTTCAGCTCGTATTCCTGGGTCCCGACGGTCTCCAGCGCGTGCACGGCCATCATGTTGCCGAGCTGGGCCGCCCGCTCCAGCGGCAGGTCCCAGGAGATCGCCGCGAGGAAGCCCGCCCGGAACGCGTCCCCGGCCCCGGTCGGCTCCTGCGGGGCCACGTCCGGCACCGGCGGGACGAGGACCGGGGGCTGGCCGGTGCGCTCGACCCGCGCGCCGGCCGCGCCGAGCGTGGTCACCCGGACTCCCACGTGGTCGACGATCTCCCCGTTGGTCCAGCCGGTCTTCTGCTCGGTGAGGGTTGCCTCGTACTCATTGCAGAACAGGTAAGCGGCGCCGTCCACCAGGTCGCGCACCTGCTCGCCGTCGAGCCTGGCCAGCTGCCAGGAGGTATCCGCAGCGAACGGGATGCCGAGGGCGCGGCACTGCGCGGTGAAGCCGATCATCGCCTCAGGGTCGCTCGCGCCGATCAGGACAAGGTCGAAGCCGCCGGACCGGCCGGCCACCGAGCCGAGGTCGATATCCCTGTCCTCGCTCATCGCGCCCGGGTAGAACGACGCGATCTGGTTCATGTCCAGGTCGGTGGTCCCGATGAAGCGCGCCGTGTGATGCAGCGCCGATTCGCTGACGCCGGCGGTGTCCACCCCATGGCCCTCAAGCCAGCCGCGGTACTCGGCGAAGTCCGTCCCGGCAGTGCCGACCAGCAGCGGGCGCAGGCCGAGGCAGCCCATGCCGAACGCTATGTTGGCGGCCACCCCGCCGCGCCGGATCACGAGCTTGTCCACGAGAAATGACAGGGCGACCTTGTCGAGCTTTTCCGGCACGAGTTGCTCGACGAACCGGCCGGGGAAGGTCATGAGATGGTCGGTCGCTATCGACCCCGTGACGGCTATGCGCACAACGATCCTCCCCGCCACTCCGCCGCGGAGAGGATCAGCGCCAGAGAAAGGATCAGTGGAACGAGTCGCCGCAGGCGCAGGAGCCGCTCGCGTTCGGGTTGTCGATCGTGAAGCCCTGCTTCTCGATCGTGTCCACGAAGTCGATGGTCGCGCCGCTCAGGTAGGGGACGCTCATC